>ENA-OQAB01000574-OQAB01000574.1-human-gut-metagenome-genome-assembly--contig:-NODE-574-length-19472-cov-2.389403_pt1 | contig 19472 bp, 23 predicted proteins | sample MGYA00242490_ERZ504517 | MGnify/ENA primary metagenome ERZ504517 (study PRJEB26092, sample SAMD00036298) | human gut metagenome | host: Homo sapiens | study: EMG produced TPA metagenomics assembly of...
AAGCCTAATATTACTCGCCTCACATCAGATTCATTTGATGAAGATAGTAATTTCTCAACCTCGGTAATTGTTTTCTCATTAATCTCTTTTGTATTCCTCCAATATAACCCACTCATGAAAGTTTCAACTGCTTCACTATGTATCTTATCACCAATTCTACTTATAAATTCCTCCTTTGTATTTCGCAAAAACATTATTTGTATCATTTCAAGCGTTCCTAAAGTTATTTTTTATCTTCAACTGCCTTTACTATTATTTCAATCCCTATATCCGCATATTTTTGAGCATACAAATATTCATAAAATTTTTGATATGCAAATGTAATCTCTGTTCCCTTTTCATCCGCTTCTCTTAACAAATTTTCAGATATTAACAATTTAATAAAGCCTGCTGTTTTTTCTTTTATTCCAAATCCATCTAATACCTTAGCAATAATTATTCTAAGTTCATACCAAGACATACTATATCGATCATTGTCGGCCATATACTGCGTTATAGCATTTAATGCTAATGAAACAACTTTATCTTTAACTGAAAAATACTCCAAATAATATTTAGATATTATTTTATTTTTCACATCAAAGAATTCTTCCATTAACGTCTGAATTATCTTCTACCACAACCGTCTTATCTTCTTTTTCTATTGCAATTTCGCAAAGCATCTTGAGAAAAAGTGGATTCATAAATTCTGGAACACATGTTGTATCGTAGGTAATATTCACACCATAATATTCGCAAAAACTACCAAGTGCCTCAACTTCCATCTCCTCAAAGCCATTATGTGGCACTTGTAACATTCCACCTATTTTTTCTTCATCAAGGTATTCCTCTAAATATATACTTCTACAACTAACAATTATCTTTATGTTGGAATACGCCTCAGCTTTTGCAATAATTAATGGAAGATTACTATTCCAATATGAAGCATCAGCTACCTCATTAATAGCATCTATGCAAACTGGTATATACACATTATTTTGATTACCATATTCGTTTAACCATGCAAAAAAATTCTCTATCGTTTCTTCCTTCTGAAACCAATTTATAATCACATTATCGACAGTATTGTTTCCCTTAAACATATCTCCCAATAATAATACTGCAGGAATATCTTTTTCAATAAAGTCATGCACAATATCACATAATAAATGAGTTTTCCCTATTCCCCCTTTCCCTGTAATTAAAATCGCTTGATTCCTTGCATTATTCATCAAGCTTATATCCAACAATCTTTCAATTGAAGAAATAATGGAAATTACCTCCCGTAATTCATCTAAATATTGTGCTGGAAATGTACACATATATGAAGCCATAAATCCCCTCCACCTTTTATTATTATATGTTCCACTCCATTTTTTTCTTCAAAACGCTTCTTTTCAATTTCAAATATCTTTATCAGATTTTGTTCACATTCCTTTATATTTTCTAATACCTTTGTAAGTTTACTTTCATCATATGAACCAGAATCCAAGACAACGCTATACGTTTGCAGCTGATCAGCAATATCCATTATCCCTTTTCTGCTTTCCGTTAAAACAAGATCCCCTTCATCTTGATTATATGAGTCAAATTTGAGCAACTTCTTTGCACAATCTTTCATTTGCGAACTAATATCTTGTAGTCGCTCTACTATTCCATCCTTTTTTAACATGAAACTTAAATTACTATATGTTCCTGTTTTTACATTGAGTTCCTTGTTATATCTAGGACCCACCATTGAAATTACTTGCGCTACCTTTTCCTTTAAACTTCTTAAATTAAATGTTCCCTCCGAAATATTAATAGGAATTTCCTTTTTCTTAATTAAAATTTCTTCACATTTCAAGACTTTATTAATGTAGTTTATAGGTAAGGCCTCAAGTCTCTCACTATTTTCTTGCCTCGTAATTACACCTACAATATTTCCTAATATTATTACAGGTGCTCCCGAAACGCCCTCATAATTCTGTAATTGATTTTCCTTTTTTATATTAAATATCAATTTTTGCTCTTGTACATTTGTAATAGTAGCAAACAAGGTTGTCTTTTGGGAAGAAATCTTTGGAAATCCTATTATCTGGCAGCCACCCCCTACAATTTCATTTTTAACATCAACCAACCCGTACATTTCATTTTCGGATAGAACTTCTCTCAACCTAATGAATACACAATCAATCCCTTTTTCTATCGCCTCTAGCAAATTAATTGTTTTTCCAATAACTTCATCACTATCTTCTATACGAAACACTATTTCTTTTTCTTCAAATTCATCTGTAATTAGTTCATCCGCTGTAACAACATTATGTTTAACAGTCATTACAATATCTGATTCTACAAGAAATCCTGTTCCCATAACTTTTCCATCTCGTAATATTTGACCTATAACTAGTTCTCTCATTCGAACATCCTTTCCACCATGTTTTTTCCATTACCAATGATGATTTCATAATTGTATTTTTCTTTCCATTCTTCTTTATCAAGAAAGTATGCTTTATCTATAGGGTAATTAAATATCAATTTTTGAATTTTAAATCTTTACAAAGTATCGCAGCTAGTACTTCCAAATCCGGGTGACCATACTTTACAGAATTTGTTAGATCAGTAATATTCATCAGCGCTATATCGACTAATAAAATCATGTGTAATATTATAACGACTTCCATGATGGGGTAATTTTATTGCCGAAAAACGATGTTCAAATCCTACTAAATTTTCAATGTTTTTTAATTAAATAAACCTTTAAGATGATTACTATAATTTATTTAATATTTAAAACATGTTATTTTTTATTTATAACGGTTAAAACAACATTGTTACCGCCCTCAATAATCATTTTACTTAGCTCTACACCGTCAGCGTTCTGCATTCGCAAACAGCCATATGTCGGTATCCAGCCCTGATAGTCCGCATAAGGGTCGGGTAAGCCACTACCGCCGCCGTGAACGTCACGTGCGCGGGGATCATGTGTGGTAATGTAGAAATTACCATAAGCCGGTCCATATGCGCCGTTTGTTACTTCTGCGGTCACACCAGTATATACCCCATTCGGTAAGCTTCCCCTAGGGTCACCTGTGGCATTATAGCCGGGTACAAAATCGTCTTTGCACGGCCACTGCCCAATCACTTGATATTGTTCGTCCATTGCAAACATCATCTGTTTGCTCCGCTGAAATTGAATTTCTTTTATCATCTTTATCCTCCCTCTCCATTAAGTCAATAGCCATGCTCAATGCTTCAACCTTCATGCGCTCTCTATCCCATGTGAGAAAGCGAGGGTCTAATGCGTTAAGCATGGCCTTTAGTTCTTTTATGGCCTCTTCGTTTGTAATTTTCATACTAATTTTTTAGTGTCTTTAATCGCCGCAAGTTTTTTCACGAATCCACGTTGGAAAGATGTGACCCCAGCCGCCACGATCTGCGTTTTCGATAATGCTCATAGCTTCCATGATCCCGAACCCCGCAATAGCTCCGTACCTTGCGATATCTGTTTTAAGCATCACATCTACACCAGCGCAAAAGGCCACTACACCTAAAATGCTAGCTTTTTTGAACAAGCCACGGAAAGCCTTTTTGCTCCAAAGGTCATGCTCGTGCCATGCCGCATACATACCGGTCATGTAGTCAATGAACATAAAAATAAGCAGCCCTACAAGCTGCTTATCAAACCCACCTACGGCCTTAGTTACTAAACCACCGACAACCCCGCATACAATGATAATCTTGATTTCATAGGCCGCATAAAGCCCTAAAACAAACTCTCCAAATTCTTTTAAATAAGACATTCTAATCCTCCAACTCAATTGTATTTAATTCTTCTGCGCTTTCAGCTTTTTCGATTGCTGCTTTTTGTTTTCGATACCGCTCGTGCAACGCATTACTTCTGACTGCGCTGGTTACAAAAACACCCATAATATCAGCAGCAGTAATTACAGCTGTTGAGTTGTCTGCCATTGCCCAACCGATTGTTGCGCCTTCGCCCTGCACTGTCAATGCTTTTAACGCAATATCCAGCCTGTCACGGCTTTTTGTGTCAAAGTCATATGTATTGCCCTTGTACTCAACCGGGGCGACCTCTGCGGTATCCCTACGCAGTTTAGCGGCATTAATAAGCACTTCCTTACAGCGTTCCAGTGGTGGGTATTCTTCGACCTTTTCAATCCCTAAAGTCGAAAGAACATCAGCATCAGCTCCGACCGGAAAGCTGATATAAGGATACGCCTGTTTTAGCTGCGCAAAGCTGTCATATGTATTTCCTTCGTATTTATATTTGATAACCTTCTGTATCATTCGTACCACTCCAATTCTAAAGTAAAGCCTAATGTCGAATCCGCCGTCAGGTTTGTGTAGCCCCAATTAGCCAAGTCTTCGCTGAAAATATTATAAGAATTACTGTTAGGATCAAAAAGACTGTCCACATTATCTATTACAAAAGGACTTCCGCCTGTCGAAGAGCGGACAATAAGCCTTGACAACCCAGTAAACCTTTTTGACGCAGGAGGGACAGGCTCCGGAAGATTGTAGAAATACAATGCTGCTTCAATTAACAGCATGTTAGTTGGGTCTACTGCAAGAGTTACATTATAAATTTGAGTATCGCTTTTAATTGTTTGCAGTAAGGGAGACAAAGAGCCTTCTCCTTCATCTTGATAAGCACGAGTATAGCTGTATACATATGCGTCTAGTCCTGCATATGTCAAAGCAAGGCTTACGCGTCCCTGCCAGTTTATAAGCGTTCCTGCTTTCTTTGACGCTAATATCAATTTGCTTGACAAGCCCATTACAACGCCACCTTTCCAAGGATATAGATAAAGATAGCATTCGCAGGCTCGTTCACTTCCATGGCGATTTTCAATACTTCGCCATCATCAATATCAGGCAATGCACCATCCATCATGTAAACTGTAGGAGTATTAGCTCCAATGACATTGTTAGAATCAATGCTGAACGTGCCAGTTCCGCCTGACCGAGAAACAGAAATAATAAACGTTTTGGCATATCCAGTCATATCACCAGTGTCTCTAAATACTACACTTCGGTTCAAACCGTTATTAAGGGTATAGGTCTGAATATTTGAGTCCCCTCGTTGTAAGACTGTTGGCAATGCGCCGACTGCCTGCATATCAGATTTTGTTTTTAAAACTCCATTAAAGGTATTTGTGGCTGTAAAAGTGTTATCGGCAGCAGCGACTACATCACCTGCTCCTGTGCCATCTTTGCCTTTATCACCTCTGGGTATTATTATATCAAGTACGGCTGCGGTATCTGTTCCAACGTTGGTCACGCTTGCTGTAGTTCCCGGCTCTCCTGTTGTTACGGTTCCTATTGCGACTGTAGCAGCTGCACCGTCTTTACCGTCAAACCCTGCCGGAATGCCGAAATCTAACACAGCTTTTTCAATAGTGCCACTGTTCGATACCGTTGCTGCCGATCCAGCTTCAAGAGTTTCAACACTACCAATCGTCAGCGTTCCGTATTGGACTACATTGACGCCACCTGGAACGGGCGTGAGCTTTATTGTCGGTATTTTAACTACTGGATCACTCACTGTGAACCACCGCCTTTATGTGTAAATTTGCAGGAAAAAGCAGCGTCGTGACGTGCCCTTCGCTGCGCAAGACAAGGTCGTACACATACGAACCAACTGGTATCTTCGCGAATGTCGCAGCAGGTATACTGACATTGATTAACCGGTCTGAAACGTCGCACTTCGCCTGATGTATTACATCCGAACTATTGGCTGTAGCCTTTACGGAAAAAGTAATATCATCATCAGCAGACACACCTTCAATTTCCCATGCACAGTTAAATGTATCCCCGTATGAGCATATAATATCCAACCCATTTGCGATAATCATCAGTTCACCCCCAGTTCGATCACGCGATACCAACCTTCTCCGCCGCTACCACCATATGAGCCGCCTGCTCCGCCGCCGACGCTGGCAGTACCGGAACTTAAATTACGTTCGCATACTACGAGTATTACACCACCGCCGCCACCGCCGCCACCTGTCTGTATTGCGCTGTCCACTGTGACGCTTGTGCCATTTAAACCTGTAGAAATATACGATCCTATATTTTTATGTGATTTTGCTACAATGCGGATCATGCCGCCACCATTACCGCCAACCGCGCCCAAAAGTGTTTCCGTGCTGCCCCCCTCGGATATCGAATACACTCCGGGGCTTGATCCGCCGCCACCTCCGAGAATTTCTTCGCTATAGCAACCTGCTAAAACACCTGCAGCGTCAAGACTAAGTCTTGAACCGCCTATTTTAGTACCGCTGCTATTTACTCCATAATACCCCGAATCCGAACTGGAACCAGCCGCGCCACCAGCTCCGCCGCCGATTGCAGGTTCGCCCGGATTTCCGTTAAGACCTATATTTGCCGCAGATAAGTTTCTTATTTTTACCTGTTGCCCGGCTAGCCCACCGCCCCCACTGGCATTTATAGTTCCGGCATTTATAAACATTCCCTGACAACGAATATCTATAAATCCACTGACCGACACAGTCACCCCGGCGGGAATATATACACTGCGGTAATTCTTGCGGCCACTGATCGTTACGTTACCAGTAGGGTAGAAATCACCGTCGCTGCCATCACCACGGTCACACCACCATGAGGGGTATGCGGCAGAGGTAACACCGGTTAATGTTCCTTTGGCCGAATAGGTTACCTCAACCGCCCTGCCTGCGTCGGTGGCAGAAAACTGTATCGTGCCTGTGTTCCACGTACTATCATATGCACTAGTATTATAATCGGGGAAAAACTGCCCTTCGATTGGTGTTGCTGCCACTTCGTCAAAATCAGCTCCGTAATGAACTGCCCCGTCACCGATATCTATAACTCTTACTATCGTAGTAGTTGGACTATTCTTGACCGGAACTTCATTCAAGCAAATCGTATAAGGTGATATGCTTGGGATTAAATGTCGTTCTGTTAAAGTAATCGATGTCGGTACGTCCATAAACGGATCGTGTCTTATATCACTAGGTTTCGCCATTTTTTAACCTCCTGTCTTTAATTGTTTAGTTGAAGCTTGCTGAAGTAATTCTGCCATTCTTGCATTACGTTCGATATCAAAAAAATACTGTATTATTTCAAAAGGCTGTTCGCCGAGTTCCATATCCATTTTGATACCGACAGCTGCCGAAACTGTATATTTCAATTTAGATATCGGAAACGTGTAAAGCTCCCCATGAGTAGCCGTGATCGCAGCCTGACCTTCTGTAGAAAGTTTGCGTACAAAAAAAGAACCGTCCGGTTTTGGATATTCAAGTTTTACTCCCGTCACCTTTGCCGATTTTGTCGGTTCTTTGTAGCGTTCTATTTGATTTTTTCCCCAGCGGTAAGCGTCTGATTCAGAATAAGCAGACGGAAGACTTAAAACCTGTTCCTGAATTCCGTATTTTAACTGACTTTCGATGTCTTCAACGTATGCAAGCCATTGTTCACCGCGATCGTCTACATTGCCACCCTTTACACGTCCAACGTTCACGACTTTGTCAACGTCCCATGTCGGAACAAAAGTGTCCAAATGCTCCCCTACCCAAAAGCGAGCCTGTTCATTTATGTCATTAATCCTCGGTTTAAAGTACAATTGCCGATATTCGTTAACACCATATACATAATCAACAGCAAAATCTGACAACTGCTTCAGTGCTTCCTTTGCTGTTACACCGTCAAATTCGATATAAGACGCCGTGTACCCAGTGTTAATGATATTGTTCGCGTTGTACTGCAAACCTATCTTACATTCAACCTGACGAGCTATATCGGCCACTATAGAAGATATCTCCCAGCCACTATAAGAACCAAATATCAAAACCTTTTCAAGCAAATTGAAATAGCCGTGTCCGACAAATTTGAAAGTATTTTCTGTAGTACCCTCAACAGGCCGAGTGATAATGTATCCACTCCACCACGGGCGCGGATCAGTTGAACAAATGAACAGATACAATCCGCATCGCCTGCATAATTTATGTATCCCCCTTGTCAGGCAATTTATTAAAAGTTATTTCAATCTTACTGCAACCATTTTCTGATAAATCGAATGTCATTTTATCAATGGACGTTCCTTCGCTTCCCGCGCCGAAGATCGCAGTTTTTGTTCCGTCTGCATTATACGCAATAACGTCATAAACCTCGGGCAAATAACCGATTAAGTCGTCCGGCGTGACATTCGAACCGTCGTCCATGATATTTGCCGCGTGTATAAATCTACCGTGTGGGCGCAGTCCGTAAAGTAAATTACTCATACAAACCACCTTTCAGTAAACTGTATATCAACTTCGCCAGCTGACCCGGTATATTTGTATGTATTTCGTCCCGGGGCAGCGTGTAAGAACAGCCCTGAAAAAGTATTCAAACTGTTAGCTGAACCACGTCTTACTGTACCAGTTTCGCCATTAACTACAGCCGCCGCTGGTGCTGTCAAAAGAGTGTCCCGCAGTCTGAAACTTTCGCCACTTTCCACATGGACGATAGAAATATCCGGCATGGATTGTCCTTCAAATGGTCTGAAAGTAAAAATCAGAGGCACGTCTACAGACGCTTCGCTGTGGATACTTATTTCCGTACCGCTCTGAAGTTCTTCAAAGACTGTCTTTCGCAAAGTAGAAGCCGTTGCATATCTGAAAGGATCTGCAAGCAACAATGATATTTCAATGTCGCTCCACCTTTGCTTAAAGCCATTTTTGATACTTGTGTTTCAACTTACTGATTCCAGCGACTTTGAAACAACGATCAGGACGACCAGTGTGTAAAACATAATCCCTTTGAGCAAAGGCCTGATAAGCTTCATTGACTATTTGATCATGATCTTTTTCGGATTCACGTTTCAAATCGAACGATACTTTTATACTGCGCCCTTTTACATAGCCGTCGCCTACGGCATAACTACCATGAGCAAAAGCCCTGTCCTGTAACTTCAAAGAAAAATCATAACTGCCTGCGTCGTCAAGCTCCCAACCGTCCGGCAAAACATAAACCCGATCGTTTTTTATGATTTTTAGTCTGCCGTCGTTTTTAAAAATATTACGATCCATGTTTACCCCCTTCTTCCGGACGCTATTATGTCATTGAGTGCTGCGAACAAGTCGTTGACATCTGCCGCGCTGTTAATATCGCCGTAAATGTTTTGCTCGATCACTGTTCCACCGCCTCCCAACGTATCAGGATCAATCCCGAGCAAATCGGCAAATATACCGTTTCGAAGTGGTATAACTGCCTCATCGCTCTTTCCTTCACCCATCAGCGCGAACATCGGTGCTGTAATAACGCCGCCAGTAGCAAACGCCCCGCTGCTCATGCCAATACTCATCATCGTTTCTGTCGCAGTTGCATATGCTATCGGCCCAGCGACCGGCCCGACCTCTGCGATAGACTTTTGTACAGCAGGCGCAACCAAACTGGCTGCCAACGCTTTGTTTTTAGCGATTTCCTTTGTACGAAGCTTGTCTGATAAAACATCAGCCATCAGGCGGCTAATTTGCCATTGAATAAACATCTGCGCTATTTGTTTGCCTGTGTTTTTAAAAACATCGCTCAACTTATTGCCGTTTACAATGGCATCGGCAATGCCTGACGAAAGGTTTTCTTTCAGCATATTTGCCGCATCAAGCGCAAAGTCCATATAGGTTTGTTCGGCTTCCATCCGCCAATCGTTATACGCCTGCATCATTTCCTGCTCTTGCAAATTTTCAGCGGCTTTAGCTTCGAGCTGGGCAAGCCTAGCTTCGTCCTCGGCTTCTAATCGTCCCTGAACCATTGCCAGCAGCAACGCTTGATGCGCTTGCTCGTTTTGCTGTATTTCATCATTGTTTTTTTGCGCGGCATCTTTATATTTATTGAGCGAATCCGCTCTTATCAAATCGGCTTCTGCCTGCGTTTGTCGAAGTAGTTCCAGCCGCTCTGCTTCGGTTTTTGCCAAAAGTTCAGCAGACTTGGCATTACCGTCCTGCTCGGCTTTCAGCCTTGCATTTTGGGCGTCCAAATATGCCTGCTCAACCTTCGCTACTTGTTCATCAACCCTGCCAAACAATGAATTATCACTATCGCCTTTGATAGAATCCCAAGTACTTTTAAAATTCTCGGCTTTTTGTGTAGCATCGTCAAACAAAGCCAGGTATTCCCGAGCGTCCTGCACTGACGTATCTCGGGGAGTTTTAGAAGACCTCCACCCCCACCTCGACCACCCGATCCCCCGAAGTTAAGTGTTCCCGGGGTAGTGTCCCTTTGATTCTTTTTCGCAAACTTGGCTGCTTCCACTGTCGAACCATAAGGGATCAAAGTCAGCACTAACTTTGTCATAATCATCGCTGCTATTGACATTGCTTTCATTTTTACCGGTATAGCGACGTATTATTTCATCAGAGCTTACATCATTAACATACGAATAAACACCTACTGTCGCAGCCCCTACTGCTGCGCCAATCATAGTCGCACCCCCTGCTACAATAGCGGCGGTTTTAGCCGCACCTAACGCAGCAAGCTTCAAAGCTTCATAGGCAAGTGCCACGTCTTTTATAGCCTTTATCCACGGGCCAGCGACAGCTATGACACCCTGTGCAGCGATTGAAACAGCCGCTGCTCCTCCTGCTACCTCCAACGCCACAACCGCGTTTTGTCTTTGTTCAGGCGTCAACTCTGCAAACCAGCGAGCAACATCGCGCGTCCCTTCTGCTAAAGCTTGAAACTGTGGTAACATCTGCGCCCCGATACTGACAGCAAGTCCTCTTAAGGCTTGTTTTGAAGCGTTTATTTCGAACTCTGCGTCTTCAAAAGCCTGTGTAGTCTTATGATCTAAAACAAGACCTGTTTTTTCAGCAGACCTATAAACTTCTTGAAATTGGCTTTCTGTAAGATTTAAAAGGTCATTAAGTTTTGCACCGCTTCGCCCGAAAATCTCCATTTCCATCGCTGTTTTTTCTACGCCGTTAGCCATTGCCCGATGTTCATTTGTTACATTGGTCAATATTTGCTCTGCTGACAATAATCTGCCGTTAGTATCCAATATTTGAATGCCGAATTTTGTAAATACGTCCATGCTTTCATTCCCGGACGTCGCAGCGGTTTCTATAGATTTCGCAGCAGTGTAAGCAGACTTCGACATCTTCGCCATAGCGTCAGACATATCTGAAGTAGCAAGACCGACATATTCGCCAACTGCTAATAAACGACTTGCACTTTCAGCCGACATATTCGTTTTATCTTCAAGGTCATTTACTGCGGCCGCCCAATTTCTAACTGCCGCGACAGGCATTGCAACCGCACCAATAGATAATAACTGACCTCGCATACTGTTGATTTTCGAAACTGTACTTTCGATAAGGCCTTCGCTTTCTTTCAAACCTTTCTTTAAATCAGTATTGACTGCGCCGAGTTTTACATTCATATTCCCGACAGTACCCAATAGTATCACCCTCCTTTCTGTGCAAGTTTAGTGAAATATTCTTTTTCATCTAAAAGTTCTTGACGACTTTTTTTCTTTCTATCCTGCAAAGGCTTCAGTATTTTTTCAGGCGTAACCGAATTCTTTTTCACATGAGGGGCAACAATGCCAGTACGCAAAATAAGCCGCTACAGCGTTTTTCCTGTCTGTACTGACCTTATACCCCTCGAACATCGTTTCAATCTCTTGTGGCTGCATTTGCTCTAATTCTCGGGGCTTTAGATTGAGTAATCCATAAGCCGCAGCTTCAATACCATTAAACCATTCTGTCGCAGAAAACAGTTTTACTCTGCCGGATTCCGTTTGTTTTGTATTCTTCTTTTGAGCAGGTTTTTTCTGTTCCTGCTTTTTTCCAAAGATACCTGTTTCCAAAATCGCCTTCATAATGGGCAAACCAAAGTCTGTAATCGACACTCCGTTTTCAAGTGCGGAATCAATAAGATTAGCAACAGTCTGTTTTTCCTCTTTGTCTTTAGCACACTCATTATAAGCGACAGGTAATATTTGATAAATTGACGTAAGTGTATATACTCCGTGCGTAAAGTTTCTGAAAATTTCTATGATCGACAATCCCGTTATAGATTCGATGGTCATGAGATCCTTTATGTTCAAAGTCAAATAATCTTCTTTATTTCCGAATAATTCAAATGATACTGTTTTTCTCATGTTTTAAATCCTCCTTATAAAAAGAAAAGCGGGCAAGATCGCCCGCTTAAAATTATTGTTTTTCTAACTTACCGTTACCGGTAATAGTACAGCTGATAGTTGCGACATCGTCATGTGGTGTTTCCATACTGTAATCGGTTACACTTCCCCAGCCGATAAACTCGTCACCATTCGGATATACGAATTTGCAGTTTACTTCTACACCGTTTTCAAAAGCATAGTCCATTGCGGCCGCGCCTTCATCGGTCAAGACAACAATGCTTTCAAGCTCCATGCTCCAAGAGCGTAAGCCTGCTTTTGTAATTTTCCAACCGCCTGTAGTCTTATGAGAACAATCGATTTCATCAGCAGTTCTACCTAAAGATGTACTACGTTGACCACCGACCGGTGTCCACTGGGGGGTGTCTACTGATCCTGTGTTTACATAAAGTAAATAATCTTTACCCAAAGACGCGTCTGCGCTATTAGGATTCACAGGTAAATTTGTAATTGGCATTATATTCACTCCTTATTTTGTATTTTTGCTAACATGGTTATAACACCATGATAACCGTTATTATCTTCCGGGAACGCTTCGAAATAATCGATCGTTGTTCCCATATGATGAAACCCGTCTTCTGATAAATCAAATTCAGCTGCACATAACAAAGTTATTATGTCATTAGCAATTTGATTGACCTCTTTTTTTCCCTGATACTCACTCCAAACATCAATGTTTAATGTTACATCGACAATGTCGTTGACCTTAGTCCCCGCTTCCTTACAGGTAAATAACCCGAAAGTAATATAAGGGGCTTCAGCCCTCGGGGACACGTCATCATAAACCGGGACGTCTTGATATTCTGTAAGACGCGTATAAACAGCAGCACTAATGGAATTCAGCGGTATTCTTTTCATCGTTTTTTCTCCGTTTCTGCTCGTACTGCGGCTTTGATATTATCAATATAAACTTTACGTTCCTGAAGATACGCTGGCTGCAAAAATGGTTTCGGCTTTGATCCGGGGTGTTTGATCGGCCCGGAAACAAAGTTGTCGCCGATTTTTATAGTCTTACCTTCCGGAACAAGAAGGTGCGATTTCGTACCGAATTCCACAAGATGAGAATGCGGGGCTTTACTCCAAACAATACCACCGGCGCGACCTTTGCTTAACTTCGCCCGTTGTACAGTAATCCTTGATTTCAGATCCAGTTTTCTACCGCCGGAATTCACCCTAACGCCTCGGCTGCTAACACGTTGTTTCGCCCCCCGGGATATTTTCCCTAAGCTCCGATTTGTAATTTTTTCAAGCTGCTTCTGTACATTCTGATCAAATATCTTGTGATTCTGCATGATCGCTTTAACCGTTTTAATATCAACTGCTACAGACATTTTCATTTTTAAGACCTCTTTTGAATTTCTCGCACCTGTAAAACTGTGGCATTATCATACCCGTCATACGAATGCAAAACATTGAAAGTCTTTCCCTCGTGCAGTACACGCCAGCCCGGAACGATTTGATTGTCCCTCCGCAAAACTATTTCATATGTTAAATCAGACGAAACCGCCCCTTGAACGTTTAAAACAGAGCTGCGGGGAACTTTAATACTTGCCCAAGGCATAAAGGCCGTAACCCATTCACGATTACGGCCGCCCTGTCCGTCAGGAACATCAATCGGTTTTAAAATGGTTATTTGCTTGTCAAGCTTACCAATCAGCATTTAACCACCACCCCAATACTGCATTTGTGTAATCATTGTTCGAACGGTAAAACCGTAATCTTTCGGTTCTCGCCCGCCTTGATTACGGTTTTCATAAAGCTCGGCGATCAGTGCCATTTGACACATTTCTGCTTTTGCTTTAAACCGATCGTTCGTTATTTTTTCATCATACCCGGTAACGGCGTCACTGATAATTCCTTCAGCTACACTCATCATTCTTTCAAGTAAGCCATCTTCAACGTCATTTGTAATACGCAGATATAACTTCACTTCTTCAAGATCCATACTGTTACCCCCTTTGCAGGTTTATAACCCGCGATAGATTAAGCCGGGGTGATTTCCAGATATACCATTGCTTTAACATCAGCTTTCTGAACATCGAAGCGTTCAATAGCACGAAGCATAGCAGCATTCATGTTGAAACCTGCGTCCGTAGACAGGTCAACAGTAACTTGTTCGCGATCGAAGAATTTGCAGAACTCTGCCATATCGCCAACAAAGAACGGGTGTGCACCGCTCACATCAGAAAGCCGTTCGTTTTTAACGACATGGATAATGCGTCCGGAAAGCTGTTTTTTCGTCGGATCAGTCAGTACAGGCTGAAGCAAAGGTAAACCATTGTCCAGCTTTACCTGATCGAGATAATCAAATCCGTTTTGATTTGTGATAATAACTGCTGTCGCCGAAATAGCAGGATCAAGAGAAACATTCAGCGCAGTTTTGATATCATCATAGCTGTCACCGGCTTTAGGTGTAAGTGTTTGTAACAATGCGATAATTTTAGAATTTTCCGTGTTAATTCCTTTACGAACAAACCTACGACCGATCACACTGATCAGATCAATATCGATGTCTTCTAACAGCTCATTAGCAACAGGGATAATTTCACCGTATGTTCCCACATTATAAGAGATCTGCGCAAAATTGATATCTTTTTTACTAATGTCGTTCAATTCGTCGAAATTAATCAGTTCGGAATCGTCTTCAACAGTAGTCGGAATCGAACCGCTACGACGTGTTACCGGGATAACTTCGCACAAGTCTTTCAATGCGATAAGACCGCGGCGATATTCAATCAAACGATTGAACTGTTCTTCCGGAAGCAAATAACCGCCCTTGCTCTTAATGCCCCCTGCTTGACCGGGTGTTCCGACTGCATTAGTGGCATATTTCTTTTCATCTTCAGTCAACGGCATGTTTAAAATCTGCTTATTAAATACACGGTTTTGCATAACAGAATTATCAACAGTCACAGTATGTTCCACAGGGTTACCTGCGAAGTTTTCCATTTCTTCCTGTTCAATAGCTTCTTGAACAGCAATAGCGTTTTTCATGGTATTTAACTCGTCAAGTTTACCATGTGCTTCGTTGACCTTTCCGGCTGCCTGTAACGTTTTAATTTCATTTTTCAGTGCGTCAAGTTGTTTTTTCATTTCTTACAGATTTTCTCATTATTATTATTCCTCCTTAAATTAAAGCCAAAGTGATATCAATTTCCCTTTGCTTTTGCTCGTTTTTATTTTTTCAGGTTCAACACGGTTTTTATAGCAGCCGGAACATTCTTGAAATGACTTAAATCCCCGGTCGTAGGCCACAACTTCAAACGGCTCTGTAACATTGACTTTGAATATTTCAGCGACCTGACTGCCGGTCAACCAAGTTTCAGAATTGACCATTTCAATAATGGTTTCCTCTGTAACACCATCGTGTACGTTTTCCATGTACAACGAAATAAGCCCCTGCTGAATGACGTCAAGCGCGTCAGCTGTCTTTCGCAATTCATTAGCGTCGCCCCACGCTCCGCCCGCTGGTTTATGAATCATCAAATACGCATTCGAAGGGATTTCCAGCTCGTCACAAGAAAATACTATTTGTGTCGCAATGCTGGCAGCAATGCCGTCTACAACTGCTTTAGTGTGTCCGTCGTGGCGTTTCAGCATGTTAGCAATAGCAACACCAGCAAACACATGCCCGCCGTCGCTGTTGACGTAAACAGTTAAGTTTTTACCTTTAACACTGTCTAATTGCTTTTTAATTTCTAAAGGATATACGTCGGGATCATCTTCCCAGCCCCAATTCCAACTATCGTCCCTTATAACACCATAGATATAAATATCTGCACTGGTTTCTGTCTGATTTCGAATATCCAAGAAATTCGTTTTTTCTTTCAATTTATTCACCCCCTTTCGCATACGCATTACCTAATTTATCAAGGTCAGTATATGAACCGTTGACAACAATGACGTCGCCGCCCGGTGCGGGTGGCAATCCAGCTTTCTTTCTTGCTTCGTTGATCGTATAAATACTGCCGCTGACGTAGTTTCGCAAAGATTCAGACTGCGTTTTAATGTCACCCCGTAAAATAGTTCCGACATTAAACTGATAGCTTAACCCTTGTTCAATTTCTTCATTGGTTAGAAGTTTGTAATTCAATTCTTCCTCCCACTGCGTAAGAATGGCCAGCAACGTATCGACATAAAAAGTCAAATTCTGCATTTCGCTGTTGCTGTAACTACTTTTATCGTAGTTATTCAAATGATTCGGCTTTATACCGAAAGCCGCTGCAACTTGCAGACTGCTGAATTTCTTCAGCTCATAAAACTGACTGTCAGTAAGTTTAAGATCCAGTGGGACAATGTCGAAGCCTAGAGGCAGGGGAATTATTCTGTCGCCACCTGCCCCGCCAAACCCGGACAATTCTTTCACTAAAGATTCTTTTTTCTCTTTGCTTAAATCACCAACAAATTTAACTACAGCACTAGCAGTCAAGCCTTTTTGGTATAAGTCATTTAAAAAACCTTGTGCGGCTTTATTCCCCTCCATGTTTCTCGCCAATACCTCACGAACACACATTCCGACAAGGCCGTCTTGTGATAGTCCACCTTTTAAGTGCAGTACATCAGAAGGATTTAACCAGTAATTTCTACCACCTTTAGGATCGAAATACCGATAAAAAAACGCCCGACTTGTAAAATCCGGCGTATCAGCTACCCACATTTGAACTTGTCTGCTGTCTAATGGATACAGCCCTTCTAATTTTCCCGCGGCGTCGTGTTTGATAAAAGCATATGCGTTACCGTAGTGATTTCGCGAATACTCCATTAGCACCTTGAAATTAAACGGTGTCATATACTTGTTAGGCCTTACCTTCACTGCCCGATAACTGTCATGCGTTGTTATCCGGTTATTTTCACCGTCGTGAAGGTGGATCGATAATTTCCCCAACGCTTCAGATAAAACTTTTAAACATGTGAAATATGTTATTTCCGATAGATCCGTACCGGTATAACCTGCTGCTCGCGATTGAAAAAATGAATTTAATTCTGATAAACTGACGCTATTACTAACATTCAGCTTTCTTTTCGCTTGAAACACATCGATTTTTTCGACAAGCTTATTGAATAAACTCACGTTTTAGCACCCTCCTTTCTCTGTTTCATAATGGCCTCCCATGTGTCGAACTCCTCGTTTGCGTCGTATGGTGTTCTGTCGCAGTTTAAGAACATTATTTTCCACGCGTCTATAATCGAATAGATCGGATCAATTCGCGCGCCGACAGTGTCTTTGACAATTTTAATTTCACCAAAGCTATTTTTTACAAGTTCTGCATTAACGGCAGACCATGATAACAGCGCATTTCTGCGGTCATACATTATTTGACCAGCTTCAACTGACTGCCTGAAATCAACAGTACAATCGCTTAAACTTTTAGCTGATTGAGCTACATCAATTAAATCACAGCCTAGAAAATCAAGGTCAGATAAAAAAGCACTGGCATTGTGATTATCATAACCAACGGCAAGGATTTTCAGACTGTATTTTTCAATCAATTCTTTCAAATGTGTGAGAATATACTTATAATCTGTTTTCAGTCCAAAAGCTCCTGACGTGAGAGTTAAAAAGCCTTGATTTACCCAAACCCGATAAGGGGCTTCGTCGGTTTTTTTCATGTTCTAATAGACGCAATTCAGGCATGAAAGAATGAGAATAAACATATACTTTCTGATCATCAAGAGGAAAAACCAGTCCTATACTGGTTAAGTCGCCCCCCTGCGATAAATCTATACCCAAGTAACATTCTCTGCCTTTCATATCTTCTAATGTTAAATCAGATTCACACTGTTTCCATTTCGCAATGTCCAACAATGAACCAGCCGAATAAGTCACCCAAATATTTAAAGACTTTGTCATGAAATTCAAAAGTTCGGTGTCGCCTTTTTCTTTGGCTTCCAGAGCTTTTTCAGCCATGCGTTTAATCTTTTCTTGATCCATGTTCAAATCATCAGACCAAAGATTCAGCGGATTTGCTTTTGCCCAGTTTTCGGGTAACCACATATCATCATCTTTATTCATTTCAGCGATGTATATGAAAAGCGATTCTTTGGCGATAACACCTTCTAAAACTTTATCGCAAAATTTTATACTGCTCATAACACGCACCGTTTAAGTCGAAACCTGCGGTAGTGATCGCCATTGTCAGCGCACTGTCAACCATTATTTGACCGTCAAGCATGAGCTTATACATCTGATTATTTTTATGAGCATGATACTCGTCTACGATCGCAAGCACTGATCTGAAACCGTCTGCACTTTTGGTATCTCTGCCAATCGCTTTAATTTCTGTACCAGTTATCTTACTTACGATAGTGCGATCATGTTCTCGAATTTTATAAAGTTCTTCCAGTTCCGAATCTGATCTGATAAATTTCGCAATCTCGTCCCAAACTATATTTGCCTGATCCTGTTTTGTCGCAGTACAGAAAACACGGCCAAGGTGATAACCTGAAAAAGAAGCAATATCATTCGCGATCTCACCTGCTAAAAAAGATTTACCATTTTGCCGGCCGACCTGAATGTATGCTTCCCTGTACCGTCTTTCTTTAGTTCTTTTTTTCGCCAACCGAATAAGCTGCCGATGATGAAATTTTGAAATCCCCGCGTTCGAAGCCGTTTCTGTTCACTTCCTTCAGCTATGGTTAATTCATTGGCTAGATCGATATGTTTTTCTGCTTCCTCTAAATCAAATTTATAATCAAAGTTTTTACGTTTCAAATCATCAAGATGACGTTTACAAGCTAAATACTCCTTGCGGCCGGATATCCTCTTACCTGATACAATTAATTTCGCATAAGCGGTCGTGCGATCAATCATTTTTCAGCATACTTTAAATACTTATTAGTCGCCGGCATTTCTTCGCAAGGAACGATCAGCTTCAGCCGATCCGTTGTCGCCAATCCTAATTTAGTGGAACACTGCATGATTTGTTTAACGTATTTTTCCTGCGCCAATACATAAGGACTAACGACTTCTTGAATTCCGTATTTAGTTTCTCGATCTCCGGTAATTCCATTTTCATTAATAAACTTTGTAGCTTCAATGTATCGACTATAAGCATTTGAATAAACTGCAAGAATAGAAAGATCCAAGTTATCAAGCAAGTTAATATTTCCAGCTTCATCAACAACTCGCGAAAATTCTTCGGCGGCAAACGCGTCGAGCCAACTCGGCGGCGTTAATCCGTTTCGGGAAAGTTTCAGTTTTTCTTCCTGTTTTAATTTAGCCTGAATGGCTTCTTTTCCGATTTTTCCAGTGGCGACGCTCGCCGATTTCTTCTGTCTGCCTCCCATGAGCAGCAGCTCCTTTCTTTTAAAAATTTCATTTTTGGCGATTTCT
>ENA-OQAB01000575-OQAB01000575.1-human-gut-metagenome-genome-assembly--contig:-NODE-575-length-19471-cov-2.633116_pt1 | contig 19471 bp, 23 predicted proteins | sample MGYA00242490_ERZ504517 | MGnify/ENA primary metagenome ERZ504517 (study PRJEB26092, sample SAMD00036298) | human gut metagenome | host: Homo sapiens | study: EMG produced TPA metagenomics assembly of...
CACGCCGTCCAGGCCCGATCAACGGAATGTTTCATGGGGAATTGGGAAGAGTAACCATCACCAGCAAAAACCGGATGAGCCCGATGATCATACTCCATTCCGATATTGGCATTAATTGTCCAAATGTCTGACCCCATCTCCTCCTTCACCATCTGCAAATATTCCTGGTAGCCGTTCGGTACGTCCAAATGGTACAACCAATTGAGTCGCATGATTGCTTAAGAACAGATTTCCGCCATTCTTATAATAAGTAGCCAACGCGGCAATTGCATCAGCAGACAAAGGTAATTTATCCCATCCTGCTCCAATGCCGACACGGTCTATATGTACCCAAATACATCATAAGCAGAAAGGTCCTCATCAGTCAATGTAGCGGAAGTAATGACTTTACCATTTACAAATTGCTTCTTGAACCACGCATAGGAAGCTTTTTCATCATCATCTCTATCTCTTCGGGAGTATCATACGTTATCACGTAAGCTGCATTTGTCAAATCCTGCGCTTCGGAAGGTTTCACCTTTATATTTTCTTCCGTCACTCCACAATCTATCACTTCGGACGACTCGCTGATATAAAATACCTGATTGCTGCTCGTATTCTCTATCGTGAAACTTGCGAAACGATTATTTTCACCTTCCGCAGCATTTACAGTCACAGGGTTTTCTATATTGTCACTCCAAGACACCTGAATGGTGTTCGATGTGAAATGATTATATTCGCCTTTCACATGAATCACGCCATAGTCTGCTTCTTTGCCATTGAGTTGATTTTCGCTTCTGTTTACAGTGAACAAGTTATCGCTTATCAGATTGTTTTGTCCGCTTATATCAAAGAAAGTCATTTTGTTTCCTGTAAATTCATTATCCGAGATATTCACCCGGTTACAACCTATAAAATTAGCACAGCGATCATCATTTGCCGTAGTTTGTTGTGAGAAAATATCAGATTACTTTCTCCGGAAATACGTGCCGTTACACCGCCCTGTGTTGAGCCGAATACAGAATTGGTTACCATATTCTGTATGCCACCATTCATATCAATGCCATTCACTACATCGGTTGCATCTATCCGAGCTAATGTTATGGCGTCACACCCTTGGAGTTTAATGCCCTGGTACATATTTTCCATTTTAATATTGAAGAAGTGCAGGCGGTCATTATCATGTTCTACATAAATTCCGGTTCCCTGATGGTCCCCCTTCCCCACAAGCGTAAGTCCGTTTACCTCCACACCGCTAATGCGGTTTTTGCGTCCGTCTATATCGGCAACAGGGGCAACGTGTAACGCATATTCGGCATTTCCAAGCACCAGACGACTTTCCCGCGTATCGGCAGCAGCAGTAACCGCTTCATCGTTCACACCTTTCAATGTTACGAAATTACGCGTAAGTTGAATGGGACTATCCAAACGAAAAGTACCTTCGGGAATGAAGTATCGTTCCTCCCTCGGGCGGAAGATCGGCTATAATAGCATTTATAAGATCAGCACAATCAGTGGACCCATCGGTTGGAAGTCCGAATTGGGTTATGTCTATAATCTTCTGACCGTTACATTCATCACAGAGAGTATAGGTATCGTCATTGCTGCAAGATGTGCCCAACATCAGGAGCATTCCGCTTATTAAGAATTTATTTATCTTCATGGTGTTACTATATTAATAATGGTGTATGTTGAGGAGGTTATTCTACTATGCTCACCTTATCAGATGATACACAATTAGAAACTTCAGTTCCTGAGTTCACCAGGAATACCCGATAACTCTCCAAATTATCTATAAAGCAGTTTTTGAACACATTTCCTGTTCCTTGAGTAGCATTTACGGCCACAGCATCAGTATAAGCCCATTCACATGACAAACTGTTGGATACAAACATATTGTTGTTACCCTTTACATTGATTATGCCAAAGTCATCACCATGGTCGAGCATCTGATTTTGAAGAGCTCCGGTAAGCCAAAAAATATTCTTATTTACCCGATTATCATTACCACTCAACACGAGAATACCATTGTAGTAGCTTTTAAAATTATTACCTTCAACAATACAGTTATTACAACCATCAAGCACTAAATTTTCACGCCCGTCAGGATAGACCTGATTATTAACAAACGAAAGTTTGTTCACTCCCTGCGCCTTACAGGTTATGCCAGTGGGCTGAGCACCCAGTTGGCAATTCTTGATATTAATATTCTCGCCACCAATCAGCACCATACTATTGGGAAGCTCACATACCCAGCAATTGATTATCTGCATGTTTTTCGCTTGTTCTATCTTGACGCCTGTATGCAAATTTATACCAATAATATTAGAAAGCATTCCATCATCACTCGTACCGGCAAAGTGTATGCCGATGTTCTTAGCTTCCGTACCACCGGACACCATCAGGTTCATAATCTTTACACCCTTCACGCCTGTCTCTACTTTTATAGCAGCTTCGGCATTACGCGCCACCAATTTACTTCCGCCACCAGGACCCAACAACTCATTTATTCCATTCACATCAATATTGCTACGCATACCGGGATTCAACCCTTTGAATGTCACATTGTGCTTATTAATCACAATGGGAGCGTCAAGCACAAAATCACCTTCAGGAATAACCACTACTCCCCCTTCGGAAGGCAAGGAAGCAATAGCACTATTAATGGCTTTCGAACAATCCGTCTTTCCATCGCCAACAGCTCCGAATGTGGTAACATCGCCTTCGATTTCAGTATGAGTGCCATAACACAACAGATTATCATCACTATCGCAAGCCGTGAACAAACACAGACAGAAAGTGCTAAGCAAATATCTTTTTATTTTCATCATATTTATATTTAAGGAATTTATACTAGTTAAACTTACCATATCCGGGATTCTGCACATAATTGCCTTCAGAGAAGTTATATTGTGCATTGGGAATAGGCAAATATTCATCTCTACCACGAACAAAGCGAGCACCACGATAATAAACGCGCTTATTCTGCTCCACACTAATGTAACTGTTCATGGTTTCCGCAGCAATCCCCCAACGTACCAAGTCGAAGAAACGGTCACCTTCCATAGCAAACTCCATACGGCGTTCCCAACGTAATGCCTTGCGGGCAAAGTCCTGACTCCAGCCCTCAGCAGGATATTCGCCTATCAGATAATTAGCTGCATCCTGTTCGGAATGTTTAAAGTCTTTTACATAAGGACTATTTTTGGCACGCAGACGAATACGGTTAATAATTTTGCGAGCCTCTTCCAGTCCGGTAGCTTCGCCAATCTCTATCAAGGCTTCAGCCTTCCATAACAATACATCAGCATAGCGGATTATCTGCCAGTTGAGATGAGAAGCTCCCCAAGGCCAACCTTGGAACATATCTTCACTTTCAGGCGAGATGTAGAAGCGCTTTGTACAATTAAAGCCATATTCACCGCTGTTACGTATCCAGTTTGCTTTACAAGGCTCAACGGTATATGTTTTCCAAGTGATACCAGGACGACCGGTAACGAAATCCAAACGAGGATCCACAGTTGCATCAATGTTGGTGAGCTCACTTCCTTCGTATATTCCATAGTCATCGGCGTTGAAAGTATCAAACAAAGGCAATCCATAGTTATCTGTCTTATAGGCATTGATCAAGTTCTGACTGGGTAAGAAAAATCCGTCACCACCATAAGGACCTTTAGGAGCATTCAACAGATTACTCCAGTTTATATTCCCGGCACCATCGGTTTCATCATCCATCGAATATTGTACGGCAAACACAGACTCTACCCCATTTTCATATTCCAATTGATCAAGTTTCTGAAAATCGTTCAAAAGAGTATATGCCTTTCCTTGCGCACCTACTTTGTCGCAAAGAGTCACCACTTCAGCTAACAATTGTTTATCAATAGCAACCACTTGGTTATTATCATCTTGTCGGTAAGCCTGATAAAGTCTAGCTTTGGCAGCATAAGCATAAGCAATGTTCTTAGTGACACGCCCTACTTGAGATTGAGTATCAGGCAAATCGTTAGCAGCATCAAGAAATTCTTGTGCTATTTTACCCAGAAGTTCTTCACGGGTAAACTGATTGTTGGGGATGTACTTATAGTCATCATTTTCCACATTCTCATCAAAATAAGGTACTTGCTTGAAAAGGCGAACCAGTTCAAAGAAGAAGTGTGCACGAATCACTTTCATTTCGGCTTTACGACTTTTAATCATCGGCAAAGCATTCTCATCAAGCGTATTCATTACCCGCAATGCGCTGTTACAACGTTGCAAGCAACAATAAAGTTGAAACCATTTTTCGTCGGCATTGCTCCATGTAGCATCTATTTTAAAGGTTTCAAGCAGCGTACAAAAGTCTCCATCATTTACACCGCCACCACCTTTGTAGGCATTATCCGAACGTACTTCACCATACGTCCAATTGGTCATCGGCACCCAGTGCATATCACGATTAGGACCTTTCAATCCGGCATAAGCTGAAGTAACCAAAAGCCCTACACCATCGGCCGATGATAACAAATCGTCATTGAGTGTACCCTGAGGTTTAATATCTAGAAAACGACTCTCATCGCAACTTGCCAATAGTGCCATCACACCTACTGCAAAGATATATTTCAATTTCATAATGTTCTGTATTTAGAATAAAAATTAAAAACCAAGTGATAGACCAAATGTATAGGTACGAGGTTGGGGATATGAATAGCCCAATCCTTCCGGGTCGGCCCCCGTATAATTAGTCAGCGTAAAAACGTTCTGTGCTTGCAGATACAAACGCAAATTGGAAAGATGCGCTTTCTTAATCCACTTATCCGGGAAAGTATAACCCACAGTTAAAGTTTTCAACTTCACATAAGAACCATCTTCAATAAAGAAAGTGGAACTGCGTGTTTCTACATTATTATCAACCACAGTCAATGCAGGGATATCACAATTATAAACTCCGGTTTGCTCATAAGCATTCCAAGCATGCATTGCATCCATCAAACGTACAGAGTGATTACCTGTCCAACCTTGAAAAAGGTCGGTATAAAACTTGGAATTGTTCCATGCATCGCGAATCATACCATTGAAGAATACAGAAAGGTCAAATCCTTTGTAAGATGCACCGATGTTCAAACCACCAATAAATCTAGGTTGGTCACTCCCTTGCCAATCCATATCAGCAGTATTGATAATGTTATCACCGTTAAGGTCTTTGTAGCGAATACGCCCTACGCCGGGAGCACCAATCTGTACATCATATTTACTTAGGTATTCATATACCTCCTGTTTTGTTTTGAATACACCATCAGCTTTATAGGACATCCATGATCCGTAAGGTTGACCTACAATAGTTTTGTCCACACCATTACCACCTCCCCAGGTATATTTGATTACATCCGGAAGTTCGGTAATTTCATTTTTATAATAGGAAAGGTTGAACGAAATATCATACTTGAAATCCTTTATTTCATCTCGCCAAGTAAAGGTTGCTTCCACACCGCTATTATCCATACTGGCAGCATTGTACCATTTATATCCACCTTCACCGATCACTCCTATATAAGGTTTCTGGATTAACATACCAGTAGTCTTTTTTTGAAAATAATCCAGTGTCAGTCCCAAACGGTTGTCAAAGAAAGCAGCATCAATACCAAAGTTCAGTTGTTTGGTCTCTTCCCATTTCAGGTCGTTGTTACCCGAACGGTCTTTCTGTACTCCGGGCAATACCGTTGTACCATCCCCATTGAAATTGTATGAGCCATTGGACATGTTAGTGTAATAGAGGTTGTAAGTAGCATTGTTATCAATCTGATCATTACCATTGATCCCCCACGATGTACGCAATTTAAGATCTGAAAGCCAGTTTTGCGTACATTCCATAAATTTTTCACGCGATACTCTCCAACCGGCAGATACTGAAGGAAAGATAGCAGAATTATTCCCTTTACCGAAACGTGAAGAAGCATCACGACGCACTGTTCCTGATATAAGGTATTTATCATCAAACGCATAGTTCACCTTACCAAAGTAAGAGACCATAGCATAGGTAGAAGCATTGTTACTCACACTTTTTCCCTTCAGTTACAGTGTCTAAGTAACGATAATCGAGATCTTCTATCACCAATCCGCGACCATATCCCTGTAAATGTTCACCATTCTCTTTCTTAGCTTCAGTTCCTATCACTGCACTGATATTGTTCTTCCCAAGGTCTATGCTATAATTGGCAGTGTTCGACCATACCCATTGCACGCTATTATCTTGTCGTACGGTCAGTTCATTTACATCTACCTTACGATCGGCTTCACTCCATTTGGGGACGAAAGTTGAGTTGAAACCGGTAGTATAGTTCAAACCAAATTGACTCTTCAACACTAGATTTTTAATGGGTTCCACTTCCAAATAAACATTGCCAAAGATACGCCAACTTTTGTGACGATTATTGGCTTCATTGTCTGTCAAGCGAATGGCATTCGGCTTATCCCCCAATATATCCACATAGCCACCGGCATACCCTCCATTTTCATCATACACAGGAATGGCCGGATGCTGGGCAATAACCAATTCTTCTATACCGGCAGGATTAAGATGCTCCAACCAGTGATTCACCGAAATACTTTCACCCACACGCACTTTACCATCTACAAAGCGAAAATTAGAGGCTAAACGCGAATTAAAACGTTCGTAGTCTGTATTACGGCAAGACCATCCTGATTCATATAATTTAAGGTAAGAGCCACATTCCCATCCTTAAACCCTTTAGAAAGAGAAAGATTATAATTTTGCATTAAAGCCGTACCAAATATTTCCTTTGCCCAATCAGTGTTGCCCGACTTTATTTTCACTCCATTCTGGTCAAAATAATATTCTTGCAGTTGGGCCTTTTCTCCATTTCCATATACTACACTATTGGGATTGGTTCCAAAAGTATTTTTATAAGCCTGCCAATACACATCACCCCATTGGTAAGCGTCAAGCATATCAATACCACCAGTAAAAGTCTGGGCAGTGAGCGACATATCAAAACTTACTTTTACATCGCCTTCCTTAGCACGTTTTGTGGTGATAATAATGACACCATTGGCAGCTTGCGCACCATAAATGGCAGCCGAAGCTGCATCTTTCAACACCTGAATGGATTCAACATCATTGGATGAGATAATAGAAGCCACATTATCATGTGTCTGAACACCGTCTATTACATAAAGAGGAGAAGAATTGTTGATAGTAGTAATACCACGTAACTTAGTATCTGTGTTACCACCTCCGGGTTTACCATCAGTTGTTACGTTCATACCGGCTACACGTCCCTGCAAACCTGACATCACATTACCAGTAGGTATGTCAGCCACCTCTTTCATCTTCACTACAGCTACCGAACCTGTCAGACTGGCTTTTCTTTTCAGCCATATAACCTGTCACAACCACTTCGTCAATCATCTTAGCATCCTCTTCCATCACTATCTTCAATGAAGGTTTAGCGGCAATAATTACTTCTTTATATCCTATATAAGAAATTGCCAATAATGCATTCGTTGGTACACTAAGAGTAAAGTTACCATCCAAATCTGTGATAGTTCCAGTTGATTTAGAATCATTTTGCACTACGGAAGCACCAATAATTGGTTGACCATCAGTCTTTGAAGTAACGTTTCCTTTCACTGTTATGTTTTGCCCCCAAAGGACTGACATGAAAGTAAACAGGAAACAAACGCTACAAAGAAGATTTTTTGTTCTTCATAATACTAAGCATTAGTTTGATGTTATTAAATTAAAAGTACGAATTTTACTAAATCGATGATGCAAATTACGGTTGATTTATATCAAACGACTGAAAAAAATGTTTCAAAGGCTATAACATTTGTTGCATAGAACGCTATTTTATAGGGTTTTATACATTATTCTTCGAAATAGAAGAATTATAGAATATCTATTCTCCAGTAAGTATGGAAAATATTACCTTTGCAGGTGATAAGAACTTAAAAAATGGAGTTAACTACTGGTTGTAGTCAACTGAAAAAATCAACGATATGAAAACAATCTCCAACAAACAACTCACGATTCAAGTATCTCCTCACGGAGCTGAACTCTGCAGCATCGTCGCCAATGGAAAAGAATATCTGTGGCAAGCCGATCCTGCTTTTTGGAAGCGACACTCTCCTGTCCTATTCCCGATTGTAGGGAGCGTATGGGAAAATGAGTATCGGAATGAAGGGATTCCTTATACGCTTACTCAACATGGTTTTGCCCGTGACATGGAATTTACTCTTATTTCTGAAAAAGAGGATGAAGTACGTTACCGCCTTGTCAGCAATGAAGAAACTTTGCATAAATACCCTTTTTCATTCTGTCTGGAAATAGGCTATCGCATCCAGGGAAAGAAAATTGAGGTTATGTGGGAAGTAAAGAATAGCGGTGAAAAGGATATGTATTTTCAGATTGGGGCACATCCAGCTTTCTATTGGCCGGAGTTCGATGCAAGCAATTCTGAAAGAGGGTTCTTCGGATTTGACAAGGAAAACGGTTTGAAATATATTCTCATTTCAGAAAAGGGATGCGCTGATCCTTCCACAGAATATTCTTTAGAGTTGACAGACGGATTATTACCACTGGACACGCATACTTTTGATAAAGATGCTTTGATACTGGAAAATGAACAGGTCCGTAAAGTTACCTTATATAATAAAGAGAAACAGGCTTATCTTAGTTTACATTTTAACGCTCCGGTAGTCGGTCTTTGGTCTCCACCTGCAAAGAATGCTCCTTTCGTCTGCATCGAACCTTGGTACGGACGTTGCGACCGCGCACATTATACTGGTGAATATAAAGATAAGGACTGGATGCAGCACTTACAACCGGAAGAGATATTCCAAGGAGGATATACAATTGAAATTGATGAATAATTGATGAATAAAAAGTAGCTGCCGGATTTCACATCTGACAGCTACTAAATACCTAATTCTAATCTACAAAACCTAACTTATAAATCTAACCTATGAATCCTTAAAAAGCAATCAATACTTGTTGCTTTCACTGAATCTATGCAAACATCTATTGTGTAACTTCTATTTCTATTATAAACCCAACCGATACGCATTGAATGAATCTACTTGAAATGAACCTCCTTTGCTATAAAAATCACATACGGTTGTATGGTTCCGATGGAAAGATAAGATTAGTCATTGCTACCTTTCCTCCATTCAGGAATATTTCTACAGAACATTTATCAACAAAGACATCCAACGTATATTTATTCTCTTTCTTTATCGGTGCCCAGGTAGCTAATGCGAAATCATCTATATAATTGATGGAAGTCGTCTTTCTACGGTCGTGAACCTCTATTTCATGAGGTACACTCTTCTTTCCGAAATCCACGATACCACTTTTCGTCCGGTCCATAACCAATCTCTTTTCCGGAAGATTGAAGTAGATATCCACCTTTTCCCCTTTATCATTAAAGAGGCTGAATCCCATAATCTCCGCTTCCCCGGCGGTAATTTCCAATGCCAGTTCATAAGCACCATCATTATCAGCCAATAAAGAATCAATATGATAATCATTGGCAACCGTAAATGCCGGAATCTCTTTCTTTTCTTTCGCAGAGTCTTTATCTCCGGTACCGGAGCTGCTGAAAGATAAATTTCATTGTCTTGTGTATAAATGGCTTACTCACGCGGCAAAGCGTTAGCACTACGAAATTGCTTTGTCGGGACATATTACAATATTGCCAGTTACTCATCCAAGGGAACAGCAATCGTCCGTTCTCCAGTGTTTGAGAAACAAACGGTAGCATAGTGATCTTTGCCCCAATCCAACCATTTCGTGACATTCGACTGACTATCACAACTGAATTTCTTTCCATCAAAGTCTCCTGTAAAGTATTGAGTGGCACTTCCTCCAAAATAACATCCTGGATTGACGTTCACTATCAATGCCCATTTCTTACGGTTCAGATCTCCATCTACCGGAAGTTCCACCATGTCCGGACATTCAAATTGACAAGGTTGCACTCCGTATCCTTCTCCGAAGCTGCTCATATAGTTCCAGTCCTTCAGATTCTTAGAGTCATAGAAACGCATTTCTTTATCGGCGGAGACAATCATCACCCATTTATCTTCCGGTTCATACCGGAACACTTTCGGGTCACGGAAATCTCTCAAACCATCCGCAGGGCACAAGATGGGGTTCTTCTCGTATTTAGTAAATGTCCGTCCATTATCCTTGCTAAAAGCAAGACATTGGATCTGCCCGTTTTTGTCACTGGCAGAAGTATAAAAAACCAGGATGCTCCCTACTCCATACCCCGCTACATTCTCCTGATCGACAATAGAGCTGCCGGAAAAGATATGTCCCAATGTATCACGGGCAATAGCTGGGGCCAAATGTTCCCAATGTACAAGGTCCTTACTGACAGAATGTCCCCAATGCATATTTCCCCATTTAGAACCGTAAGGGTTATATTGAAAATACAAATGATATTCTCCATCTTTATACACCAATCCGTTGGCATCATTCATCCAGCCATAGAGAGGAGTATGATGGTAAACAGGGCGGAACTTTTCCGTATTGGCTGTATCAAAAAGTATCTAGATAGCTGATTCTTTCATGTCCAAAGTGCATCCTTTGATTTATTACGAACACGGACGGTGGCAGCCTTCGCTCCGGCAGGCAAAGCAAAGGGAACAAAATAATCCACTTGAGTCTGTGCCAGACGAATATCCATATCGGTATCCGCAGCCTCTCCGGTATCAAGCAGAACCTGACTTTCCGCAGCTTCCTCTTCTATAGGAAGCAATATATAATTAGTCGGATTGGTGATATGGATGACAGTCAGGCTATCGCTTTTCTGTTCCAAGGTCAACTTGCTTTTTGTTGTGTGGCAATAAGTCAGTCCGTAAGAGACTGCTAACGCAAGTATTGCACCTTTACATAGTTTCATCCAAGGGTTTGTTTTCATGGCAACAAAGTATTCCTAGTTTATACAAGCTTTTAATCTAAAATAGACGAAGGCAAAGATAGGGGGTATCTTCGCCTTCGTCTATAAACTTTGTTTCAAAGGGTATCAAATTTGATACAAATCCTAAGAATTTCTTTTATCATCCAAAATAAAGACCTGCAACCTCTTTGTTTTCCTGAATTTATTTTTCTACTTTTGAAGCAAATCTTTATTCTTCTACTTATGCCAGCAAATAGAAATGCCTTAATTCGTTATAAAACAATTGATAACTGTCTGCGTAATCCTTATCGACGCTGGACGTTGGAAGATTTGGTAGATGCTTGCTCGGATGCTCTTTATGAATACGAAGGCATCGATAAAGGCATAAGCAAACGTACGGTACAGATGGATATACAGATGATGCGCAGCGAGAAGCTGGGTTATAACGCTCCGATTGTAGTGTACGAAAATAAATACTATAAATACGAAGATCCGGAATACAGCATTACACAAACTCCGCTGAACGAACAAGACCTGAAAACGATGTCGGAAGCCGTGGAAGTGTTACGGCAATTTAAGGGTTTCTCCTATTTCACGGAAATGAGCGATATAATCAACCGCCTGGAAGACCATGTCGCTTCTGCCCGGATGAAAACCACTCCTGTCATTGACTTTGAAAAGAATGAATCATTGAAAGGACTGGATTATCTGGATACGATCTATCACGCGATTGTAAACGAGCATCCGATACAGCTCAAATATCGTTCGTTCAAGGCACGTTCGGCCAACAGCTTTATTTTTTATCCTTATCTATTAAAAGAGTATCGTAACCGGTGGTTCGTTTATGGTGTCAGAGGAAACGGACGGATCTTGCAAAATTTAGCTTTGGACAGAATACAATCATTGGAAGTTCTGCCACAACAACATTACATAAAAAATACGTTCTTCGATCCGAACACGTTCTTCGATGATCTGGTAGGAGTCACTAAAAACTCCGGAAGTGTAGCGGAGAAAGTCGGTTTCAAGGTAGCGGCTGCCGAAGCACCTTACATCATAACCAAGCCTATACACCGCAGCCAGCAAGTGGTGGAAAGATTGGCTGACGGAAGTGTCATACTGGAAATTGAAGTCGTCATCAACCATGAGTTAGAACGAGTATTCTTCGGATATGCCGAGGGAATACAAGTTCTTTATCCGAAGACTCTGGTAGAATTGATGGGTAGGAAACTAAAAAAGGCTGCCGAACAATATACCCATTCAAAATGAAAAGGGAACACGTCCAATTATCCTATCTGACATTCAAGAAAAACAAAAAAGCATGTGAGATCCTGTCTATTGTTCAACTATGGAGAACTTGTTTATTCTTCAAGTAAGGCTCTCGCACATTCGTACCCTTCCTGATAAAACTCTGTCAACTTTTGCACATCTTTCTCGATGCGGTCTACGGCTACAGGTTTTAACGGGCGAATAACGATAATCTGTCCTTCATCCTCCATGCGCTCTACCATTTCCAACTGCTCATTATAAACAGCACACCGCCGACTTAACGCTTCGCGCAACTTCGGATATTTCCGATATACAAACGAAGGGATACGAATGTCTTTCGAATCTTTCCGATACCCCCGGTTACGGGTGAGTACCACAACATTTCTCGTGCAGCCATCCGTAATGGCTCTTTGCAAAGGAATGGAATCTACAATTCCTCCGTCGAGCATGGGAATCCCGTCTACATAAGTAATAGGACATACAAAAGGGAGACTGCTGGATGCGCGGACAATATCAATCACCCTGCGACTGTCTTTTTTTCTCTTCGAAATAGTTGGCTTCTCCCGTGATGCAATTCGTAGTCACCATCACAAAACGTTCCGGTGAAGCAAAATATGTTTCATAATCGTAAGGAAGAATATGTTCGGGGAACTCATTGAATAATAGATCAAAGTCCAATATATTACGCTTTTTGAGCAAATGTTTCAGACCGATATAATCATACTTCTCCAACAAGTCAATGTTGCTGTACTTGGCACGTCCCCGTTGCCGTGATGCATACGACAACCCGTTGCACGCACCGGCAGACACTCCTATCGCATAGGGAAACCGGATATCGTGATCCATAAAATAATCAAGCACACCGCAGGTGAATACTCCGCGCATTCCCCCGCCTTCCAACACTAATCCCGTAGATTCATCAATTTTCAAGTCCTTCATTTTTATCTCCCGTATTCTTATTCCGGCGGATTACCAGCAAAGATGACAATTCACGCATCACAGCCTCATCCTCGGATAATTTCGTATAAGAAAGATGGCTCATTATCAATAACCCGTCTTTCTCTTCAGTCACTAAATCTTCTACTCCCGCAAACCACACTATCATCGTTTGTTCCGGATAACGCACCTGCAAATCGTCAATGCGTCCACGGAACTCTTCATCATCCGTATCAAAAAGGAAAAGACGCACCGAATGTCCGTTCTGCAACATCTTTATCCAAATTAGGAAAAAAAAGGAAAACAGGAATCAAATCTTCCGCCGAGTACGAAACTGACCGTCGAAGCCTTCCCGATACTGACGATTCGACAAATACGGCCACGGGACAATTTCACCTGCTCCATAATCTCATCAATCTTATCCCGGAAGAGCGTTAACCCATAAAATTGCTCCCGGAGTTCCCGGCATATCCGAACGATAATGACTCCCAGCTCCCAAAAGCAGCATATCAGGATGTTCGTTACGGACAAAATGGATGATTTCCTGTACAAGTTTGTCTGTCACCCGATAATGGTTATCTACCTGGATATTCAATCTCGCTGCCTGTTGATTGAGCAAAGCAAAACTCTCGCTGGCATAATGTTCGGCATTCAACGGATTCAGATCCGTGCCCACCGTATAGTGTGCTGCAATCAAATGATTTTTCTTCAACTGCTTCCCAAATAACAAATCATAAATGGAAAGCAACACACGCCCGGATTCCGGACGCCCGAAACAAAATATCAATTTGTGCTTCAAAGATAATTTTTCTTCCCGACGTACGAAAATATGTTCCACCAAATGAAGCAAAGGAGTAGTCATAAAGGTCGTAACTAGCGCCATAATGACCAAAATTACGAATATAGAGGGAGGAAGAACTCCCATTTCATAACCGATATTCAAAGCGACAAGCTCCATCAATCCCCGTGTATTCATCAATGTCCCTATCGTCAAACTATCCTTCCACGACTCACCCACCAAACGGGCGGCAATGGCACATCCACCCAGTTTGCCGACAACAGCAACCGTCACCAACAGTAAACATACCATCCACAACTCCGGACTGTTTATCAAACCGATTTCCGTGCGCAATCCGGTGAAGGCAAAGAACAGAGGTAAAAAGAATACTAATGAAATATCCTCCACCTTTTCCATCATCACCTTCCGGAAACCCAGATTGGACGGCATCACTAGCCCTGCCATAAAGGCTCCGAATAGTGCATGAATACCAATAATTTCGGTCAGACAAGAAGAAATAATAAGAATGAGCAGAATAAATGCCACGAATGTTTATTGATTGCTTCCGGTTGGCATATACTCTCCACTTTCTTCAGAAATGGGCGAACGACCAAAAAACATGACCGCAATATAGACAACTGCCAGCCCCACTGAATAAAGTGCACTGGCAAAACTTCCTGCTTTGGAGATAGCAATCACCACTGCCAACAGACACCAGGCTGTCACATCATCATTGGCAGCGGAAGCAATGGTCAGCGTCCCTAAAGGAGTCTTCGTCATATTCCGCTCCTGAATGATGCGCGCCAATACCGGAAAAGCGGTGATACTCATAGAAATACCTATAAACAAAGCAAATGGAAGAAACGGAGTTTGGGCAGCTGCATATTCTTCGTACACCCAGTAAGAAGACAAGATGCCCAGAAAGAAGGGTACTAGGATTCCGGCATGGCTAATCACCAGCGTTTCATTGATTTTATTTTTCAGTACACTGAAATCCAGCTCCATACCGATGACAAACATAAAAAGGATCAGTCCCACCTGACTCAACAGTTCAAGATTGGTAAGCGAGTGTGCCGGAAAAAGGAAATGAAAAGCATCCGGAAAGAAAAAGCCGAGTACGGAAGGTCCTAACACAATACCGGCAACAATCTCTCCAATCACTCCCGGTTGCCCGATCAGACTGAACAAATAGCCAAAAAGACGCACCATCAGCAGTACGGCTATAATCTGAATCAACAAGGTAGTGAGCGGATGATGAAGATTATCCTGTATAAACTGGAGAAACATAGTGAATGGATTCCCCTGTACTATGTTCTGCGCATTTACCGCATAGTGCGAAAACCGGTCACCCTCTTCAATAGCAACATAAATCAACCCTCCAAACAGGAGTAACATCAGTACATAAATGACATAATTCTTCCGGGCCCTGTTCCGCATAAACTTTATTTTTACGATTTGTGCATATTTATGGTAAAAACAAACGAAAAAGGCAGATAGTTTGGCGAAAATAACAAATTCTCAAACAAAATCTTGTTTTTTTGCTTCAATCTATGTAACTTTAGGCTAGCTTAATTGTTTAAGGAGGAAAAAATCAAAAAGTCCTGCCCGCAGGCAAGCACCATGAGAATACAGTTTGAGATTAAAGAAAATTTGCCGGAAATTATCGAAGAAATCTTACACTCTGATAAGTGGCAAACTTCCGTGAAGGAAGAACTGAGCGGTCGGACGACCGTTGTGATCCGTGACCAAGCGTATGGTTCAGAAGCTACCATTGAAATTTATGCTACATCTATTGAAATCAAAACCGCATGGTCAAAGTACTCCTATCGTATATTTGTAACCAACGATATTGTATGGTGCGAATATAACGGTGCCTATCGTGGTCTGTTGGAACAAGTGCTCCTACCTACTATTACTCCTAAAGAAAACCTGCTCAATTCTGACGTGACTGAAAGTTCGCTCTACGGAAATGAGCATAAGAAATTGAGAGAGTATGCAGAAGATAACCTGAAACTGAAACAATTCCGCAGGGAAAACTTCAATGAACAGAAGAATGGAACCGCTCCATTCGATCATCCCAAGCGTGTGTATGATGAGTTTATCAAAGAAGATTATGTAGTAGCACCCAAAGAAGAAGAGAACAAATAATCTGTACTTAATGCTTTACCTTGTGCCATCGTATTGGCACTCCAGTGCCACCATATTGACACAGTCGTGCCAGTAAGGTGGCATGATTGTGCCAATAAAAAAGGTTGAACAATTATCAAACGCTCTCTCTCATAAATTTTATAGCCGTACCCACTACCTCCAACCCGGGTCACTTCCAAACGGTATCTATTTACCGGATGCACATACACATACATGATTCCCACTAAAAGCAGTAAGACAAAGCAACTAACACCTATTACTTTTTTATTTCTCTTCATATTCGTATGGTTTCAACTCCCAGGTATCATCGTAATAATAAGTGGAAGATCCTCCTGTAGCTATAATTCCCCGTTTTCCGGTAGAAAAACATACAGCTTTCGAGCGTGTGCTTCCTTCGAAATCGGTCAAATCCTCCCCATCCCACAGGTCTGTCAAAGGGTCGTAAATCCAGTAGTTAGAGCGGTAACTGCTTCCTGCAGTCTGTCCTAATCTCAATTTTCCTTTATCTTCCTCTGTGTCCTCTGCGTCCTCTGTGGTGAAATAATCTGTGTAAATCTGTGTAATCTGTGGTGAAACTTTCCTATATTTGTAGCCAAAACAATTTAATATTAATTTCATAGGAATGAAAAAGACAATCCTTATTGCTGCTTTAGGCTTGTTCAGCCTAAACATCATGGCACAAGATGCAAAACCTGAAGAAGGTTTTGTTTTCACGACAGTGAAAGAAAACCCGATTACTTCTATCAAGAATCAAAATCGTTCGAGCACTTGCTGGAGTTTCTCAACTCTCGGATTCATTGAATCAGAATTGCTTCGCTTAGGTAAAGGCGAGTATGACCTGTCTGAAATGTTTGTCGTACACAAAACGATGCAGGATCGCGGAGTAAACTATGTACGCTATCATGGTGACAGTTCTTTCTCCCCGGGCGGAAGTTTTTATGATGTAATGTACTGCATCAAGAATTATGGTATTGTTCCTCAAGAGGTGATGCCGGGTATCATGTACGGTGACACGTTGCCGGTGCATAACGAACTGGATGCTGTTGCTTCCGGTTACATCAATGCTATTGCGAAAGGTAAGTTGAGCAAACTGACTCCGGTATGGAAAAACGGACTAAGCGCTATTTATGATACTTATCTGGGAGCATGCCCGGAGAAGTTCACATACAAAGGCAAAGAATATACTCCGAAGACTTTTTCTGAATCACTGGGATTGAACTGTGACGACTATGTATCACTGACTTCTTATACACATCATCCATTCTATTCTCAATTCGCAATCGAGATTCAGGATAATTGGCGCAATGGTTTATCCTACAACCTGCCTATCGAAGAGCTGATGGCTGTAATGGACAATGCTATAAAGAAAGGTTATACTTTTGCATGGGGTAGCGACGTCAGCGAACAGGGATTCACACGTGACGGTATCGCCGTTATGCCGGATGTAAACAAAGAATCTGAACTTTCCGGTTCGGATATGGCTCGCTGGACCGGCCTGACTGCTGCTAACAAACGTCAAATGATGACAACCAAACCATACCCGGAAATCGACGTCACTCAAGAAATGCGCCAAGTTGCTTTCGACAATTGGGAAACTACGGACGACCACGGAATGGTAATCTACGGTATCGCTAAAGACCAAAACGGAAAAGAATACTTCATGGTGAAGAATTCTTGGGGTAAATCAGGCAAATACAATGGTATCTGGTATGCTTCCAAAGCATTCGTTGCTTACAAGACTATGAATATTCTTGTACACAAAGACGCACTGCCTAAAGAGATTGCTAAAAAACTGGGAATCAAATAAACGAGTACCCGTCCTTTATAAATAAAAAGCCTCATTAGCTACGAATAGCTTCTGAGGCTTTTTTTAAGCAGTTATTTTCCGGGATTACTCCATGTTATCGAAACAAAAGTAAGACTGCAGCTTTTTTTCCTCCAAATAGAATCGACCAAAGAACGGATTTCAACAGTAAACAGTTTTGTTCTATTTTTAAGATTCTACCGTTTGACAGTGGCTATGAATCAAATCAAGCAGAGAATAAAATGCATAAATTAATGCAAGATTATACACATACAGCCCCTTATTATGCATAAATACAAGGAAAAACAGACGGTCTTTATGGTATAAATGCACCCTTGCTTTTAATGAAACGCAGGCTTGGTCGGTGAGAAACGCATCCTTGCTCACCGACCAAGCCAGCGTTCATCGGTGAGAAAGGATTTTTTGGGCTGAAAGAAGAGCCATTTCTAAGTTAATTCACTTCAGAATCCATTGATTCTTTATATAGCAAATAGCTATATAATAGGAAAAGAATCAATCATTTACTCCGACTCTGAAAGCAAATAAGTACCAAAAGGATCTTCCATCAGCAAAGCGCTGTCTTTTCGCATTTCCCCGATACATATTTAAGCGATTTTTTATCAACCTCTTGCATACCGGCTCTGATTGACAGCAGGGAGAATGTATAAACATCCCATTTTTATGTATAGTCCAATTTAAGCAGACGCAGTATTTAATTTCTCGCGATATTTCCAGCGGAGTCATCTTTCAACCTTTTTACGAAGTATTTATTGAAAAAAAGAATGATTGTTAAAGCCTAACGAGAAAGCTATTTCTTTCACCGGCAACCGGTGGTTTTCAATTGGGCCTTCGCATTCATAATAATAATTTCTGTAATGATTGCCAACGGACTGTATCCGCTTGCCCGACGGATGGCACTTGAGAAATGTGCCGCAGTAACCCCACACTTCTCCGCATAAAACGCCACTTCATGCTCTTTGGTATAATGAGCCATCAACAACTGTATAAACTGCCTGTACAACTCCTGTTCTCTTCTCAAAGGTTCATCGAGCTTCTTGCCATAGCGTTTATACAATTCTTTCGTTCCCTGCAAAAAAATAGCCAGTACGGAACGTATGATCTCTTTATTTTCTAATGAATGTGGGAGTGTATAAGCACGAATCAGTAAAAGATATACATTCCGGTATAAGCCGGCAACATCCTCTTGCAGAGAGATGACCGGACTGTTCAATATCATAGGCATAAAGTCCAGCAGGATTTCCACATAATTGCCCGAAAGCATAAAATCGGACGAGAAACCGGCAAAAGAAATACGGGTATCAGACGAAACTTCGTGTATCTGAATGAATGAATTAGGAAGAACAACGATGAAATCATTCTTACGAATGACAATCTCCAACAAATTAATGGTAGCTCTGACCATCCCTTCCGTACAAAGCACAAAGACACCGGCTTTTATTTTGCAGGGGAAATTACCATAGTAGTTTAAGATATCTCCGGTGATACTGTCATCTGCTATAAAATCAACCGGAAGGTCAAATTTAGGAAAGGATTCGTTCGTTGTCATCGTCAGTTCTTTTTTAATTTACCAAAAATATCCATTTCATCCGGATTCCGGGCAACAAGTTCAAAAATGGTATATTATATCCTACAAAT
>ENA-OQAB01000576-OQAB01000576.1-human-gut-metagenome-genome-assembly--contig:-NODE-576-length-19457-cov-5.970150_pt1 | contig 19457 bp, 20 predicted proteins | sample MGYA00242490_ERZ504517 | MGnify/ENA primary metagenome ERZ504517 (study PRJEB26092, sample SAMD00036298) | human gut metagenome | host: Homo sapiens | study: EMG produced TPA metagenomics assembly of...
AGAGGTGAGTCTTGCTACTGTCCAACGAATGGATTCGTAATTATGAGTCTATGGGGAAGATGCATTTCTGAATGAAACATTATAAACGATATTCAAAAGAATTGAAACTTCAAGCGGTGCAGGATTATCTGTCTGGCTATGGATCACAAGACGATATTTGCAAAAAATACGGAATTCGTTCAAAAAGCAAGTTGCAAAAGTGGATAAAGCAGTATAATGATTATGAAGTCTTTAAATCATACGAAACAGGAGATTCTCAGATCATGACCAAGGGAAGAAAAACTAAATTTGAAGAACGAGTTGAAATAGTGCGGTATTGCATCGCACATGACCGCAATTATGTGGAAACAGCCAAACAATATCAGGTATCTTATCAACAGGCACGTAGTTATACTATTAAATATGAAGCTGGTGGGGTAGAAGCTTTAAGAGACAATCGTGGCAAACGAAAAAATCATGATGAGATGAGTGAATTGGAAAAATTGCGTGCTGAAATTAAAATTTTAAGAGCAGAAAAGCAACATGCTGAAATGGAGATATCTTTTTTAAAAAAACTCGAAGAAATAGAGAGGAGGCGGGGCTAAGCCTGGTTCGTCATGAACATATATATCAGGCAATCAAAGATGAACACGAAGCACATAATTATCCCATTACTGAACTTTGCAAATTAGGCAGAGTTTCCAGAGCGGCTTATTACAAATGGTTAAGTAGAGAAATACCAAAAAATGAAAAAGAAAATCAGCGAATTGCTGAAATAATAGAATCCATACATAATGAAAGTCCGGACAAAGGATACCGAAGAATCAGAGACGATTTAGAACGCTATCATGATATAGATGTAAATGATAAACGAGTGCTGCGGATATGTCGTAAAAAAGATATCAAATCAACTATAAAATACTCAAATAATGGGTGTACAAGACAAGCTACTAATCCACAGTATATTGCCGAAAACATCCTAAATAGAGAGTTCACAGCTGATATGCCAAACGAGAAATGGCTTACTGATGTTACGGAATTCAAATATTATGTCGGTCCCGCAGTGCACAAAATATACTTGAGCGCCATATTAGATCTATATGATAGACGTATCGTTTCTTTTGTTATTCGTGATTCAAATAACAATGCCTTGGTTTTTGATACTTTCGATGAAGCCATTAAAAAAAATTCCGAATGCACATCCACTTTGCCATAGTGATAGGGGATATCAATATACAAACCGATTATTTCATAATAAACTAGAAAAAGCAGGTATGACACAAAGTATGTCTCGTGTAGGTAAATGCATTGATAACGGTCCTATGGAAGGATTTTGGGGTATTCTCAAACGAGAAAGATATTATGGTAAACGTTTTACCGATAAAGAAACACTTGTAAAAATGATTGAAGATTATATAGATTACTATAACACCAAACGCTTGCAAAGAAATCTTGGAGTTTTAACTCCAATGGAAAAACATGAAATTTACTCGCAAGCCGCATAAAAAACTGCCAGCAGATAATCTACTGGCAGGAAAAATTTTATATTTTTCAATTGTCTACTTGACGGGAAGCAGTTCATCAATCTGATTATCGGTCTTTTTTATTAGATTAATTCTTTTCTTTTTCCATCACATTTTAATACTATATTTTTTACCGCTTGCTGTAATGATTGTACAAGTACATTGTAATCTAAAGCACGCATCCGTTCAACAGGACCGGAATAGCTTAATGTATAAATACATTCTGGCATAGGTAACGGAACAGCAACTGCAGCCACTCCATCATCTACTTCACCTTCTGAAATACAGTAGCCCTTCTGACGAATCTCATTTATCTGATTCCACAACCCCTCCTCTTCGCTTGGGTAATCTTTAATTAAATTCGCAACCAAGTCATCTGATTGTGCAGCTAACAAAGCTTTTCCGGTTGCGCCTTTATTTAACGGTACAATATAGCCATTTTCTCCAGAAATTCCCAAATTATGACGGCTTTTAACTAAATCAACACAAATTCCTGTATTTCCACGCAGAGAAGATAATACTACCGTTTCATTATGCAGTTCGCATAAGTTACGCATTTCTTCGCTGATTAATTGACGGGTTGTATAATGCACCGATACCGCTGATGCAATCATCAAAATACCACTACCTAAGCGGTATTGCCCATTAATACTGGATTGCTCAATCCAGCCAACCGATTGTAAGGTACGCAAAATACGATACACCGTTGTTTTATGCAATCCAATCGCACGACTAATTTCAGTCAGACTCAAATATTCCCGACGCTGAGAAGCATAATAATCTAAAATTTTGGTCGCATGCAAAACAGAATTTACCATTGGAGTAGAAGATTCAACAAAATTTGTCTCGCCCATAAAGATTGCTCCTTTATATTTATATATCGCGTTTCATTATAGTAAACAATTATTGAAAAGTCAATCATATAAGCCTTGTAAAATTACCGTTAAAATACATTTTGTTTCATTATTGTGTCTTTATTTCAATATTGATAACAATAGATTGACTTAATCACACTTTTATGGTTATAATGTCAGCATGAGGACACAGAAATAAAACATGTTTCAAAATTGTGACTAATAGGAGGATTATTATGGATACTTTTACTATTCAAGATGCACCACTGAATATGGCACCTACCGGCATTGCAACTTTTGCTAAAGTACCGATTTGCTACGATTTGCGTCAAGCAAATGCAGATGTAGCTATTTTAGGTGCACCGTTTGATATGTGCATTCAGGGAAAAACCGGATGTAGACTTGGACCGCGTGGCATCCGCAATGCTTCTACTCGTTTTCGTATGAAAAAAGGCGGAAATTACGATCCGGAGCGTAACACAAGTTACCTGGATACCGACTTATGGCGTGTAGTAGACTGCGGTGACTGCGATTACGTTCCAGGCGATCCGACTGCTACTAATAAGAATCTGGAAGAAGCTGTTCGCATCCTTGCAAAACAGGGTGTTATGCCAATTATTTTAGGTGGCGATTGTTCTGTCGGACATCAGGCGGTAAAAGGATTAGATTGTTTTGAAGAACTGGATATCATTCATTTTGATTCTCACCTTGATTGGACAAAACCATTAAATGGTCAGCCTTATTTCAACGGATCACCGATGCGTTGCAACTCTACTCTTCCTTATGTAAAAAATATGATTCATCTTGGAATTAGAGGTATCGGTAGTAGTGGACCGGCTGATTTTGAAGAAGCTCGTGCTAATGGTGATAAAATTTATTCTGTTAAAGATTATCGCCGTGTAGGTATTGAAGAGATTCTGAAAAATGTAAAACCTGGCCGTAATACATTCATTCACTTCGATATTGATGCTATGGACTATCCGCTCTCTAAAGGAACTGGTTCTCCAATGCTTGGTGGTTTTACATATGATGAAGCTACTGAAATGCTGGAAGCAATCGCTAAACATTGTAATGTAGTTGGTATGCTTATGGCTGAAGTTGCTCCTCAATATGATGATGAAGGTGATACCACCTGTTATACAGCAGCACGTTTAACCTGTGATCTCATGGGTTTTGCCACAAAAGCACGCGAAAAATAAGCTAATTGCTTATTCCCCAAGAAGGAGGTCTTCATATGTCGTTCGAAGTTATCGATTCCATATTTACCATTAAAGCTGATAGCATTATGACTGTTGCTATGGCGGCTGTACTTTTGCTGATTGGCTTTTTCATCAAAAGCAAGGTTAAGTTCCTGGACAAATACTGTATTCCAGCTCCAGTTGTCGGCGGATTCCTGTTCATGTTTATTACCTTTATCGGTCATATAACCGGAACATTCTCGTTTTCGTTTGACAGCATGTATCAAGCTCCATTCATGTTGGCTTTCTTTACAACCGTTGGATTAGGTGCTAGCATCAGTTTACTTAAAAAAGGTGGAGTATTACTCTTCTTTTACTGGTTAATCGCAGGTGTTGTTTCTGTTTTTCAGAATATCATCGGTGTTGGTGTAGGTAAGTTAGTTGGATTGGATGCTCCATTTGCATTACTTTCCAGTGCTATTTCAATGTGTGGCGGTCATGGCGCTGCAGCTGCTTACGGCAGTACTTTTGCTGATATGGGATATTCTGCAGCTCCTCTCGTAGGTGCCGCAGCTGCTACATTCGGCCTGATTAGTGCAGTTATGATTGGTGGACCGGTTGGTCGCCGTCTAATTGTTAAATACAATTTAAAATCAGACGAATCTGAAATCATTGATAGCGAAATTAACAACATCAATGCAGCCAGTGCTACTAAGCTTGATGGCATGGATGTAATTAAAAATGTAACTTCCTTACTTGTCTGTATGGCTCTTGGTACTATGGTTTCCGGTTGGATCGGCAAACTTATTGGTATGAGTTTCCCAACTTATGTTGGTGCTATGTTCGTTGCGGTGATTGTTCGAAACCTGAATGAAAAGTTCCACTTCTATAACTTCGACTTCGCACTGGTTGACGGTATCGGTGATGTTATGCTTTCCCTTTACCTCTCCATTGCACTGATGACTCTGAAACTGTGGGAGTTATCCGGTTTAATTGGTGGTGTTCTTGTAGTTCTTATTTGCCAGGTAGTATTCATGATTTTGGTTAGCTATTTTGTGGTTTTCCGTCTCCTTGGCAAAAACTACGATGCAGCTGTTATGTGTGCCGGTCTGTGTGGTCACGGCTTAGGTGCTACACCATCTGCTATTGTTAACATGACCGCAGTAAATGAACGCTATGGAATGTCACGTCGGGCAATGATGATTGTTCCTATCGTTGGAGCATTCCTGGTTGATATCATTTATCAGCCTCAGACAATTTGGTTCATCAAGACCTTCGTTCAGGGCTTCGTTGGCTAATTCCATTCCCTATAAATACAAGAAATCCCAATTTTCCGAAACTCCCCCTCGGAAATTGGGATTTTCTGTACCATAATTGTACATATCAATCATCATTTTCTTTTGCAAAACGATGGCAGCCATGCAAAAATTAACCATTTTATGATACTATATAAAAGAGGGACACTTTGAATGGCCCTATAAAAATGCGAGGGATGATGATATGTCTTGGTTTTTAGCTTTACGAACACTATTTGGTGCGAAAAATCTGGTCGAAGCGAAGGTACAAAACGAAAAGTGCTTACGAGAGTCGCGACGGGAATTTGATTATCACGGGATAAAAATTGTTGAAACATATGACTCCAAAGGTCATCGATATTTTAATGACGAAGAAATCGAGGTTAGGTACATTAATGGTGGTGATGGCCATTTTGAAGATTGGTATGTTGTAAAATCAACCGGTTGTCCCCTGTTTCCAGTCGATTGGGAGTTGGATGAGAAACGAGAACAAAAACAGCAAGAAGCAGATGCGAAGGAACGTGCTGAGGCATATGATAAACTCGCATATACAAAATGGGATTATCGCTTTAACGGATCCGTTTTAGTAGAGGTGAAAACAGGAAAAATACTATGGGGAATTGTAAAAGTAGAAGATCAAAGAATCCCTTGTGGGCCACCGACAATTAAAATGAAATGGCCTCCAAAACCAGAAAATGAGTATTACAAATTTTATATTGATGATGACTTTTTAAATAAACGTGGCCAGATTATGGGAACAAAAAGCTATTTTCCGAATAATATCGACGAAAATGCCATACCGGTTAGGATTAGTCATGAAGAATATGAAGAACTTGACTTACTTTGGAGAACGGAGCTTGGCTATCATTATGGACTTCCGGAAGCTGCACAAAAATATCAATGGTGGCGCAAAATGCACCCAGACGACTGGGATTTAAACTATAAAAAATACAATCCTTTAAAAAATGCCATGACACCATTTTTTAATAACGAGATCAAACCAGATCGAAGAAAAGAAGGCGAAGCGCTAAAACAACGAGCTGAGGAAGAGCGCATCCGACGTGGATGGCCGCGATTTATCGTAGGAGAAAATGAATGGAAAATAGATAATCCGTATGCGTATATGGCATTGTGGTGGGGATGTTTGTATGACCCCGAAAATTGCGACGAGTTCGGTAATCAAATTTGGGATGCGGATATATTTGAGCATACCTGCGAGGCATACGAGATACCCACTTCAGAAGTAAAAAACACGATGACAGCGCAGCGCCCTTTCTATGTTACTTTCTATGTCCCTTCTATGTCTGACAGCCTTTTTCTTCAGGCATCAGTGCCTGCATACAAAGTCTGCAGCTTCCCGGTTAAATTTCTCTGCCTCATCCCAGAACAGCATATGTCCGGAATGTTCAAAAAATACGGTTCTGGTGCCTGGAATGTTCTCTCCCACCCACGCGCTGCCATGCCAGTCAAACACATTGCTCTGTCTGGCGACGCACACTAATGCAGGAAGTGTGATGTGCGGAATGAAAATAGCTTTCGCCATATTTCTATTATAGCGCTCTTTACAGAAAACGGCGCAGCGGAATTACCAGAACTCTCATAATGGCGTAAAATATCTTCTTTCCAGGGCTCATCTCCCTGGGAACGTAGCCTTCTCCGTACTGATATTCCCCGTTTGCCCCCATGATTTTGCTCTTCGCTTTATCCCGCTCTGCCTCCTGGCGGATGATACGGTTCAGTTCAGGACAGTCCACCGCCAGCATCAGCTCCGTATCCTGGTAGGTGCTGCGCATATCGAAATTATAGGAGCCCACCAGACTCATCCGGCTGTCCAGCAGCACTGCCTTCGTATGGCTGGAATATTCTCCCATCAGCTCGTACACCTTCACTCCTGTGTCCCAGATCTTCTCCTTCTGATTCAAATAATCTGTACAGCCCCACGGATTGGCTCCGCTGGCCACGTCGTTTGTGATCATTTCCACAGAAACGCCTCTGTTTTTCAGCTCCTCCAGTCCCTGATACATCTCCTTCCCACAGATAATGTAAGGCGTGTACATGGTCACCTGATCCGCCTCCTGCATCAGCTGCTGAAGAGAATACCACAGAAGCGGCTCTTTATTTTCTGTCTCAATCGGATTGGAAAGCAGTGAAATCCGTTTCGTTTCCATGGTCAGCGCAGTGAAATCCCAGTCTGTGTAGGCCTCGCTGTAAGTCTCTCTCAGGTACTCGTACCGCTCCCGCAATTCCTTATCCGCCTGCTCCACAGAGGAGGTCTTTTTCCGGCAGACGTATTCTCTGCTGTCGGGAAGCGCCCAGACGGTCTCAAAATACCTCCTCAGCTGAGAAATAGAGGCGTTTTCATCCGGCTGTTTCGTCTCGTACACAAACAGCTCCCGATCCACATTTTTCTCAGGTGAATAATCTCCCAGGAACAGCTCCATGGTATTGCGCCCGCCCAGCATATACATGCTGTTATCAATGATCAGATACTTATCATGGAGTCTGGCCTGCATATCCCAGGGCCTGAGCGGGCTGATAGGATTATAAATCTTAATGGAAACGCCGGGGCAGGATACCAGCGCTTTAAAGTATTTATTTCCTGTCAGCTTCAGCACTCCATTAAATCCGTCCACAATCACCCGTACCTGCACGCCCCGATCCGACGCCTGCATCAAGGCGGCGATAATATCCTTCCCCGCCTCATCGGATTTAAAGTCAAACGTCGACAGGATAATTTCCTCCCTGGCTTCCTCAATCAGGCGCAGTCTCCAGAGAAGCGCATCATCATTATTATCTATGTAAGCCGTCCGCTCCGGTCCCGGTCCGCTGCCGTAAAAGGAGGATACGTCGAAGCTCTCCTGATAAGAAGCCGGAACCTTCTTATGGCGGACATAAGGCAAAACTAAAAATCCAATGTAAATAATAAGAAAAATCAGCAGAATTTTCCCCACTGTTAAACGTTTTAAAATCACGCCTTTTTTTCCCGTCATGGCGTCTCCTCCTTCTGTACAGACTCAGGCAGAACAGCTTCCGCCAGGAAATCTCTCTCTACACAGATTTCCCAGCCCTCTCCACCAGACGTTTCACCAGGCTTTCGTCCACCGCATCATAGTCGTTCTCATGGGGCGCGGAGGCAAAGTTGTAGCTCACATTCTCTCCGGAAGTAGTGGGATCGTTTTTCCACCCGCGGCAGGAGGAATGAATCTGAGAAATTCCTGTCCATTCCATCAGCGCTCCGGCGTTTTCTGCATTCACGCCGCTTCCGGCTAAGATCTCGATCTGTCCTCCGAATTCATGCTGAAGCTTTTTTAACAATTCCCGCCCTTCCCAGGCTGTCTCCTTCAGGCCGCTGGTCAGGATCCGCTCCACCCCCACAGCAATCAGACTGGAAACGGCCTCCTCCGGCTCTCTGGTACAGTCAAAAGCCCGGTGGAACACTGCCTCGCGCCCATAGCTGTGGATGAGTCTGACCATTCTGCCAGCCTTTTCCAGATCAATTTCTCCCCGCTCTGTCAGGAATCCAAAGGCCAGGCCGTCGCTTCCATACTCTAACAGCATTTTGGCGTCCTCAAACATCTGCTCTGTCTCCAGAGCTGTATAGCAAAAGCCTCCTCCTCTTGGTCTTACCATGGAAATCACCTTTAAATCCGTACGCTCTTTTACCAGCCTGACGCATCCCGCCGGAGGAGTCAGCCCGCCTAAAGCCAGGGCAGAATTCAGCTCAATCCTCTCAGCGCCTCCGCGGCTGGCGGACACAGCGTCCTCATAGCTTCCGCAGCAAATCTCAACCATCCTGTTATCCTCTCTGTTTTCTGTATTCCGCAGCCGCATTGCCGGCTGCTTTCCATTATTATATCCCATTCTCCCTGTTTTTGCTACTGGCAGGCCTTCTCTTCTGCCGCAGGAAGCCATACGTCTGCGTCAAGGTGTGCCATGACCGTCAAACCAGACGCAAAGAGAGGCAGAACACAGCTCTTTTTCTGTACTCTGCCTCTCCCCTGAAATAGTCTGCCTTATGCAGGCTGGCTTCTATGCTCTCTTTTCCTCAATTTCCTTTGTGGCAATCACATCTACTCCTGTGCCGCAGATGTCGGAAACAACCACGTCTCCGATGTGTACCGGCGCTTCCACACAGACGCCCTTCAGGGCGCGGACACAGTCGAAGATTTTCCCCTTGGGAATATCGTTTTTCGTCTTTACGGAAACCATGTCAAGGCTTCCTCCCTTTACCATGACCGTGGAGGTAACGATTCTGGTAGGATTCGTCACTTCCTTGCGGGCGTAGTCGTCGCCGCGCTTACAGGTATTGCCTGTCACGCTCTTTACCTCGCCGTTTTCCATCTCAACGGTCACCATACATCCCAGAGGGCAGCCGATGCAGATCAGTTCTCTTTTTTCCATAGCCTTACGCCTCCTCTATTTTCAGTGTAATCGTCTTTAAATCAGGATAGGACGCAAGCTGCGTCTTCTTGAACTTCACGTTCTCCATCTCGCCTGGAGCCAGTACGGGACGTTTTCTGTGGACTACCCGCTCGCCGTCGAAGTAAACGCTCACGAAGCAGTTTTTATAGACATTGCCCACGCGGAATCGGACAGTCAGCTCGTCTGTCATTCTCTCCGGATCAATTGTCTTCGGAACGGTATAGCGGACTCCGTCTGTAGGAACCAGTTTAATCTCTTTTCCGCTGTTTGCCGGCAGGATGCCCTTCACATATTTGGCTGCATTCTCCCCTGCCGCAGCTGCTTCCTCAGATACATAATCTACCAGATCGTGAACATGGAGCACGTTTCCGCAGGCGAACACGCCGTCGATATTCGTCTCCAGGCTCTCGTTGACAGACGGTCCGGAGGTAATCGGCTCAATGTCCACACCCATGCCGCGGCTTAACTCGTTCTCTGGAATTAAGCCTACAGACAGAAGGAGCGTATCGCAGTCATAGTCCTCCTCTGTGCCAGGAATCGGCTTTCCTCTGCCGTCTACCTGCGCCAGCGTAATGCCGGTCAGTCTCTCCTTGCCGCGGATCTCCACAACCGTGTGGCTCAGCTTTAACGGAATGCCGAAGTCGTCCAGACACTGTACAATATTTCTCTTTAATCCGCCAGAATAAGGCATCAGCTCTGCCACTACCTTCACCTTGGCGCCCTCTAGGGTCATACGTCTGGCCATGATCAGGCCGATATCGCCGGATCCCAGAATGACAACCTCGCGGCCCGGCATAAAGCCTTCCATATTGACGAGACGCTGAGCCGTTCCGGCTGAGTAAATGCCTGCGGGACGATAGCCCGGAATATTTAAAGCTCCTCTGGAACGCTCTCTGCAGCCCATAGCCAGGATCACGGCCTTGGCCTGAATTTCGAACAGCCCCTCTTCACGGTTCATGGCCGTAACTACCTTCTCGTGGGAAATATCAATGACCATGGTGTTTAAACAATATTCTATGTTGAGCTCCTGCACCTGCTCAATGAAGCGGTGTGCATACTCCGGTCCTGTCAGCTCCTCCTTAAAGGTGTGAAGGCCGAATCCGTTGTGAATGCACTGGTTTAAAATGCCTCCCAGCTCCTTATCCCGCTCCAGAATCAGGATGCTGTCGATCCCGCTTCTCTTTGCAGCCGCTGCCGCAGCCAGTCCTGCAGGGCCTCCTCCGATAACGACAATATCATATGATTTCATGGCGTCCCCCTCCTTACAGTTTGTCCTTGTTTGTTCCAACTACAATTTTGGAATCTTTGCCGGACTTGGTAACCTCATACATGCTGATATTCAGCTCTCTTGCCAGAATATCCATGGTTCTCGGTGAACAGAAGCCTGCCTGGCAGCGTCCCATTCCAGCTCTTGTGCGGCGTTTTACACCGTCCAGAGATTTAGCTCCCAGAGGTCTGTGGATGGCGTCTAAAATCTCTCCCTCTGAGATAGTCTCGCAGCGGCAGATAATGTTTCCATAAGCCGGATTTTCTTTAATCAGCCTGGATCTCTCCTCCTTGGACAGGGATTTCGGATCCAGGATGCCCTTTCTCGTGGCAATGAAATTGTCCTTCTCATGAAGCTCTGCCTTCTCCTTCAGAATATCGGCCACCATCTTGCCAATGGCCGGGCTGCTGGAGAGGCCTGGGGACTCGATGCCGGCGCAGTCGATAAATCCCTTACAGTCCGGAAGCTCCTTTATGATAAACTCGTGGTGATCCTCATGGGCTCTCAGACCTGCGAAGGAGGTAATTACCTGACGCATCGGAATGTTGTTCACGCTGTGCTGAGCCTTCTCGATGACCTCGTCCAGCCCCTCTCTCGTGGTATTGGTGCCTTCCTTATCGTCAATGTCAATGGCTGTCGGTCCTAACAGCAGATTTCCATGGATCGTAGGAGTAACCAGAATACCCTTTCCGAACTTTCCAGGAAGCGTGAATACCGTCTTGTCTACTAAATCTCCCGCCGTGCGGTCTAACAGGCAGTAATCGCCTCTTCTTGGGGTGATGTGGATCTTCTCCTCGCTCATCATGTTGTGGAATACGTCTGCATAAACGCCTGCTGCATTTACCACAAACCTTGTCTTCAATACTCCATTGTTCGTGTGAAGCTCAAAAGTGCCGTCCTCCAGCTTCTGAATGTCCTTCACCTCTGTGTTGAACTTAAACTCCACACCATTCATGTTGGCGTTCTCCGCCAGGGCAATGGTCAGTCCGAAGGGGCATACAATTCCGCCGGTAGGCGCATAGAGGGCAGCCACTGCGTTTTCTGTAACATTCGGCTCCATCTCCTTGAGCTCCTCTCTGCTGAGAATCCGAAGCTCCTTCACGCCGTTGGCAATGCCTCTCTCATAGAGAGCCTGGAGATTCGGAAGTTCCTCCTCATGCATACAGAGTACGAGGGAACCGTTTCTTCTGAAGTGGAAATCCAGATCCTTGGACAGCTGCTCCATCATCTGATTGCCTTCCACATTCAGTTTGGCCATCAGAGAACCTGTGGCCGCGTCATAGCCTGCGTGGACAATGGCGCTGTTCGCCTTGGAAGTGCCGCAGCACACATCCTCTTCCTTCTCTACGACGCAGAATTTTCCCTCATACCGTGACAGCTCTCTGGCTGACGCACATCCGGAAACGCCTGCGCCGATAATAATAACGTCATACATATTCCATTCCTCCTTGCTGCAGCTCTGTTATTGTTTCTGCAATTTGATTTTTATCACTTTTTTATCAGAAAATTAAAGAGAGCCCGGCAGAGGAATCAGCCTGTAAGCTGATGATCTCCTTGCCCGGCTCATCTCTCCATGCAATACTTATTTAGTTATAATTCGTTTTCCGCGTCTGTGCACTCAGTACGGGAAACTCAAACTACGCTTTGCTTCGTTTGAGCAGCGCACAAATAACTTCGTTCCTTACGGGAAACTCAAACTACGCTTTGCTCCGTTTGAGTAGCGCACAAATAACTTCGTTCCTTACGGGAAACTCAAACTACGCTTTGCTCCGTTTGAGTAGCGCACAAATAACTTCGTTATTTGTGCTTTACCACGGAATGGCTCCGTAGAGTAATACGGCTGCGATAGCGCCGATGATCGGTCCTACTACCGGAACAAGCGCATATCCCCAGTTGGAATCGCCTTTGCCCTTGATAGGCAGAACTGCGTGTGCAATTCTGGGGCCAAGGTCACGGGCTGGATTGATTGCGTAGCCTGTCAGTCCGCCTAAGGACATACCAACGGATACGATGATACCAAATACCAGGAATTTGTCAAGGCCAACCTCTGCTGCGCCCGGAACATTTGCAAGACCCTTAATTGCGAATACGAGAACGAAGGTTCCAATTGCCTCAGACAGAATGTTTAATGGTTTGTTCTCAACAGACGGTCCTGTACAGAATACGCCAAGCTTGGATCCTGCATCCGGAGTAGCGTCGAACTGCTCTTTGAACAGAATGTATACAAGGACAGCGCCTACGAATGCGCCTGCAAACTGAGCGATGATGTATCCAGGAACAAGAGCCCAGTCGAAGCTTCCGTCAATAGCCAGAGCCAGCGTCAGAGCCGGGTTAAAGGAAGCGCCGGAAGCTGCGCCGAAGATAAATGCCGGAACCATAACTGCAAGGCCCCATGCAAAGGTAATCTGGATGGATCCTCCGCCCTTCATACCGGATTTATTCAAGTTTACGTTTGCTACAACGCCGTCGCCCAGAAGGATCAGCATCATGGTTCCCAAAAATTCAGCTATATATGGCAGCATAAAAATTCCCCCTTTTCTATTATCCGATCGATGTCTCTTACTGCCGATTAATCTTCCTTAGCCCAGCCGAAGGAATACTTCACAGCCTTATTCCAGCCCTTAACCTTCTTATCTCTCTCCTCTGGTTCAATCTCAGGAGCGAATACGCAGTCAATGGCCCAGTTCTTAATAACGTCTTCCTTGTTTGCCCAGTATCCTACTGCCAGACCTGCCAGATAAGCGGCGCCCATAGCTGTAGTCTCTACGCATTTCGGACGATGAACAGGAGCCTGGATAATATCAGACTGAATCTGCATTAACAGGTTGTTTGCGCTGGCGCCTCCATCTACCTTCAGAGCTTCCAGCTGGATGCCGGAGTCAGCCTGCATTGCCTGCAGTACGTCGTTGGTCTGGTATGCCAGAGATTCCAGTGTCGCGCGGATAATGTGGTATTTGTTTACGCCTCTTGTAATTCCTACGATGGTTCCTCTTGCGTACTGATCCCAGTGCGGAGCGCCCAGTCCTGTGAAGGCCGGAACCACGTAGCAGCCGTTTGTATCCTTTACCTTCTTGGCCATGTACTCGGAATCCGGTGAGGAATCAATGAGTCTCATCTCGTCTCTCAGCCACTGGATAGAAGCGCCGGCTACGAAAATAGAACCCTCTAACGCATAGTTAACCTTTCCGTCAAGTCCCCAGGCGATAGTTGTAACAAGGCCGTTCTTGGAGAATACCGGCTTCTCGCCTGTGTTCATCAGCATGAAGCAGCCGGTTCCGTATGTATTCTTAGCCTCGCCAGGATTGAAGCAGGTCTGTCCGAACAGAGCGGACTGCTGATCTCCTGCAGCTCCTGCAATCTTAATCGGGCCGCCGAAGAAGACCGGATCGGACTCGCCGTAAACGCAGCTGGACGGCTTTGCCTCAGGAAGCATGCACTTCGGAATATTTAACTCAGCCAGGATCTCGTCGTCCCACTGTAAGGTATTGATGTTAAACAGCATCGTTCTGGATGCGTTGGAGTAGTCTGTTACATGAACAGAGCCCTTGGTCAGCTTCCAGATCAGCCAGGTCTCAACGGTACCGAATAAGAGCTCGCCCTTCTCTGCTCTCTCTCTTACGCCCGGCACGTTGTCCAGAATCCATTTTAACTTGGTTCCGGAGAAGTATGCGTCGATTACAAGACCTGTTTTCTCTCTGAATTTGTCTGTCAGTCCCTTTTCCTTCAGGGAATCGCAGTATTCGGAGGTACGGCGGCACTGCCACACAATCGCATTGTATACCGGCTCTCCTGTCATTTTATCCCAGACAATCGTAGTCTCACGCTGATTTGTAATACCGATTGCGGCGATATCTTCTGCGTTCGCTCCGATCTGAGCCATAGCCTCAACTGCTACGGAAAGCTGAGAGGACCAGATTTCGTTTGCATTGTGCTCAACCCAGCCTGGCTTCGGAAAATACTGTGTAAACTCCTTCTGTGCTACGCTGCACATTTCACCCTTCTCGTTAAACAGGATACATCTGTTGCTGGTTGTTCCAGCGTCCAATGCCATTACATACTTTGCCATAAGAAACCCCTCCTTACATGATATGCATTTATAGTATCACCTTTATTGTCAAATGTCTTTAGACAATAGTTCTTATTTGTTAAAACAAATTCTTCTTACGCCGTCTTTATCCTGTTTTTAATGTATACTTCATCTTTATTTTCAGACGAAGAGCTGCACTTGGCGCAGAGCAGCGAGCAGATTTGAAGCAGTTCCCGGAGACTGGCGGCATTCTGCTCCTTCTGAACCTTCCGGCTGGAAATGTAACGGAAGATGTACTGAATCACAGAGACTGTGAGGAAATCGATCAGCAGCTCCCGGCCTCCTGACAGGCTCCGCGTCTCCTGCTCTGTCAGCATCCCTGATACCAGACGGCGAATCTGCGCCTCCACCGCCGGCTTCAGATAACCGGCTACTCTCTCCCAGTCCATATCCTGAAGCATCTTCCTGTAAAACCACTTATTCGTCTCCACAATCTCCATCAGGCGCTCCATCCAGTGGGCGAAGCTCTCCTCCTCCCGGTAAGCGATCTGATCCACCAGATCGTATCGGCAGATAAGCTCCAGCACCTCGTAGATATCCTGAAAATGGTAGTAAAAGCTCTGGCGCGTCATGTGGCTTCTCTCCACAATATCCTGAATGGTAATTCGTTTTAACGGCTTCTCCGCCATAAGCTCCTTCAAAGCCTGGGCCATTTTTCTTTTTGTATCTGACATCCGTCTCCCCCTCTCTTAGATAAACCAGGTATTCTGATTTGTGGATGAGATGGAAATGGCTCCGGCCTCTATAGCCGCGTAGATGTCCGCCTTCTCCGCAATTAAACCGCCTGCAATCACAGGCGCGGATACCATTTTAGCTACCTTCGCAATAATTTTCGGCATAATTCCCGGAAGAATCTCTACAAAGTCCGGACAGGCCGCCTCATACTGCTTCTGAATGTTGTCAAACGCCATGGAATCAATCACAAAAAATCGGAACACTGTAGCCATACCCAATTCCTTCGCTCTTTTAATAAATGACAGCTTCGTGGAAATAATTCCATCGGCCTGAGTATTCCTCTTCAGGAAATCAATGGCTATCTCCTTCCCCGCCAGACCTGATATCAGGTCTGCGTGCACCATGGCCAGCTTTCCTTTTTTCTTAATTCTGTCTACAATTTCCGGTATGCTGACAATGTCGCCGTACAGCACAAAGACGATCTGTATGTCTGAATCCAGGCACCGTTCCAGCCCTGCGTCATCCTTAATCGCCGCAATCACCGGACAATCTGTCACGGTATCGTAAAGTTTCTGCTCCATGCTTCACCTTCCTTAAAACTGCTGGTATGAATCAATTCCGGGCTGCCGCGGCGGAACTTTTTTCCTTTTACAGGGTGTAAACGCCTCCTATAAAGGAAAAAAGAGCAGATTCAATAAGCGGCATTTCTGCCGTTATCCACCTGCTCCTCTCTCCTGGTTCATATTCAACTAAGAGAATCCTAACATATTATACAATATAAGTCAATATATCGTTATATTATTATCATTTTTGCACAACTGATTCTGTGTCCAGTTCCTTTTCTCATCCGTTTTTGTATAAAAGTTACAGAATTCTTCGAAAAACTACAGCTTTTTCACCAATTCCTGCTTTTTCCAGCCTGCAGGCCTCTTCTTTCTACCTGAGGAGAGCCAGCAGTTCCTCCATGTCCTTCTCTCCCATATAGAGCGCCTCTCCTATCAAAACAGCCGGCACGCGGGACAGCTTATACTGTTCCACCAGATCCGAGTACAGTCTGGCATCAATCATGATGCACTCCACATTAGGGCTTAAAAGGGCCAGGGTCTGTCCAGCAGTCACTACGCTCTGGCAGTGGTGGCAGGACAGGGAAACGCATACGCGGATCACGTTCTTTTTCTTCAGCTTTCCCAATTTTTTGAGAATTTTTTCATCATATTCCTTCTTTGGCCCCGCTGCGTTCAAAATAGCGGAAACAAACGAATTGATCTCCTTTCCTCCCGGCACTCCGCAGAAAGCCGCGCCCAGGTACTCCCCTTCCTGGTACAGTCCCGTAACCGGCAGATGCGCTGTGTCCAGCTCCCGGTCAGCCTGCGGGTCCTCTCCCTTCTCCAGAAGCTGAAGCTCAAGCATCGGGCTAAGTTCAGCCACAGCCTTCAAAAAGGCTCCCATCTCTGTACACTCTCTCTGATCCGGTTCTAAAACCGCCTTCAGACAGAGCGGCCTCTCCAGCCGTTCAAAAATAGTTTTCAGATTCTCTTTTAAAGCTGCGTCTACAAGACGGCTTTCACTTGGAATTTGTTCTGTCAGTTTCCGGCTCATGTTCTCTCTCCTCCCTGTACTTTCCTGTGCCTTGCGCGCTTACTCTGTCCGGCATTGCCGCATCCGGCCAGCCTTTCTATCTCAATTATAGCGGCAGGCACAGGGAAAAGCAACTGAGCAGACGAAAGAAACCATCCGTTCCCGTTCCTTCTGTACAATCCTTTCAAACTGTCAAATTCCTCCTGAAATTCCCGCTTTTCCCGCCTGACTCCTCCTTGAATTTTCCTCTGGCCCCGGATATAATAAAATTACTAAACTTGGAGGAGGTATGGGATATGGAGGAGAAAAAACAGAGCGGATGGTCTAACCTGAACGGCATCAGCGACGACGACAAAACCTGCGGCTTAAACGACATGAACTGCCTGGGAGAGGATGACGACTCCAGCTGCGGTTTAAACGACATGAACTGTGTCGATGGAAAAGACGACATGTCCTGCTCTCTCAACAACATGAACTGCGAGGAGGAGCAGAACAGGTAACTCATTGATCAAAGTATATCAAACGACGATTTGCCAGCGTCCGGAAAAGACGCCGGATACGGATACCCCCCGTGCCCGGCGTCTTTTCTTTTTATTCTATTTCTTTTTCTCCCACACATGGCCCAGCCACATAAAGCTGCCTGTGAGCACGCCTCCTGCAATGTTTCCCAGGGTGACGGGAAGCAGGTTTTTCAGGAGGAAATTCCCCCAGGTCAGGACAGAAAGATCGACTCCCGCCTCCAAAGCCCCGGCCGCGTACTCCGGCACAGAAGAGGCGAAGATTCCCGCCGGAATGTAGTACATATTGGCCACACTGTGCTCAAATCCGCATACAACGAAAAAGCAGATGGGAAAAAACAGCCCCAGCACCTTTCCCGCCGTGTCCTTGGCGCTCATGGCGGCCAGTACTGCAAAACATACCAAGATATTGCAGAACACGCCCAGCACAAAGGCGTTTTCAAAAGGCAGAGAACACTTGGAGGCGGCCAGCTTCATGGTAAATACGGCCAGCCCTCCGCCAGAGTAGTTCATCTGGCCGAATTTTGCGCAGGCGAAGGCGGTAAACAGGCTTCCGGCCAGGTTTCCCACATAGACAGCGGCCCAGTTTTTCAGAACGCCTGAAAGCTTCGCCTGCTTCTCCAGAACAGAAATACACATCAGGCAGTTTCCTGTAAAAAGCTCTCCTCCCATCAAAACTACCAGAGTCAGGCCTCCGGGAAACAGAAGTCCAGAGAGAATCCGGACGGCCGACACATTGTCAATGCTATGTCCGGCCGTATTGGTCACCGCCGCTCCCAGAGCAATGAACATTCCTGAGAGAAAACCCAGAATAAGCATTTTTAACAGAGGCATCTCAGCCTTTTTCTTTCCTGCCGCCCCATAATTTTTTACGATTTCCGCTGGTGTAAAGAAATTCATGTTACTTCCTCCTGACAAAACGCTGTGACAGACACAAGACGCCGCAGAGGAACCATTCCCCTGCGGCGGAATTTGTACTTTTATGGTTTAGAATAAGCCTGAGATTCTTCCCTCAGCATCCACGTCAATCTTTTCTGCTGCCGGAACCTTCGGAAGGCCTGGCATAGTCATAATATCTCCCGTCAGGGCTACGATAAAGCCTGCTCCGGCAGATACCTTTAAGTTTCTGACTGTCACAGTAAAGTCTCTCGGCGCTCCTAAAAGCTTCTGGTTGTCAGAAAAGCTGTACTGCGTTTTGGCCATACAGATCGGGCAGGAACCAAAGCCCAGCTCCGTCAGTCTCTTAGCCTGCTTTTTAGCAGAATCTGCCAGCACTACCTTAGCTCCTCTGTATACCTTGGTAACAATTGCGTTTAACTTCTCCTCAATCGAGAGTTCAGAGTCATAGCAGAACTGGAAGTGGTTCGGCTCCTCGCAGAGACGGAGCACCTCCTGGGCCAGCTCTGTGCCGCCGTCGCCGCCTTTTCCCCATACCTCGGAAAGCGCCACGTTAACGCCCAGCTCCCTGCATTTTTCCGCAATGAGAGAAAGCTCTGCCTCCGTATCGAATGGGAAGCGGTTAATCGCTACTACGCAGGGCAGGCCGAATACTTTCGTGATATTCTCCACATGCTGAAGCAGGTTCGGAAGTCCCTTCTCCAGAGCCTCCAGATTCTCGTTGTTCAGATCTGCCTTAGCCACGCCTCCGTGATGCTTTAAGGCTCTGACAGTAGCTACCACAACAACAGCTGACGGCTTCAGCTCTGCCATGCGGCACTTGATATCCAGGAACTTCTCAGCGCCCAGATCTGCGCCGAAGCCTGCCTCTGTAATCGCGTAATCTCCCAGCTTTAAGGCCATTCTGGTAGCGATAATCGAGTTGCAGCCGTGGGCGATATTGGCAAACGGGCCGCCATGAATAAAGGCCGGAGTATGCTCCAGAGTCTGCACCAGGTTCGGCTTTAAAGCATCCTTTAACAGAGCTGCCATCGCTCCGGCAGCCTTTAAATCTCCCGCTGTCACCGGCTCGTCGTCGTAGGTGTAGCCTACGATAATGCGGCTCAGTCTCTCCCTTTAAGTCAGTTACATTTTTAGCCAGGCAGAGAACCGCCATGATCTCGGAGGCAACTGTAATATCGTAT
>ENA-OQAB01000579-OQAB01000579.1-human-gut-metagenome-genome-assembly--contig:-NODE-579-length-19415-cov-7.362453_pt1 | contig 19415 bp, 16 predicted proteins | sample MGYA00242490_ERZ504517 | MGnify/ENA primary metagenome ERZ504517 (study PRJEB26092, sample SAMD00036298) | human gut metagenome | host: Homo sapiens | study: EMG produced TPA metagenomics assembly of...
AATATCTTTTCCTTCAAATTTCAGTGTGCCCTCTGTAATATCAGTCAGCCGAGTGAGCAGCTTTGCTATGGTACTTTTCCCACTGCCGGATTCTCCTACAGGCAATTCCCAGCGCTTTTCATCCTTTTTTAAGTGTAAACTACAATCACTTACTTCGCTTAAAATGGATTTTCTCTCTGGTAATGATTTGTAAATGTCTGCGTCTAAAAGGTACGCTCATACTCTGACCTTCCTTTGCAGCTTTGGTACAGCCTCCAGCAATTTCCTGGTATACGGATCCTGTGGATGATTCAGTACACTGTCTGCTGTGCCATATTCTACTGTTTTTCCATTTTTCAAAACCAGCACGGTATCTGCCATTGCCCGGACTACCCCGATATCATGTGTCACGATCACGATTGCAGTTCCAAACAACTCTCTTAACTTAATCATTTCCCTTACAACCTGACGCTGTACAGACACATCCAGAGCACTGGTCGGCTCATCTGCAAATAAGATGGGCGGATTCATAAGCATGGCGATTGCTATACCTGCTCTCTGATTCATTCCGCCAGACAGTTCAAATGGATAACTGTCCCACGACACGCTGACTGTCCTTAAAGTTCAATTTGTCAAACAGATCCAGTGCCCTGCTTTTGGCCTCATTTCTTGTTATCTTCGTATGTGCATGCATACTTTCATAAATCTGTTCTCCGATGGTGCGGATCGGGCACAGGGAAGCACCTGCATCCTGAAAGATCATGCCAATTCCTGCACCTCGATCTTTCTTTTTTCTTCTCCGGTATATCCAAGATATTCTGATCCATATATCGGATATCTCCTCTTGTCACAAGGCCATCTGAACCCAGAAGTCCCATTGCAGCTTTAATCAGAGTACTTTTCCCACTGCCGGATTCTCCCACAAGGCCAAGTATCTCTCCATGTTTAAGAGAGAAACTCACATCATGAACCACCGCTTTCCCGCCAAATGATATCTCTACGGAGTCGTAGGTCAGTATTTTTCTATCCATTTGTAAACCATCCTCGTTAATTCTTACCAAATCAGGGGCAAAAAACCTTTTGCCCCTGAAATATCATCGATCAAATATTCTTCATTTATTCTTACTGTTTAGTTGATATCCAGATCTGCTGTCAGTTCATAATAATCACATGGATGTGCAGTCAGTCCTGTTACATTAGACTGCATGAACATACTCATCTTCAGGTGAGAACAGAATACATAGGCATTATCATCCAGAATTGTCTGCTGCATCTGAATTCCCAAATCTGAACGCTTATCTGTATCGAATTCCTGCTCCATCTGTTTTTCCAGATCCTCCAATTTATCACTGTGATAATGTCCGTTATTGCTTGCAGATTCATCCAGTGTACAGGAAGTAAAGAAATACTCCGGATCTCCTGTAGGTGCAGTTACCATGGCACTTGCATATACATCCCATAATGTAGGGTCTTTACGGATTGTATTATTATCAGAGGTACAATTCACCTGAACATCCATACCTATTTCCTTTAAGGTTGCCTGTGCAGACTCTGCAAGAAGCGGAAGCTCCTGACGGCTGGGATAAGTAAGCCAACGGATCTCCAGTTTCTGTCCGTCTTTTTCACGGATACCGTCACCATCGGAATCCACCCATCCAGCTTCCTCCAGAACCTTTTTTGCACCATCAGGATCATAGCTTTCTGTCGTCAGATTCTGTCCTCCAAAAGAGAAGGTATCCGGGAAAGCACCAACTGCGGGATATCCGTATCCATTCAGAAGCGCAGACACAAAGCTGTCCTTATCAATACCCATGGCAATTGCTTTACGCACTGCCGGGTCAGATGTTACAGGACTTTCAAAGTTCATCCACGCATAGAATGCACGGCTTGTAGCTGTACTGGAAAATGTAAAGTCATCATTTTCAAATAAGGGATAGCTTGCATATGCCATACCATAGGCAGCATTAATCTCGCCTGCCTGAAGAGCCATTGCCAGTGTATCACCATCAGAGATCGTACGGACAGTGATCTCATCCACATTTACATCTCCGTTCCAGTAGTTTTCATTCTTTACAAGATTAACATGATCATCTGTCACCAGTTCAGTTGCCACATAAGGACCTGTACCGATTACAATCCCATCATCACTGACACCTGCCTGCATATCAATAATGCATCCATAAGGATCACTGAGATAATTGATAAGTGCAGGCTTCGGTTCTGTAGTCTTTATGGTAACAGTATTTCCGTCAGCCTCGATAGTATCAATGCAGAGATCTCCTGCTGCACGCTCATGATTGGCAACCAGAGCCTCCAGGCTTTCCTTTACTGCCTCTCCGTCACAGGCACGTCCATTGGAGAACACAACTCCGTCATTCAGTGTGATCTTCCAGGTCAGCTCGTCAATATTTTCATACTTTTTTGCGATCCATGGCTCTATCTCCATGGTATCGGAATAACGGAAAAGAGTTTCCCCTACTCCATAACGGATACACGCCCATCCTGCATATGTATTTTGTGGATTAATATCTGCCTCTTCATTTTCCGCATTAAAGGTGGTATCACCAAATACAAATGTCTTTTTGTCTGCTGCCAGTGTTGGCATAGCTGTCGCTCCTACCGCCAGTCCCAAGGCAATTGCCATTGCCAGAAATTTCTTTGCTCTCATTTTCTTTCCTCCTCGTTTGTCTTCATATTACTTATCATGAACGACTGTTCTTCGGATCCAGATAGTCACGGACTGTATCACCTAACAGATTGAAAATTGCCACAGATATAAAAATTGCAATTCCAGGTGATAATACTACCCATGGATATGTCTGGATCATACTTCGTCCGCTGCTCATCATACTTCCCCACTCAGCCATGGGAATCTGTGCTCCCAGTCCAAGAAATGACAGGCCCGCAAGCTCCATCATCATAGTACCAATGTCAAGCATGGCTGTTACCAGAACAGGTCCCAGCATATTGGGAAGAATATGCCTGAGCATAATCTGACCTGAGCTGTCACCTGCCAGTATGGCAGCATGAATATAGGGTTCCTCTTTTAATGCCAGAGTCTGCCCTCTGGCAATACGTGAATATTTCGGCCAGCTTACTACTGCCAGTGCTATAACAGCATTCTGAATGCCTCCCCCAAGAATAGCCGCAATCGCCATGGCAAATACAAGCCCAGGGAAAGCAAGACATACATCTGAAATCCTCATCATAACAGCATCTGCAGCTCCGCCAAAATATCCGCAGCATACACCCACAGCTGTTCCTAACACAGAGATCACAGCAACCAGGATAAAGGTAGAGAAAATACTGGCTCTTGCGCCACTTATAACTCTGGACAGCATATCTCTTCCATATGTATCTGTTCCCATAGGATGCTGAAGACTGGGGGGCTGAAGCGCACTTGCCAGATCCTGTGCATAAGGGTCATATGGACAGAGATGCTCTGAAAAAACTGCAAGTATCACAAGCCCTATTGCCAGAATAAGAAAAAAGACCAGCTTTTGTTTTATATGGTTTTTCTTAATCTTCTGTACACGCACTGTCACATTTTTATTCTGCTTTTCACTCATTGTTTCACACCTCCCAGACGGATTCTCGGATCCAGGAACCGGTATGACAGATCTGTAAGCAGATTTACCACAACATAGATGATTGCCATCCACATAACATATGCCTGAATAATAGGATAATCACGCATGGAGATGGCATCTACTGCCATCTTTCCAACTCCATCCCACATAAAGATCGATTCTACGATCGCAGTTCCTCCCAGCAGATTTCCCACTGACAGCATCAGCAAGGTAATGATGGTTACCAGCGAAGCCTTCATAATGCTTTTCCAAAGAGTAACAGAAAACTTTACTCCCCTTGCTTTCGCTCCTGCCACATAGTCTTTGTTTAATTCATCCAGCACAGTTGCACGGACCTGGCGGAGATACTTGGCTGACATGGCAATTGCCAGAGTAATCGCTGGCATTGCCACACTCTTTAAGCTTACTTCTTTGGCTATAACCGGAAAAATCCTCAGCCTGATCGCAAGAAAATACATCAACAGCAATGATACAAAAAAATTAGGAAGACTGTTTCCTATAAAGCTGCATAAGCGGATCAGATAATCCATAATCGTATTCTGTTTCACTGCTGACAGAATCCCCAAAGGGATTGATATGATGATGGTCAGCAAAATAGATGTCACTGTAAGAAGCAGCGTTGCAGGAAGCTTCGATATGAACGTATCAAAAACCGGAAGACTGGATACATAGCTGTTTCCCATATCTCCATGAAGCAGTTTCCCAAGCCACACAAAATACTGGGTCAGAAATGGTTTGTCCAGTCCCAGCTGTTCTCTGGCTGCATTTAACCTATCTTCTGATACAATCTGTCCTGTATTTTCCATTTTTTGTGTTACCACATCGCTTCCGGCAATCCGCATCATGCCATAAGAAAGAAAAGTAATCGCAAACAAAATGGGAATCAGCTGAAGCAGTCGTCTGAATGCATATTTTTTCATTTGAGTATCTCCATTTTATAATTTTTCAAAATTGTACTCCTAATTAACCGCCATTTAGTTTAACAAAACAAAATAGCCCACAACCCACCCTGGGGGTTATGAGCTATTCTTAATTTGAATATCTATCTTTATTTTTGGAATAGATGTTTTTGAAATATCAGTAATAATTTAAAACGACTATCCCATTTTGTTCTAAACTATATTATACTACAAGAGCTGTCGAACCTCCAGCAGGAAGGAGGTGAGTTTCATGGAAGAAATTTTTACTTCATTTCTTGTCTCTGTCATAGCAGGCGTAGTTAGCTACTACATATGCAGATGGCTGGACAGCAGACATTAGACAGCAACAGTCTAAACGGAACAGCTCACCGAAACGAGCAAGAAAGCCCTCAGAGTCGCCGCTCTGAGGGCTTTCGTTTCGCTTCATGGAAATTTCACTTCATTTCTTAGCTACTATTAGTATATGCAAAATAACTTAAAAAGTCAACTACAATTTTTATTAATGCTTCGGCAGTCTGCTCTTTAAAAACTCCACAAGTTCAGCCACACTCTCATCCATTTCTTCTCCTTTGTGAAGTATAAAGCCAAAAATCACTTTACTGTCTCCAAGATTCAGAGGGATTCCCGGTGTAGTTCCTTCTTTGTTTTCTGACAGGTAACTTCCGCTTATATTTGCCACCTTACTGTTCTTCAGCATTTTTTCCATAATATAATCACTGTTGGTCAGCACGGAAATATCAATGTCCTTCCATTGGAATGCATCCTCTTTTACAGCACCGATGTCAAAAAATTCATCCTGATAATTCTGTATAAAACGGATTCCTTCCAGGTCTTCCAGTTCTGCCCTCTCTTTGCCGGAATTGTAAAGCTCTGTCAGCCCTCCCAGATACAGCATTACATCTGTTTCATAGATAGGTTCGAAATGCATTTTGTTTTTTGACAGTTCATACAAAAAATTTTCCTTCTGCTGACTGAGGATATATACAAAACCAATGTCATCCATATAATCCCGTACTCTTTCCATTACGCTTTGTACGCCTGCTGTTGTTACCTGGAAATGGTACTTTTTTTCATAGGTTTCATTATAAAAGTCTACAAACTGATTGGCAAACCAGGAACTGGGATTTAAAGATATCCGGATCCATTTTGTCATTCCACTGGAAGCCATATTTTCCAAAACATTTACTTCATTTATAATTTTCGACGCATATTCATAAATCTTATGCCCCTGTACTGTCAGTCTGATTCCTCTTGGCAGCCGTTCAAAAAGCTGCATTCCCAGAGTATCTTCCAGTCCCTTGATCACCTTGCTGACACTGGGCTGTGTAGAATACAGATTTTTCGCAGCATCACTGAATGAACCAGTCTGCGCACATACTACGAAATACTGTAATTGTTTTAAATCCATAAAAATTTTATCCCTCTTTCTTCAGTTCCTTTCCTTTTTCAGAAGTCCATGCATAGCCGATCGCAGAGAACTGTCATTAACCCTTTTTTCTATTTTGAGTTTTATCTCTGTACATTCTGTGATCTGCCATAATGCGAATTTCATCGATCTTCTGGCTGTGTTCCGGATAAATGGCATAGCCACAGCTTGTGTCCACGCTCAGCAGACGACCCTCTATGTTAAAAGGCCGGTCAATGGCATTTTTTATTCTTCTAATCATTATCTCACAGAATTCATCATTTATATTGCCCTCCTCAATGATCAGCGAAAACTCATCTCCACCGATTCGGAAAGCATAATCTGTATTTCGTATACATTTACGCAGTCTCTGGGAAACCGCCTTCAGTAATTTGTCTCCCATATCATGTCCATACGTATCATTAACCGGTTTAAACCTGTCCAGATCCAGATAGAACATGGCAAATCTTTTATGCAGCTTTCCATTTCTTTTTAATCTTTCGGAAAAATAACGCTCATTATAAAGTCCGGTCAGTGCATCCGTATTTGCCAGCTTCTCAAGTTCATGCTTCTGCCCGATATCCTGAGCGATCAACATTACTTTGGACAGTATACTGCCTTTCCATTCCACAGGTATCACTGACATTACTTTATAAGAAGATCTGTCAAGAGTACAATATTCAAAGGTATACAGATCATCCTCAGACATAATAACTTTTCTCAGATGTTCCGGTGAAAGCAGCTCATCCATCTGTGTATTTATCTTTTCTGTAAGTACCACATACTCTCCGGACATACGCTGAAGAAGTTCCCTGTAATCACCTGTAGGATTATAATAAGACTCATTGTTCATCTCATAATATTCATATATTCCGCTGTCCAGATCACAAACTGCAAAACGCTCTACAATCCTGGTTACACCCTGAATAAGCTGATCCATGGCGATGTTCTGCTTTAACATCGCTCTGCGTTCTTTTTCCGCATTTTTCGAATCCGTCACATCACGAAGAAAAATCATGGCGTGTCTGACCTCTCCGTTCTCATCTGTATCTCCCTCCATCACTACATTCCGGATAATACGCTGCTCTCCGTCAAACACTGCTTTGCATTCCTGACTGAGTTCCCCGGTAATTTTTCTGAGTTCCTTCATAATATATTCCCTGTTGTAAATCTGCGCAACCGCTTCTTTACTCTCAGGACAGACATAATTATCAAGAAACATCTGTATCAGTTCATCCCATGTCCGGCTTTTGTTGAAAATTTCCTGAAGCGAACCCTTTACTTTCATAGATTCAAATGTATTTTCCTGAAGATCCACATAATATTCACACAGATTCATATCTGTAAAAGCGCGGTGAAAAGCAGCTTCCCTTGCTTCCTGATTTCGGGCAAAGTGATCAGATCTGGCAGATAATACCCAGATTGGCTGTCCTTTATTATCCCTGGCATCTGCCTTCATAATCCTTACCGGTATTGATAAACCTTTACTGTCTGTCAGATACAAGATGTGAGAACCCTGTAAATCATGAAGTCTTTCCGGTGAAAATATATGCTTTTGCTCATTACAGACTACACTGAGCATAGAACCATCTGATGCCTTCATAAATTCATCAAGGTCATCCCACCCCAAAAGCTGCAGAAAATAGTTACTTACACTCCAGATTGTCAGCTTCTCATCATAATAACCGGCGACTGTTCCCACCGGATCATTCTGTTTCAGTACATATTCAATAGCTTCCTGAACTGAAGGATTAATATCCGTATCTTCATTTGCGACATATATTTCAATCTTATTCATTTTGTTAAGCATACACCTATGCTCTGACATGATATTCTCAACCTTTCTTTAAAAAAAGAGAATAATGCCCGCTACAATATAACAAGACATTACTCTCTGTATAAATGCAACTGGCTGCCATTTTACAGGCCCTTTAGTTTTGCGCCACAGCCTTTCAACTGTTTTGCCGATACTGTATCTGTGTTGCCTGGTGTGCCAACAAGTTGATTCACAGATACATTTATATATATTATATTTTTCAATCTCTTATTACTGTTTACCGTTTAATATTTCCTGCACCGCTGTTTATTTGTTACTGTTTACTCCGATTCTCAGTAACGTTTATACGCTTTGTAAACCCAAATAACGACTTGCTCTTTCAATCGTCAGATCAGGTAAACACTAATTGCAATATATTATTTGCATATCCCGGAATAATGTCAACTGCTATTTTCCTTATTTCACAGAATTTATTCCAGATTGCAAATATCAGACATTGCATTTGTAATTTATAGTAATTAACTACGGCAGCCGAATTCAAACAAAAAACAGATCCAATATCTTATAATCAAAGATACAGGACCTGTTTTTATTATCTGAAATTCAGCCTGCAAGATTCAGCATTTTTAATAAGAACAGCCAGCTCAGGCCATAATAGGTAATTACTGCAACAAGGTCATTCACTGTTGTGATCAGCGGACCTGATGCTACTGCCGGGTCAATATTGATCTTCTTAAAGAACAATGGAATACAGGTGCCTACTGCACTGGAGATCAACATAGCCAGCAACAGTGCCACACCGATACATCCGGATACTGCATAGGAAAACAAAAGTGTTTTTCCTTTAAACAGATAAATATACAATCCAATCAGCGCAAAAGACAGAATTCCAAGAAGTCCGCCATTACACAGACCAATTCTCATTTCCTTCCACACAAGTTCCAGTTTCTGCTTACCTGTCAGAGATTCATCCATCAGCACACGAATCGTCACAGCCAGAGACTGGGTACCCACATTACCTGCCATATCAAGGATCAAAGACTGGAAGCACATAATGATCGGAAGTGCAGTCACCACCTTCTCAAAAATTCCTACCACTGAGGAAACTACCATGCCAAGTCCCAGAAGAATGATTAGCCAGGGCAGACGTTTCTTCATACTTTCTTTCAGTGGCTCCTTTAAATCCTCTTCTGCTGTCAGACCGGCCAGCTTCGCATAGTCATCACCCATCTCATCATCAACCAGGTCAATGATACTGGCAGATGTGATGACACCCAGAAGCTGATTATCGTTGTCAAGAACCGGAATAGAATCCTCAGAATAATCTTTCAGTTCTTCGATACAGTCATCAATATTCTCTTCCGCATATACATATGGATAGGAAGTCACCACCAGATTCTCAAGCAGATCATCCCGTCTGGCAATGATCAGTTCTTTCAGATTAATGGCCCCATAAAATTTCTGCTGCTCTGTCACTACAAAAATAGTGGAGATATTGTCATTTTTTGCAGCCTGTTCGATCAGACTGCTCATTGCCTGCTTAACTGTCAGTTTATCTGTGATCACAATATAATTTGTTGTCATGCGGCTTCCGATCTCATCCTCATCAAAGGATGCGATCATCTCCACATCACGTCGAACCTCAGGTTCAAGCAGATCGATCAGTATTTTTTTCTTTGTTTTTTCAACTTTATTTAATACATCTGCAAGAGCATCTGTCTCCATTCTGGATAAAATGGCTGCTGCTTTTTTCACATCCATTTCATTCAGATACTCTGCTGCATTCTCCTCATCTGTATATTCAAAAATATCAGAGAGCATATCTGTATCCAGGATACGGTACAGCTTGCACCGCTCCTGTACAGTCAGTTTCGGCATTACATCTGCCAGATCATTCTCATGATAATCCTGCAGCCTTTCTCCCATAACGGCCGGAGAGGTGTTGCTGCGGATGATCTTCAGAATTTCTTTGGAATAATCCTGTACTCTTTTCTCCATTCTTTCATCCTCCGTTTTTTTGCATAAAAGCACACCAAAAGAAAGCAGTCTGTTATTTATTACATTTTACTGCTATTTCTTCCATGCTTTTTCCAGCACAATAAACTGCAGGGTATTATGCCATAACCTGCTATTCATCCGCTGTCCGTAACTGTCCGGCATCTTCGCCGGATCATTACTGCTCAATATGTAATTGCATGATTCGGGGGAATTTCATAAATACAGGATAAGAAATGAAAAAGACATCCGATCTTCCACATACAGAAACTGTCAGATTACAGACAGTAAAAAACTCCTATTTTATATGCATACATGGAAAATCCTGAAAATATATGACTACAGCAGAACAAAAACGGCTGCTATACTCATATACTCTTTTTAATTCAGATCCTGTGCTACTACTTCGCCCATGAGAATCGCAATTATCCATTCTGTTCCACCTGCCTTTTCTTTAAAATTTACGATTTCGGATATCAGACCCTGTTTTCGGGAATCTGATTTCTAACAGCAAATTTTATGCTGTTCCCTATTTTGAAACAGCATTTTTAAAATTATTTTCAATTTGCACAGTTATTGTAACCGCCCAGTAGAGAAAAAGCAACCCTGTTTTCTCATTTTTACATTAATTTTTGTTAATGTTAACGATAAGTTTGCTTCTTTTATTCCTAAATGATAGAATATAATCAGAAATTTGCAAATAATAAGATTTTTGCCATAAACATGCAAGACTATAATTGATATTCACAGGAGAAAAAATATGTCATTTATCAGTGTATTTGATGTTATGGGGCCGAACATGATCGGTCCTTCAAGTTCACATACCGCAGGCGCGGCGCGTATTTCCTATCTTGCCCAGAAAATGATCGAAGGCCCGTTAAAGAGAGCCGACTTCATCCTGTACGGCTCTTTTGCAAAAACTTACCATGGTCACGGTACTGACCGAGCTCTGCTGGGTGGTATTATGGGATTCTCTACTGATGATATGCGCATCCGAAATTCTTTTGATATTGCTCATGAAAAAGGTCTGAAATTCTCTTTCACTCCAAATGAGCTGGAAACAGATATTCATCCGAACACCGTAGATATCTGCATGGAAAATGAAAAAGGCCAGAAAATGACCGTACGCGGCGAATCCCTTGGAGGAGGCAAGGTCCGTATTGTAGATATCAATCACGTACAGGTAGACTTTACAGGCGAGTACAGTGCAGTGATCGTGATTCATCAGGACACTCCCGGCGTTGTGGCCTATATTACCAAATGCCTGAGTGACCGCAATATCAATATTGCATTTATGCGTCTGTTCCGTGAAAGCAAGGGAGAGATTGCTTATACAATCGTAGAATCTGACGGCAAACTTCCTGAGAATATCGTTCCTGCGATTCGCGAGAACCCGAATATTCATGAAGTTATGATCGTACAGATGTAAAGATAAGGAGGATTTTTATCATGGATTTTAAAAATGCAAATGAACTCTTAGCACTCTGTGAAGAAAAAAATCTTCCTATCTCAGAGATTATGCGTATCCGTGAGATTGAGCTTGGCGAAACAGCCTCTGAGATTGTAAATAAAAAAATGACACGAGTACTGGGAATTATGAAAGATGCTGCTTTCTCACCAATCAGACAGCCGGTAAAATCTATGGGTGGTCTGATCGGCGGCGAAGCCAGAAAGCTGAGTCTCCACGCTCAGGAGAAAAAAGGTCTCTGCGGAAATCTGCTTCAGAAGGCAATTACTTATGCTATGGCTACACTGGAAACGAATGCCTCCATGGGGCTGATCGTGGCCTCTCCTACTGCCGGTTCTGCCGGAATCGTACCGGGACTGATGCTGGCAATGCAGGAACATTATCAATTCTCTGATGAAGAGATTATACGGGCATTATTTAACGCAAGTGCCATTGGTTATCTGGCAATGCGAAATGCAACTGTTGCAGGTGCGGTAGGCGGATGCCAGGCCGAGGTAGGGGTTGCATCTGCAATGGCTGCATCTGCTGCTGTAGAGCTGATGGGAGGTTCACCGAAAGAATGTACTTTTGCTGCATCTACTGTTCTTATGAACATGCTTGGTCTGGTATGCGATCCGGTCGGCGGTCTGGTAGAATATCCATGTCAGAACAGAAATGCTGCAGGTGTGGCAAACGCTATAATTGCCGCAGAAATGGCTCTCGCAGGAATCCCGCAGTTGATTCCTCTGGACGAAATGATCCAGACGATGTTTACCGTGGGTAAAAAGCTTCCTGCAGAACTGCGTGAAACTGCTATGGGAGGATGCGCTACTACGCCATCTGCATGTGAAGCATGCCATATATGCAGTTAACAGGCTGACAAATAAAAAAACTGTCTCTGTAATGCACCTATTTTCTACGTATAATGTGCATATACAGGACAGTTTTTTATTATTTTTCCAGCTTTGCCAGCACTTTTGATGTAAAATGTGTATCGAAAAACTGAACAAAAGGTCCGAATCCAAATGCACTGACTAGTGTTCCCAGTCCGACGATTCCCCCTGCAAGCCAACACACCAGTGCACTGATCGCATCATTAGATACTCTGCACCAGAAATACGGAATTTTCGGCCATTTCTCTGTCATGATCAGAGAAATACTGTCATATGGTGCAACTCCCTGTTTCGGAAGCTGGTACATGGAAATTCCAAGGCTTGTTATGATAACTCCAATAAATACGGTAACCACCTGCATTGCCATCTGATCCGGTGCATCGATCACAGATGTGATCAGGTTATAGAAAAATGTAACAAAATATCCAAGGAATAACGCATTTATGATCGTTCCCAATCCGATAAGCTTTCTTCCCCAGATAATTTCTATTACAAAAAATCCCAGATTCAGAAGAATTAAAAAACGGGCATATTCAATTCCCACACATTCTGCCAGTGCCATTACCATTCCGCTGAAAGGGTCATTTCCAAGTCCGGAAAGTTTAAATATCGCAATTCCCAGACCAAGGATTATATTTCCAATCAACATTACGACCACATACTTCCAGTTTATTTTTCTGATCCATTCACTCATCTTTTTTCCTCCGTAAAATTAACTCTTTCTATCATATCAGACAGTAAAATACTTTACAATATTCTTTCTGTAAATTGTTTTCCACTATTTTAAAACTACGTTACTGTTCACTCCGTTCACAGTAACGTACCCAAAATTCATTCCAGATTGCCTGCGGCAATGGAATTTTGGCTTGTATGTCTTGTGATTTTGGCATATTCATGCCAAAACACCTCGCGGGATAGTGGTGTGTGAACAGTTACAAAACTACTTGATTTACTCCGTGAATATGACTATAATGAGAAAAACGTATATAGGTGTATATACACCCTTCTATACATAATAAAAACAGGAGAAAGTAATCTATGGAAAAGTTTAAAGCATTTCTCAGACGTAAAGACATCGAAATCTCCATAAAACGTTATGGAATCGATGCCCTTGGTGCCATGGCGCAGGGTCTTTTCTGCTCCCTGCTGATTGGCACGATCATCAACACACTTGGAACACAGTTTCATATTTCATTTCTGACCACTGCTGTGGCAACTGTAAACGACACCCAGTATACCGTAGGCTCTCTGGCATCTGCAATGAGTGGTCCTGCCATGGCTGTTGCCATCGGCTATGCGTTGCATTGTCCGCCGTTGGTGTTGTTTTCACTGATCACTGTTGGCTTTGCATCTAACGCATTAGGCGGTGCAGGCGGACCGCTGGCTGTATTATTTGTAGCCATCTTCGCTTCCGAAATCGGAAAAGCAGTATCTAAGGAAACCAAAATTGATATTCTGGTCACTCCACTTGTCACGATCGGTGTAGGTGTTGCCCTGTCCGCATGGTGGGCTCCGGCACTTGGAAGTGCAGCAATGAAAGTGGGAAATATTATTATGTGGGCAACCAACCTGCAGCCGTTCCTGATGGGAATCCTTGTTTCTGTATTTGTGGGTATTGCACTGACACTTCCTATCTCATCTGCCGCAATCTGTGCTGCGCTTGGCCTCACCGGACTTGCCGGAGGAGCTGCTGTTGCAGGATGCTGCGCACAGATGGTAGGTTTCGCAGTAATGTCCTTCCGTGAAAACAAATGGGGCGGACTTGTTTCTCAGGGAATCGGAACATCCATGCTACAGATGGGAAATATCGTAAAAAATCCACGCATCTGGATTGCACCGATCCTTACCTCTGCCATCACCGGACCTCTTGCAACCTGTCTGTTCAAACTTCAGATGAACGGTACTCCGGTTTCTTCCGGTATGGGTACCTGTGGTTTCGTAGGACAGATTGGTGTCTACACCGGATGGATGAATGATATCGCCGCAGGAACAAAAACAGCTGTCACAGGCTGGGACTGGGCCGGACTTTTGCTGATTTCCTTTATCCTGCCTGCAATCCTGTGTCCGCTCATCAACATGTTTGCCCGTAAGCTTGGATGGGTGAAAGACGGGGATATGACACTTTCATAAATAAAAGCAGCTGTGTTACCTGTCAATTGAAACTGTTACTTCATAAAGTTTTCAGTTAACAGTTTCAATGGTAGCACAGCTGTTTTTTATTTTTCCACTTCCGTATATTGATTTTCCTCCGGATCACGCAAATTGTCATCCACATAATTTTTGTCCCTTAGTATCAAGTTTCCTACAGCCCTTTGGAAATCACCTTTCAGTGATAAGATTTTTATATCCGTACTTCTTCATCCATTTTAAGCAATGCACTCTTAGCCAGCTGATCCGCCTCTTCATTGTAGTGATTGCCTGTATGGGCTGCTATTTTACAAAAAGAAATCTTTATTTTCTTTCCTGCTTCCTGCATATGGGCTGCGTATTTGCTGGTCAGTGGTGTTTTGGCTCTCCACACACCTGTTACCCACTTCTCTACACCTTCGTAATCATAGCGGATTTCCACAGCTGGATATTTGTTTTCTATGGCCCAGTTTACTGCAGTCATGGAACCAAGCATCTCTCCTGCCACATTTCGGATCGCGACTCCTGCAGAATCACTACCGCTGCCGGATTTACGGATTTCCTGTCCATCCGGTGTAAGGATCACACAACCAAAGGCATATCTGCCAATACTTTTCTCGAAACTTCCATCTACATAAGCAATGACCATATTTTCAGGTACTTCCACGATTCCTGCCGCCTCTTTTGCTTTATCACCAGATACATTTCCTGTTGTCTCCATGTTCAGAAAAGCCAGTGCTTCCTCTTTCTCTGTAAATCCCCGAAACTCAGCTCCTGAATATCCGCTTACTGCCTTCTGGCACTCCGCCCATGTAGCAAAAAGTCCTGTTTTATGTCCCTTGCGTACTGCATATATTTTCTTCTTTGCCATAAAATCCTCCTGAACAATCAATATTTTGACTCACATTACTTTACTATATTTTGATTAATACTATATAATCTTTCTTTCTATCAGGCAAGTTATACAATGGAAATTTCTCAAAAAAATAACGTGCAGATACATTTTGAAATCGAGATAAACCTTCAAGCCTGAAGTTATCTGTCGACTTCGATGTTTCTGCACGTTTTTTATAATAACAGATATTTTTAATCAATATCCTACCTGTAGCAATCACATAAAATACTGCATTATTCTTTATCTTATAAAGCTTTATAATACAGTTTCACAATATCCTGCTTTCTGGAGGATCTTGGATTTACTGCAATATTTCCGCTCTTCATAGCATCATCTGCCATGGCATCAATCTTGCTTTCAATCTCCTCATCAGAAATCTCTTCTCCCTTCTTTGCCTGGCGGATGGCTGTGGTCAGGTCTTCCGGGATTCCGATATCTTCGTTTAATTCCCTGATGGCATCCACCAACATCAGTGGTTCGAATTCATCCTCATATGCAGGGATCGGACTGATATAATTATAAATCTTCAGATATCTGCCATGATCTGCCAGCGCATTATATTCTGCAATCACAGGGAGAAGAACTGCATTTGCCACTCCATGTGCTACATTAAAGAAAGCACTTACCGGATGACTCATGGCATGGACATTTCCAAGTCTTGCAAAGGAAAAGGCGATTCCTGCAAAAAGAGATCCCGTAAGCATTGCCTCTGCAGCCTCCAGATCTGTACGTCTTGCCACAAAACGGCGGATATTTCCACCGATCAACTCCATTGCTTTCTCTGCCATTGCGTCAGAAAAAGGAGATGCTGCTGTGGAAACATAAGCCTCCTCCGCATGAATAAATGCATCGATTCCGCAGGCTGCTGCCACAGATGCCGGAGCAGAGGTGAGAAGCTCAGGATCCAGGATCGCATATGCAGGAAGAAGTTCATAACTGAATACCGTCAGCTTATAATCTCTGCTGTGGTCAGTGATAACAGAAAATGCCGTAACCTCTGAGCCGGTTCCCGCAGTAGTCGGGATTGCGATCAGCGGAACAATTTTTCCGGGAACCTTATGTGCCCCCTCATATTCTGTAATACTGCCGCCATATTTAGCCGTAACTCCCACTGCTTTTGCCACATCCATAGGAGAACCACCACCCAGCGCAACGATAAAATCTGCGCCGGAATCCTTATACGCTTCTGTCGCTTTTTCCACTGTGGTGACAGACGGATTGGCTTCTACATCTGTAAAAATATCCACTGCCATTCCGGCGTCTTTCAGATAATCCGCCGCCTTATCCACAACTCCCATTTTCCGGAGAGTTGGTCCTGAGATTAGCATTGCATGAGAACCTCCAAGCTTTTTGGCACATTCCGGAAGCTTCGCCAGAGTACCTGCACCGACTGTAATATTCTGAGGAATAAAAAATTCAAATGGATTCATTAATTTCTGCCTCTTTTCCTGTATTTTTTCAATATTGCAATGTGTAGGGCATCTACCCTGCACAAATTCAAAACTCTGTTACCCAAAATAATTGTCATGTCATTTATAGCGTTATGCCATAGAGGAAAGCACCCTGTCAATAGCCGCATCGATTACCACATCAAGCTCTTCATCATCAGCCTCCGGCATAAGACTTGCTGCATCCTCATCAGAGATCAGTTCAATAAGTTTACCAAAGTCTTCTTTATATTTACGTTTACAGATCGCATAAAATACAACTCCAAGTAAGCTCCAGCCGCCTACCATAATCCATTCCTGAAATACCAGACTTCCACCGGAACCCGGAATACAGTAAACCAGAAGCATCAGCCCTGACATGACTACTGCCATAAAGCCTACAAATTTGTAGTAACCTACTTTGTAAGGTCTTGCCATATCCGGTTCCTTTTTACGAAGGATTAGGAAAGAGATAGAGACCATACAGTATGCAAGGCAGCATCCGAAGTTACCTGCATCACAGATCCAGACCATCATTGTTCTTCCTGCAAAAGGAGCCAGCATAGTCAGGGCACCGATCAGATACAGAGAATTAACCGGAGTTTTGTGCTTCGGATGAAGCTTTGCAAAAAACGGAGGAATCATGTAGGATTCTGCCATAGAGTACATGGCACGGGAACCGCCAAGGAGGAAGGAGTTCCATGATGTAATAATACCACACATTCCACCTACAATGATAACCTTGGCCATAACCTTTGTCCCGAAAGCCTTGGCCATGGCATCTGCCGTTACAAGTCCTGTTCCCTGCTGAGACTCAATGATCTCTGCCGGATTCAGGATAAAACCTACTGCAAGAATCACCAGTGAGTAAAATACAACTGCCAGCACAACAGAGAGGATCATCATTTTACCGATTTTTTTCAGCGGAACATTGATTTCCTCTGCTGCCTGTGGGATAACGTCAAAACCAATAAAGAAAAACGGAGTGATAACTGCAACCTTAATAATACTTTTCATTGCTTCGCCAGTACCGTTTCCAACAAACATCTGTCCCTGAAGATTATCCACACTTCCTGTAACCACAGAAGCCACGATCAGAATAATTCCGGCACCGCCGATAATACAGGTAAGAACAGTCTGCAGAACTGCCGCAGTCTTTGCTCCATTAATGTTAATTATCATAATAAGAAAAGCAATCACAATCGCCACGATCAACCAGGATGCATAAACATCAAAGCCTGCAACTGTATAGAGATATCCTTTCAGAAATCCCGGCCACAGATAGGTGATGATTGTGGGAAATGCACATGCCTCAAAGCAGGCAACACTTACATATCCAAGAATAATCGCCCAGGTGCAAATAAAAGAACCTGTAGAACCCATTGCCCTGTAGCTGAATACATGCTCACCACCACACTGAGGCATAGCTGCTGTAAGCTCTGCGTAAGTCAGACCTACAAAGAAAATCATGATTCCACCGATTGCAAATGCAATAGCTGCACCAAGCACACCACCGGATTCAATCCAGTTACCGGAAGAAACTACCCAGCCCCAGCCGATCATGGCGCCAAATTGCAATTACAAGTATTGTATAGTCGATTCCTTTTGAACGCATAATGACTACCTCCTTATTCTTTATCCTATATTTTTACCAGAAAAACACATTTCATACCACTTTTTTCTTTCGAAATTCCAATGTTGTACTTAAAGTTGGAAAATGGTACAATGTTAACTGATGTAAAAGTATTGTACCAGACAGAAGGAGACTATCAATTTGTCAGTCAGAAATAAAATACTTGAAACACTGAAAAAGATTATTACAAGCGCCAAAAAAGCTGCTTACGTTAAATATAGGCACTTTGATTTCGGTGCACTTTTATCTATATGCTGATCACGGTTCTTCTCTATGTCACCTCCACCCACGTCACCTCCTACCAGGTGACAGCAGGTCCCCTGGCTAAGAATCAGACCTACACGGCACTGGCTCTGCGAACAGAGGAAGTGGTAACGGCAGACAGCCCCGGCTATGTCACATACTATGCCAGAGAGGGAAGCAAAGTACGTAAGGCAGGCACAATATACTCCGTAGGGGATACAAAGGCCCAGTCTGCGGATGTGGAGCTAAAGGAAGCAGATCTGGAAAAAATCAGATCACAGCTTGCCAAATTCGCCAATAATTTCAGTTCAGATACTTTTCACGATGTATACAGCCTAAAATATGAGATTGAGGGAACCATTCTTCAGTCCGCAGGCATAGGAGCCTCGGGGGAGGATACGGATTCCGTATCCGCAACCTTCGGCACACAGACTATATACAATGCTCCTTATGACGGGGTAGTCCTGTACTCCACAGACGGGTACGAGAGCTTAACTCCTGATACCGTGTCAGAGGACAGCTTCAGCCAGATGTCCTATCAGCAGAATCATCTGCTCTCAGATTCCCAGGTAAAGGCAGGGGAACTGGTGTACAAGCTGGTCACAGATGAAAACTGGACACTTATGATTCCGCTGACAGATAAACAGGCCGCAGAACTGGCTGACAGAACTGCCATTAAAGTCAAGTTTCTCAAGGACGGGGCTACTCAGGTGGGCGGCTTTTCTATAGTGGAAAAAAAATGACGGAAAATACGGACAAATCGATCTGAGCAACGGTATGGTGCGCTACGCCTCAGACCGCTTTCTTGATATAGAACTGGTAACCAACACTAAAACAGGGTTAAAAATAACCCATGTCCTCTGTGGTCAGCAAAGAATTCTACCTTATTCCCGAGGAATTTAAAACCCAGGGGAACAATCAGCAGGAAGCGGGCTTCCATGGTCCGCAGAGAAGGAAAAGGCGGAAAGACTACCACAGAATTTATCAGTACAACCCTTTATGAATTAAAAGACGGCAGTTACTATGTAGAAACGTCTGATTTCAAAAAGGGGGATGTCATTGTAAAGCAGGATTCCAGTCAAAA
>ENA-OQAB01000580-OQAB01000580.1-human-gut-metagenome-genome-assembly--contig:-NODE-580-length-19405-cov-4.039786_pt1 | contig 19405 bp, 18 predicted proteins | sample MGYA00242490_ERZ504517 | MGnify/ENA primary metagenome ERZ504517 (study PRJEB26092, sample SAMD00036298) | human gut metagenome | host: Homo sapiens | study: EMG produced TPA metagenomics assembly of...
ATTCCTCGTAATACATAGGCGTCAGAAAATGGACCTGGACCTTCAGTTTCTCAATAGAACCTGTATCAAATGCTTTATAAGAATCCAACAATGCCACGGGAATAATCGGACATTTTGATTTTGTAGCAGCTTTAAAACTACCGCCCTTAAACTCCTGCGGATGATTTCCCTGTTTGCTTCTTGTGCCTTCCGCAAAAATGAGATAGTTTCTGCCTGATTTTACCTCTTTTGTTACATTCAATATTACCTGCATGGACTGTTTTATATCTTCCCTGTCAATAATAAATGCCTTCATACAGGCAAAGACCTGCTTTAAAAAGGGTACGTCTGCAACTTCTTTTTTAGCTACAACAGAAAAGGGAACCGGACATACCTGGAGAATCGCAAGAACATCAAATAAGCCCTGATGATTCGGAAAAAACATAAAACCATTCTCTTTGGTATGTTTTCCACACCATGTGCCTCTATCTCGAGATTTCCTCCCCATATTGCCGTCTGTCAATATACTTTAAGACTTCATATCGTTCTTCTTCTGTATAATTATCAACATGAGCTGCACACCAGCAGAGTTTAAACCAGCCATAAGGAACGAAAAAAAGATTTTTTAATACCATAAGAAGGATTCTTTTCATTTTATTTATCTTCCTCCTGATCAAGCCAGTTTCCCGGCTATTCTTTCTTCATATCCTGGATTTTCTTAATAAAGTATCGTAAGCCACTGTATAGTCTTTATAAGTATCGGTTGTCATAAATTTTGCATACTCATCAGCCGCTGCCTGACTCATTTCTTCTGTTATTTCAGAAGGAGCAAACACATAATATTTGTTATCTTTTTCTTTTACCATATAAGTTGCAATACACGGATACTCCTGCTCATTTTCCAAAACAAGATTATATCGTTATGTATACATATGTATATTCTTGTTTTTCGTTGAGCACTTCACAGTCGTTAATTTTAACTTTGCTTATCATTATGAGCTTTATAATATTTTATTGTAGCGTCAATTTCCTCCTGAAGTTCCTTCGGTACTTTTTTCTCTGTATCGTAGCACTTCTTCATATCTTTCTCTTTACACTCAACACCGGACTTAATAAGAGCTTCTACAACTCCCTCCGGTGTTTTATGGCTGACGCCGCAGCCTTTTACTCCCAAAACAATCAAAAGAATAAGAAGCAGGACAGCGCCTCCTGCCAGAATATAATTACTGTTTGCTATGAAAGCGCTTTTTCTCTTCTTTCTTTTCCATGCAGATTGTCAGGTTGTTGTTCTCGTCAACATTCACCTTGAAATCATCCTTTGTCATTCCGGGAGCCGCCATTTCAACCTTGTAGTCCTTGTCATTCTCAATGACATTGATGGCAGGAGCCGTAACTCCCGTTTTTGCCAGCCACTCATTCTCGAAGAAATCGTTAAAAATACTCGGCAACCAGTTTGAGTTTGTTTTTACAGGTACCATTTTTACCTCCTTTTTTAAATTGTTAATAAATAAAATATTCAAAAAGACAATACAATCCAGTCTGATTGACTGACTTTTATCGTCTGATCATACCTTGTTCGGCTACAGCCTTTGTCCGTTTCCGTATCTCTTCCGGGTTTCCAAGGTAGTAGTCCTTGACAAGAACCAGCCTGTCGTCAAATTCAAAGACATAAGGAACTGCCGTAGGCAGGTTCAGGTTGGAAATATCCGTATCGGAAATTCCTTTGAGATGCTTGATGATTCCGCGCAGGCTGTTACCATGGGCGACTACCAGCAGGCTGTCCTTATACATCAATGCGGGAAAGATGATGCATTTCCAGTAAGGCATGACACGCCCAATAGTATCTTTCAGGGATTCCGTACGGGGAAGTTCCCTATCTGGCACACCGGCATAGCGGATATCCATGCCCGGATTACGGGGATCATCTTTGCCTACCGGAGCGGGAGCCACGTCATAGCTTCTTCGCCAGATGTGTACTTGTTCTTCACCATATTGGACCGCCGTCTCACTCTTATTCAGTCCTTGAAGCATGCCGTAATGCTTCTCGTTCAGCCGCCAGGTCTTTTCAACCGGAATCCAGTCTTCATCCAGCCGGTCCAGGACACAGTTCAACGTTTTTACGGCACGTTTCAAGTAAGAAGTGTAAGCTGCCTCAAAAGAAAATCCGGCCTCCCGTAATGCATCGCCTGCCTTGCAGGCTTCTTCGACTCCTTTCTCGCTTAAATCCACGTCCGTCCATCCGGTAAAACGGTTTTCTTTGTTCCATAGACTTTCGCCATGACGTAATAACACTATTCTTTTCATGGATACTTCTTCTTTATGCAATGGTTATTGAAGAATCCAGATATACGTCCTGAATGGTGTTCAGAAGTTGAATTCCGTCTTTCATCGGTTTCTGGAAAGCCTTACGACCGCTGATCAGCCCCATACCACCTGCACGCTTATTTACTACTGCCGTTACGACAGCATCATGCAGGTCGGATTCCCCATGGGATTCACCGCCCGAGTTAATCAATCCGACACGTCCCATATAGCCATTCGCCACCTGATAACGGCAAAGGTCTATCGGATGGTCAGTGGTCAGTTCCGAATACATACACTCGTTTGTCTTTCCGAATCCGATAGCCTTGAAACCGCCGTTATTGGATGGGAGCTTCTGCTTCACGATATCGGCTTTAATGGTAACCCCGATATGGTTGGCTTGTCCTGTCAAGTCGGCAGCGGCATGATAGTCGGTACCATCCTTTTTGAAGCTGCTGTTTCTCAAATAGCACCACAGAATAGTAGCCATTCCCAGTTCGTGGGCATATTCAAAAGCCTGTGACACTTCCACTATCTGGCGGCGGCTTTGTTCCGAACCGAAATAAATGGTAGCGCCGACAGCTACAGCACCCATGTTCCATGCCTCTTTTACCGTACCGAACATTACCTGGTCGTAGCTGTTCGGATAAGTCAACAGCTCGTTATGGTTCAACTTCACGATGAAAGGAATCTTATGGGCGTACTTACGTGCCACAGCTCCCAGAACTCCGAATGTGGATGCCACGGCGTTGCATCCTCCTTCAATGGCCAGCTTTATGATGTTTTCGGGATCGAAATAAAGCGGATTGGGGGCGAAAGACGCTCCTGCAGAATGTTCTATCCCCTGATCCACCGGCAGGATGGAGACATACCCGGTATTGGCCAGACGCCCGTGCCCGTACAGGGCTTGCAGGCTCTCCAAGGTGCGTATATTCCTGTCGGAATTCATCCATACCTTATCTATCATATCCGGTCCCGGAATATGGATAAGTTGTTTGTCTATCGTCTTACATGTATGGTTCAGGTAGTACTCAGCCTGTCCTCCCAATAAATCTACTATTTTCATCTTATTTATTTTTATTGATTATTCTGGTTTATGACTCCCGTTCACCCAGTTTTGCATCCATAAAAAGGATAGCACTGTCTCCGGCTTTCCTCAGCCGACTAACAATATTGAGTACATTCGCTTCTTCTTCTACCTGCTCACGAACAAATTGCCACAAGAAGTTCTGAGTGGCATTGTCTTTCTCTTCGGATGCTACCTGTACCAATTCATCAATCAGTTTGGAAACATGTTTTTCATGCTCCAAAGCATGTTCGAATACTTCAACAGGGTTACCCCAACCTTGTGGAACCACATCGACCTTGTCCACTTTCGGGGTTGCCTCACGCTTAATCATGTACTCAGCAATGGCATATGCATGCCCGATCTCTTCTGCAGATTGTTTCTGCATCCAGCGAGCCATTCCGGAAAAGCCCTCTCTTTCCAGATAAAAAGACATCGATAAATACAGGTTGGCAGACCATAATTCTGCTGTGATTTGCTCATTCAGGGCATTTTGCAATTTTTCAGTCATGACGAATCAAACTTTTAATGTTAATAATAAATCCAAATTATCTCTCTTCTTTAAGAACAAGCATGGGCTTGTTTCAAAATTTCAATTAATACCGGACGTATCCCGCTGATAAAACATTCCACGGCGATCACCATTAGAATAAGTCCCATCAGTCTCATCATCACATTGTTTCCCGTCTCTCCCAAGATTTTTAAAAGCTGGGTGGACGCGCACAGAATAAAGAAGGAAAGAATGCAGACCAAAGCGATTACGCCAAGCAATACTATTTTGAAAGTATATTCCGAAGCATCTTCCATCAATGTTATTCCACTGGAAATCGCTCCCGGACCGCATAACATCGGAATGGCAAGAGGTGTGATGGTTATATCTTTGGAATATTCTTTTCGTTCAGTTTCATTCAGTTTCACATGGGTAAAATGTGCCTGCAACATATCATATCCGATTTTAAAGATGATGATACCTCCCACAATCCGGAATCCGTTTGTTGAGATGCCGAAAAAATGAAACAGAAACCTGCCCGATAATGTAAAAAGGACTAATATGATAAATGCAATGGTACATGCTTTCAAGGCGATACATCTGCGTTCTTTCGTATCCATTCCATCAGTCATTTGCAGGAATACCGGCATCACTCCAAGCGGGTCCATCAAGGTGAATAGCGAAGTGAAACACAATGTTATATATACAAATATATCCATGATGACATATATTTTATTGTCGATTATTATATCGCAAAAAACATACCAGATAGCATTCTGCAATATTAAATTTTGCAGAATATCAATCTTAAATCCATACCGTCAAAAATAAGGTAGTCTCCGTTCGTTTTCCTTGGCGAGGATACGTAATAATTCCATAAATACCGTACTTACATATATACGGTCTGCATACAGCCCGCTGATGAAAGAATGGAAGGACATGTTCACATTCCGGCATAATATGAGAAATGTGTTTACCTGACATGATATGTACTGCTCGTGTTCAAGCAATTCATTCAGGGCATTCAATGGCGTTGTCCATTCATGTGTATCCCGTTTCATTTCATTGATTGCAACACATCCTCCATCATGGCATATCCGATTCATCATCTGATAAACCTTGTTCATATTGTCCTGTGCTTGGGAGTTTAGCCAGGAGCTAAGTATTGGAAGCCGTTCATCTTCAAAATAGACCTGCAATGACAGGTATAAACCGGTTGACCATATTTCTGTATTGATCAACTCATTCATGGCGTTTTCTATTCGTTTATCCATTATCACTCTGAATATTGAAAATCCATTACTAATATTATGTGTTATTCCCTGTATATAAAAATTCCATTTGATTGTGGGTAACCCATAAAACGGAATTCTTAAACGAGGCTTAAATAATAGGATACTTATCCGCATAGACAAATTGTCACAAAAAATAGTGCTATGGTGTCTTTTTGTCTTGTCTTCCTTGCAGAATATCCAATAAGATATCCAGTTCTCTTTCTATTCCTTCAATCTTATCGGAAATACAGTCCAAAGTATTATGGTGCAGACTAGCTTTACAGTCCTGCAACTCTCTTGATAGAGAAAGTACCTGCAACCAAAGTTCTTCCTCTGTGTGACAGGGGGAGTTACTATTATCTAGTACCATAGAAGGAGGAGGCAGAAAAGTGTCTTGGCATGTAATTTGTATGATAATGAACGGTATGTCCCGAAAGAGACAGGATGGAAATGAAAGGATAGAATATTCCACAAAAGACAGTAACAAACGAAGGGGGGAAGTCGTTGGAGACAGTTGTCTCGCTTTTAAAACAAGTTGCTTTCATAATGTTTATAATAAGCCAACCCTGTTCCCTGGAGTTGTGTTTATATAAAGTTAAGCGTGGGAACTTTGGTATTACCGTTCAGAAGTATCCCCATACTCAACAACATATAATACACAAAGCCCCACGCCTATATATAACAAAAATCTATATAAATAGTACGTGGAGCGTCCAATGTATTATCCAATTGTTGTTTCGAAATTGGGGATTTCCTGAACTTGGATAATGCCTTAACGCTTTACTATAAATCTTCTATTTTCAAAAGACTAATACAAATGTAATAAAAGAAATGAATTCATTTTGAAAGGAAATATCTCATTTTTTTTAATGGGGTGGCTTAATTTTTCTTTATTTAAGTCTTAGAATTACTGCCCACCAAAGCCCGTCACGAATGTTTTGAAATCCTCAAGCTGTACATTAAGCTCTATATAGTATAGCAGAATAGCAGAAAAACAGACCATGATACCGCAGGTATATAGGTCATAACCCACTCTTCCGTAAGTATCTTATCTATTTGACAATAATAAAAATGTAAAGGAGGATAATGGCATGGACAATATTCGTATCCCAATACATATAGGTTAACATATAAGGGAGAATGGTCACGGAGTCCACAAACCATAGAATGAAAAAATATATTTCCATCGTGTACGGTTTATGTCTCTATCCGGATATTTGACCGGTGCCGCAAATGCGCAATGCATACTCCACAAAAAAAACACCAGGGGAGGAAAAAATAAGTCATACTGAATAACGCCTGTCTGTAATGGGCCATGGATACAAATGAACTACAGATAATAGCTGCAATAGATATAACGATACAAGCACAAAATAATGTACGAACGTGTCCATCAGTTGCATTTGGATGAAACAGTACCACTTTATGCAATGTTTGGTTAGATTGAGTCTGAACATAGGACCTTAAAAATTAGACGGATATAAATTTACTAAAAATCTGTGGAAAAGAGGAATAGAAAGGCGGAAATGTTTTTAAAACGGCTATGAATAAAGCGTTTGTGAGGACAAATGAGGACAAAGGCATAAAACGAGGTAACGCAAAAAAAGTAAATTTATGAAGTAGAAAGGTTGCTAAATCATTACCCCGTGAAAGGTGGTTTTTGATACTCCGTGCTGAATTTTTCTCCGTATGGCTTCGGTTGGTTTACAAGGCATAACTCATTGATACTTAATTTTAAACTTAAAAAACGAGTATGGCAAGAAGTACATTCAAAGTGCTGTTCTACGTGAACGGCAACAAGGAGAAAAACGATATTGTCCGCATCATAGGACGGGTAACGATTAACGGGATTGTGACGCAGTTCAGCTATAAGTAGAGTATCCCGAAAACGCTTTGGGACGTGAAAGGGAACAGGGCGAAAGGCAAGAGTGCGGAAGTACGTGATATCAACCTTGCCCTTGACAACATCAAGGCTCAAATCATCAAGCACTACCTGCGTATATTCGACCGTGAAGCGTTCGTGACGGCTGAAATGGTGAGCAATGCTTATCAGGGTATCGGCAGTGAGTATGAGACACTGCTCAAAGCGTCCGGACGTGAGAACGAAGTATTCAAGAAGCGTGTCGGAAAAGACAGGGTAATGGCAACCACCGTTCACGGGTGGTGGCAAGAAACCATGTGGCAGCGTTCATCAAGTCTTTTTACAGACGGACGGATATGTTCATGCTGGAGATTAAGCCCGACTTCATCAAGGGGTTTGCAGCCTACCTATCAACGAAAGCGGGACTTCACAACGGGACGATATGGGAAAAATGCATGTGGCTGAAAGGCGTTGTCATGTGTGTGCACTTTAACGGACTAATACCGAAAAAAACGTTTGCCCAATTCCACATCAGCCCTAATGTGACGGAACGTGAGTTCCTGACGGAAGATGAACTGAAAACGTTGATGACGCACGAGTTGGGGATGTCCAACTGTTCTATATTCGTGACATTTTTGTTTTCGCCAGCTTCACTGCCCTCTCTTTCGTGGACATCAAGGAACTAACCAATAGCAACATCGTAGAAGTGAATGGTGAGAAGTGGATATTGTCCAAACGGTACAAGACAAAAGTGCCGTTCCAAGTGAAACTGTTGGATACTCCTTTGCAGATTATCGAGCGTTACCGACCCTGTCAGGAAGACAATCTCATATTCCCTAATCTCAACTACTGGTCTATCTGCAAATCTCTGAAAAAGGGGATGAAAGAGTGCGGATAACAAAGGATATTTCATTTCAGTATTAAAACTATTGAACGGGCGTAATTTAATTCGACAGAAAATCCGGCTTCTGACAGCCATTTTTTCACTTCATTCCGAGAGTTTGCAGTTTGACTGCCATAAACAGCAATATTTCAGCATGGGGACATAGTTTGCGGATATTATCCACACTTTGTGCTGTTCCGCTTCCTCCATGTGTACAGAATGGAGTATCTTTTCCCGGACAAATCATAACCGGACAGGAAACCTTTTTACAGGAGAAGACAGAAGACCACCCCCAAATAGGACTACCGATAATCAATGTATCATAATCATCCATATTCTCTACTTTTGTACGCAGAGCTGGAAGAATATGATTGTCTCTTTCATTTTGAAACGGTCAACCACTTCATTATATTCATCAGAATAGGGTTCTTCCGGTTCAATCTCCACCATGTCGCATCCAATAAGTTCATGGATAATGTTGGCTACAGTTTGCGTATGTCCGCTCCATGAGAAATAGACTATCAATGTTTTCCCCGGCTCTGAGTGAGGCAACGAATCTATCTTATCTTCAACAGCCGGAGTGTTGCTGCACGAAAGGAAGGTTAAGAGCAGCATTGCCAATAAGCACTTCAGTTTCATAACTATTTTTATTTAGGTTTTGGGGTTATCCTCTGTTAATTTCTATCTGTCCAGCTGTTTCTCATACAGCCACTTCGACAGCAGGTCAGCTACTTCCACATTGTTCAAATCCGACATCGGGAAGTGCGTATTCCCATGCAGACCGACATCGGGCAGATGAATGACCGTCACGTCACCGCCCAGCTTATTGAGCATTTCGGCCCACTTGCGCATGAGATGCAGACGGCGTGTCCATTCGTAAAGTTCCGGATGTTCGTCTGTTTCGGGCAGGTTATCCCCATAGTAAATGATGATGGGAATTTCCATGTATCTCTTGAAAACTGCCATAGGGACTTCTATTCCTTCTGTTTTTTTAGACCGTGTCAAGACTTTGCCTTCTTCGGGAACTTGACCGGTTGGGAAGGGTACACTTCCACCGGGTTCGTATGCTACAATGGCTTTGATGTTCTTCGTTTTGAGCAAAGTAAACCAACCCACCGGACCGCCTTGTGAATGAGTGACAAATATGGCCGGACCGATTTTGTCAAAAAGAGCAGCATAGGCATCGGAATAGACATCGAAGTCCAAAGGTCCGATGGTCGGCGTCATCTGCCGGAAGTACTGGTTTAAGGCTTCCCGGTCGCGACTGAACTGTACACCCTCGAAATAATCAGGATAGATTCCCACACGGAAACGGTTGAACCATTCTTCTTCATCGAATACCGGTTCCAGTGTGACAGCTTCCGTACTCCGTCCGGCATTTCCCCGGCGAGGCTGGTCGACAAGATAGGTGGAGAAACCTTTGCGAAGAAATATATTCTGAAACCCTTCGCGTCCGTCAGGAGTGGTCTCCCATGTTTTGGAAAACTGGCCGACACCATGTGCAAAAACAAGCGGATATTTCCGTGCATCAACCGGTTTCTGATAAAATACATAAGCATGGTCGCCGTGGTATTTGTGTCCCAATGAATCGGTCAGTACGGTGCCACCTACGGCAAAACTGCCTTGTTCCTCTATTTGCAGAATATTCCCTTTGTAACAATTACAGCCCGACAGTAAAGCGATGAACGTCATGTAAAATATCTGTTTCTTCATACACGGATTATTTTGGGATTTTAGACTCCTGCAAGGCATCGTAGCGGCTACCCACCACAGGAATGGCAGCTACGGCTGTTTCCAGTTCTTCTATCTCTTCTGCCGTGAAACGGATGTCGCAGGCACGAAGGTTCTCTTCCAGATGAGAGAGTTTGGTGGTGCCCGGAATAGGCACGATAAAAGGCTTCTTGTTCATCAGCCAGGCCAAAGCTATCTGTGCCGGGGTAATGCCTCTTGTACGGCCGAAAGCGTTAAGAACTTCCACAATACGATAGTTGGCGCGTATGGCTTCGGGCTGGAAGCGTGGCAAGGTCTGCCGGTTGTCGTTGGTAACATCAAACTTGGTATATTCATTGATCATACCGCCCAAAAAACCACGGTTCAGCGGACTGTATGGAACGAAACCGATGCCCAAATCCTCGCACAGCTCCAACACTCCGTTCGTCTCTACCATGCGGTGCATCAAGTGATATTCGCTTTGGATTGCCGTAACCGGACATATCTTGTGCGCACGGCGGATGGTATCAACGTTTACTTCACACATGCCCCAATGCAGGATTTTACCTTCCTTGATGAGTTTGCTGCATGTTTCAGCCACCGCTTCAATCGGTGTGTTCGGGTCTATGCGGTGCTGGTAGAACATGCCCAATGTTTCAACTCCGAGATTGCGCAACGAGTTTTCACAAACCCGGCGGATGTTGGCCGGAGTGCTGTCCTCTTCGGTTTTAATCTGCACACCGTTTACAAACTTATGTCCGAACTTCGATGACACAAATACCCGGTCGGTATATCCTTTCAAGGCTTCGCCGACCAATTTTTCATTGATGTGGTAGCCGTAGCTTTCGGCTGTATCGAAAAGGGTCACCCCACGTTCAACAGCTTCATGCACCAGGGCGATTTCTTTTTCCCTGCTCGGGTACTGGCTGCGGTTATGGTTCAAGCCCATACAGCCATATCCCATTGCAGAAACAGTGAATGCCGTATTTCCGTGTCCCAATGTTCGCCGAGTGCGCACCGCCGCCATGCCTGCAGGGATGTTGTTTGCAACTTGTTGTTTCCCCATCCATACCCGTTCTGCTGCCGTTACCTTGTTCAAGGTAGGCCCGACACACATGGCAGCTCCTGTCAATGCCGCCATTTTAAGGAATCTCCGGCGGCTCATATCCTTGTCTTTATCCATATTTGATAGTCTTTAAATTATTTCTGTTGCAAAGTTAACGTGACAGAATTGATAAACTTTTTTTGATATATATCATCTAAGCTGAATGATGTATTATCCTGTATTCCAAGCGATATTTATAGGCAACTATCTTTCAAAATCGTATATATTCAGTCCTAAATCCGGATTATATGTGCGACTTATCCGCTCGCTATAATCTTCCACCACGAACTCCCCTGCACCATTCTGTATTGCGGAAAGTAGATGTCCGGCTAAAGCGGAATAGTCGCTCCTGCCGACGGTTATATGCAAATGAAGATATACCTGCTCATTCATAGATGATATATTCCCTGTAAGGTTGGATATTTCCATTTGCTCCCGGAATGTCTTATCATCATATGCTTTTGTCTTGGGATTGAAGAAACGGAGGGTCAGCTCTCCGATAGCACCAATCCCGTTGATAGAACCCGACAGAATTCCTTTCTCCTTGCAGAAAGCATTCAGGGCTTTCACAATTTCAGTATGATTGTTAATGCTGACAATATACTTGTTGCCAATTTTCTTGTACGAATACATATTCTTTTCGTTTTGTGCGTTTGCCGGAGCAATCAGTACCCCGACAAACAGCAAGATAAACAATAATTTCTTTATAAAATGCCCCATCAGTACACTTATGACTGTCTCTGTTTTGATTAATCTTACCATAATAGATAAAATTATCCCACATCAGTGCTTTCCACTTTTGTTTTTAATCTGCACACCGTTTACGAACGTTACCTTGTTCAAAGTTGGCTCTTCCTTCTTATTTTCCATATTCTAACAATAAAAAGAACTATCATTTTGATTTAACAGGAGCTTTTAGTAACATTATTGAAGAAAGTGAAGCAATAGAATATGATGATGACGACGATGAGGATGAATTCGATGATGATGACGATGACTAACATCTCATTAATCCATAGCTTTTAAGTTTATTAAAGAAACAGGTCAGGACGCTATATCCTGACCTGTTTTTGATGTTAGTTAAGTCCTAATAGTTAGTTTGCTTTATTTGCTCTCAGCATTAGCTATTGATACACGTACTCTGCTTAATGTTTCCAATGTCATCTGAAGATATGAAGCAATCATTGTCAAAGGTGCTCTTCTAGTTATTTCAGGAAAATGTTGCTGTAATCTAGCGTATCTGTCATTTGCTGATTCGAAACGTAAAATGTCAGCCTTTAATTGTGATAACATTAAGGAATTTTCAAAAAAACTCCGATATAGATAAGCTATATCACCATTAGCATCAGAAAGTTCTTCCATTATATCACGCGGAATTTCCCATAAAACACTGTTTTCTACAGCATCCATCATAAGATGTGTTGGCTCTCGGTTAAAATAGCTGTCAATACACCAGACAACATCTTTTTCACATGCTAAATGTTCTATCACATCCTTATCATGCTTTAGGTAGTGCTGTCTAATAAATCCCTTTTCTATATAAAATAGGCAATTACAGATATCACCTTCATTTAGAATTATATCACCTTTTTGATATTTCTTAGGCTGAATAATATCTGCAAAAAGGCGAATATTCTCCAACTTAAGTTTGCGATTAGGGCATGTTTCAGCTATAATCTGTTTTGCAATGTCAAATTGAATACTCATAGGCTAAAGTTATTTATATCCAACATTTTGTTTCAATTTTGGGTTCAAGTCTATACTTTTTTGTGGAATAGGAAAAACTGTGGTATACCCATTTTTCTCATCAGCCAGTTGGACTCGCTGATCGTATGATTTGTGATAAACTCCAAAACGCACCATATCTTGTCGTCGCCAGCCTTCCCATACTAACTCCAACAAACGCTCTTTCAATATGTTCTCAAGCGTAGCTTCTCGATATGGCATACCAACACGACCTCGGACTTCGTTCAACTCCAACGAGCCATCCTCACCATTACGTACCTTTGCCTCGGACTTCATCAGGAGAGCATCGGCATAGCGGAATAGCACGATGTCGTTATCCGGTTGTCTACCGTCGGAATGTGAGGTCCTATCAACCTCATATTTTGCCATACGAGCACCAGCTGTCTTGACATAGGAGCTTCCCGTAAGATTCAACTTTAGCTCCAATGGGAAATACTCCAACTGCTGTCCATTGTCCATCATTACAGGCTTTCCATCAACCTCTACGATGCCGGCATAGAAGTTCTTTTCAAAGCGAGCATCTACATCATCTGTGCCGTATCCGTTGGCTAAGACTGTTGAGATATTGGCACTGGTACCATTTTCCGATGAGCCACCCAACGCACCGCCATGGTTGTAGTGTCGTGATCGGAAGAGATACCAGAACTGCGCAGCATAGAGGTTCTTATCCAACGGAATGGTGAATATGTTTTCGTTGGAGTTCTCGTTATGCACAGAGAAATTATAGCTATAATCGTCCTCCAACCGATAACCTACCTCGGCAAGTTTATTGCAATATTTGATACAGGTCTGCCAAGCGTTGAGTTTCTCACCATCGACGGTGAAAAATATCTCTTTACCGTTCCGTGGAACGCCATCAGTCCAATTATCATCACAATATATCTCGGCATTAAGAGCCAACTTAGCCAAAAGGAAATTAGCTACAGGTGTTGTTATACGACCATAGTAGTTACCCATCTTATTACTACGCTCATTTGGCAACAACTCGGCAACCTCCTGCAACTCATTCACGATAAAACGGAAAACCTCGCTACGCTCGCTCTGCACAACTTCATCCTGCGGTTGTTCATAGGATGTTACGATGGGCACTCTGCCATACATATCCATAATGTAGTAGTAGAAAAGTGCTCTCAGAGCTCGCACCTCAGCTTCGTAGGCCACTCTCTGCTCCTCAGATAGGTTATGGCTATACTTATCGATGATATGCAGAGATTTGTTCGATAACACAACAACCTTGTAGAGGTATTTCCAAGTATTGTAGAGTGGTAAATCATTAGGACTCCACTTATGCTGATACATATTCGTCCACAAACCTCCATCGTACCAGTCGCCACCACGAATAGGTATCATGGCTTCGTCTGTAGTAAGTGTGTTATAGTCATAAATCCCACGACAGGTCCCCTGTAAACCCTCACTGTCTGCACTGCCACCAATGTAATTGTAGAGCACAGCCACTGCATTAATATATATGTTGTTGGCATTGTTGTAAATGTCTTCTTCATAAAGTTGATCTCTAGGGTCTTCAGTAAGACAAGAGGTCATCATCGTTGCCAAAGCAACCATCAATATGTTTATATATCTTTTCATAACTGTAAGCGGTTAGAATTGAATACTAAGACCTAACGAATAGGTACGATATAAAGGATAGGTGCGTTTGTCGTCAATGCCCAAAGTGTTGCTTACTACATAACTGTTTATCATTGGAGTAAGACCGCTATAGCCTGTGATTGTTGCAAGGTTGCTAATGCCTGCCGAAAGACGCAATGACTTCACAGCCTTGGATTTCATTGGAATATTGTAGCCTATGGTAATATGTTCAATATTTACATAGTCACCTTTTTCCAACCAATAGTCTGAAACATTCTGATCAATAATATTTTTTTCAGGAGCACCCTTCAATACATTGTAGTCAGGGAATATAGACATATTGGTATAAGCCAAGCCCGTGCCATTGAATATCTTATGACCGAAAGCACCATTTATCTGCATGGCAATATCAAAGGACTTGTAACGGAAACTGATGTTTGATCCAATAGTTACCTTGGGGGTTGCCTGACCTGCTATATACCTGTCTCCGCCATCGCTAAAATCAATCTCGCCATCATCATTCAAATCTTCAATATCGTAACTGTAGCCACCAAGTTCATTTTCTTTAAGCCCTTTGCAGTGAGGTAGATAGAATACCCCCAATGGCTGACCTACAATCTGATATACTACATTATTGTCTCCACCGTTCTGACCTGCACCATAAAGCGAGCCAATCGGAGTAATATCTGAAGCTGTCATATGCATACCATTATACTCTCCACTAAGCGAAAGTAACTTATTCTTCTGGTAGGACATATTGAAGTTGATATTCATCTCCATATCCTTTCGTTGAATGGGAACTACCGAGATTCCTAGTTCGACACCCTGGTTAGACATCGAGCCGATATTTGCCATCAGTTTATCGAACGCAAAGGTCGGAACGGGAACATCATACTCATAGAGCATATCAGTTGTCTTTGAGTAATATAATTCCGAGGTAAGCATCAACCGATTATCCCATATACCTAAGTCAAAACCGATATTAAATGTTGAACGAGTCTCCCACTTAAGGTCCGGATTCGTGTTGCGTATACTTCCCATTGTTACGGTAGGTGCACCGTTGATGGATACGATACCATTCTCCTTTACGGTATTAAGTGTTGTATAGGATGTTATACCTCCAAGATTTCCTGACCGACCATATCCGGTTCTTAGTTTCAACATTGTTATAAAGTCAGTATCAGAGAGGAAGCCTTCTTTTTTTACATCCCAACCCAGTGATACTGATGGGAAGAATCCGAAAGTATTGTTATCGCTTACCATTGAAGAGCCATCTCCACGGAGTGCTGCCGCAATAGAATATCTATCCTTGTAACTATATGTGACACTACCCATTATTGAAGCAAGTGACGGGTCTTCATAGCTACTGCTCGTACCACCGAAAGGACGCGATGATGTTGCTCCGATGTTATTATAGGAGAAATCATTTGTTGTTATTCCTTTTGCCTGCACCCATAAACCAGTCCTTACCTGTTTAAGATATTCTGCGCCAACAACAGCATCAAGGTGTGAGTCTCCCCAAGCATTGTTATATGAGAGGGACACATTTGTAAAGTAGTCTTCACCCTTGAACTCTCCACGATAAACATTGCCTTGCGCCCACACCCATGTAGGACAAAATTGAGCATTTCCCGTAGATGAATATGAATAAGAGCCGAAAGCCGACAATATCAAATTGTCAAGGATATTAAATTTCAGCCCCAAATGTGTATTGAAATTCCGTTCTTCGGAGTCATTTTTCTCATAGAGGAGTGCTCCGGGGTGGTTGATGTGTGATGCAGCCGAGTTCTTCACCCAGTTGCCATTAACATCAGTTCCTGCTGGATATGTAGGATTCTGTGCAGCTGCCGAGTAAAACAGCATTCGTGTATCGAAAATGTCGTGTATCTTTGACGAGTAGCCATATACACCAAAATCGCCAACTAAGCGACCATCGAAAGCCTTTTGTGTAGCATCAAGTTTTACCACTAAATTTCGGTAATCGTTAACTTTGACAATTGTATTATGATCCATAAAACCGAACGATGCTCGATAGTTTGAGTTTTCCGAACCACCGCTAAAAGCCAAGTGATGCTGATGTATCAAGCCCGTACGAGTAATTACATCGTGAAAATTGGTGTTGTAGCCACCATTATTGTAATCTAATCCAAGTGCCTCTGCTGTAGCTATATACTCCGGGCCGTTGAGCATTTGCAGATGTTTATACATTGACTCGAATCCGTAGTTGCCATCATATGATATTTCGAAACCTCGCCCCGTTCCTTTCTTGGTCTTAATCTCAATTACACCTGAAGCACCACGGGAACCGTACATTGCCGTTTCGGTAGCATTCTTCAAAATAGTGAAACTCTCGATGTCTGCGGGATATATGGTAGATAGCGTAGCGATGTCAGATGTCACTCCGTCAATAATTACTAACGGGTCATTGCCACCCATAATGGATGTGGTACCACGCACACGGATACTATTCAGCATAGCGAGCCTGTCAGTCCCATTAGTGGTGACGTTCACACCGGCAGACTGACCACTCAATACATCCAAAGCATTATTCAATGGTCCCTTCTTGATATTCTCGGGCCTGATATGCTCTAATGATTTAGTCGCCGAAATGGTATCTTGTTTCTCTCTGATATTCTGTACTTGTGCATCAATTTTTTGAGCACTACAGATGAAGAACATTATGACAAGACAAAGACTGACTCTTCCCATCTTGATTCGTTAAATCTCTGTAGATTCCCTAGACCAGACAGTTAATAAATCTTATACGCAATGTATTATAAAGAGGGGGATTGGGAATCTGTACTATTTCCCTGCCTGTCCGTCCGCTTAGCCATTGTATATTTTTTTGTTATTTCATATCAGTGATGCTGATAATCCAAGCAAGAACAGAGTAAACATCTACCTCTTTTATACATAAATCCTTTCCAAGGACTTTATAAGCGCAACCATTAACTACATTACATTACAAAGGTAACAATAATTTGTCATTTGAAGAAATTTAGAAAAAAGAAAAAGTCATTATGCGTGATATTTTTTATTTAATTACGACATTTATCAAATACAAAAAATCATAGAAGGACAAAAATCTTTAAATGATTTGATTATAAACAAACTTTAAATAGTTAAATTGCAATAATACTATACCATGGTTGTTCTTTACCTTAATGTAATACTACTGTTATATATCTGGTCATTTATCTCCTTTTGTCGGATGCAAAGGTTGCCAAACCTCTTTTAGAAAACGAAAAGTTCAAGCGGTAAACCATTTGGAGCAGTTTCGTCCTCCGTTGGAGAGTAAACAGCTCCAAAACCTTTTCTTATTCATCGGCTTGGCTGAAAACTGCTCCGGCAACGGAGATAAACGACTGACGAAATAATAGCATAAAACAGCATAGCCCCCCTTAATAAGGCAATTTTATCAATGCTGTTTTCATTCTTTTCAGAGGACTATTATTTTCGACAGAGAGAAATTTGGCAAGCGGCAGATTTCACTCCCTCAAAAATAATAGATTTGAATTGCTGTCCTCTTGCCTTTATTGGAAATTGTAGTACCTTTGTAGTGGCTTGTGCGAACGAGCCAAGCAATGTGGAAAGATGGGAACATCGAACCATCAATAAAGTACCGAAAAGAGGGAAAATACCCTCTACCACCGCTCTTTGAGTGTTAAGAAATAATAAAAAGGTTAAATCTTCACCTTTTAGAATGTACCCCTAAAGGTTATGCCCATATTTCTGACTTATAACTCACAAAATATTGAGTAATAACTGGTTGCAAATACTATAATCTTTAAATTGTTTCTGTTGCAAAGTTACCCTCCTGCGTATTCGCTTTGCTGTATCATAATCACGGATAGCATTACCATTTTCATCTGAATTACCGCAAAGCATACCAGAAGAATTCCGAAATTTTTTCGAACGGTATCTTATCCATCCGGTCATACAAGTCTACATGATTGGCTCCGGGAACGATATACAGTTCTTTCGGTTCGCTGGCTTCTTGATAGGCATCCTCACTGAAATAGCGCGAATGTGCATGCTCGCCTGCAATGAATAGCACGGGGCGTGGTGAAATCTCTTTAATCATGGCAAACGGATAGAAGTTCATCAATGCCGCCTGACTGGTAAAGCGTATACCTTGATAGCGCGGATGATAGCCACGCAAGGGGTTGCGATAGTAATCGAAAAACTCCTTCTGCACGGCATTGGCATTTCCCAGCAGTTTCTCCGGTGTGCCAAAGCGGATACGTGCTTCTCCCGTTTCTGCTTCCTTCCAACGTTGTTCGGCAACTTCATCCAACAGTTTGCGTCTTTGTTCATCCGTCATCGAATCCCCCAAACCGTTACGGGTGGCACGCCCCATATCATACATGCTCACGGTTGCCAATGCCTTGATGCGGGGGTCGAGAGAAGCCCGCACAGGACAGAGAACCCGCCGTTTTCCGCAGATGCCAATCACACCGATACGGTTGCGGTCAATAAACGGTTGTAGTCCGAGCCAGTCTACAGAAGCACTGAAGTCTTCCACCAATGCGTCGGGCGATACCGTGTGACGCGGTTCTCCTCCACTTTCGCCTTGATAGGAAGCATCAAAAGCCAGAGTCACGTAGCCTCGCCGTGCCATTTCCTGTGCATAGAGTCCGCTACACTGTTCTTTCACAGCCCCGAACGGGTGTCCGATGATGAGGCTGCATAGTGTTGCGCTTCATTGAAATCCTTCGGGAGGTACATTTCGGCGCAAAGCATGATATCATACCTGTTTTTATAAAAGACCTTACGGACAGTAATTGTCGGATCTGTTTGAAAAGTCTTTGCCGGTTCATCGGATTCAGAAAGCACCATTCCGTTCCGACAGCGTGCCGCCATGATAAGTACTTCGTCTATCTGAGCCTGTGTCACGCCGTTGTGCTTGGCATGGGCAATGTGAGTATTCAACTCATTCTTCACGCCGTCCAACACCGACAAGGCAGCCACAGTAGACAGTTCACGGGTACGCCAGTCGAGATTGTCACGGCTGAATATGTCACCGAACAGATGAGCTTTCAGAAATTGGTCCAATGCCGGAGCAAATGTCAGCACTTCTCCTAGTGCCGGACGACCGAACAGTTTCAGCTGGTTTTGTCCACCGACAACAAACATATCCGAACTCTTTACCGGAGAAGGCTCCCGTCCGGCTTCATCCTTTATGCCTTGTGCTGCACGCTCTTTGGTGAGATTCATCAGCGTAACCAATGCACCCATGCTGCGTGGAAAGCCGCAATAGGCATAGAGCTGGGTAAGTACTTCTTTTTCTTCGCTCACGGTCAGCCCACAGTCAAGTCCTCTGGCAAGGATCACTTTGAGGCTGTCCTGATTGCCACGTGCGGCATACATACTGATGGCGGCAATACTTTGTTCTTTCTTGCT
>ENA-OQAB01000581-OQAB01000581.1-human-gut-metagenome-genome-assembly--contig:-NODE-581-length-19377-cov-4.392312_pt1 | contig 19377 bp, 17 predicted proteins | sample MGYA00242490_ERZ504517 | MGnify/ENA primary metagenome ERZ504517 (study PRJEB26092, sample SAMD00036298) | human gut metagenome | host: Homo sapiens | study: EMG produced TPA metagenomics assembly of...
GGGATTCATGACGGCAATGACAATAACGTTATTCTTAAAATCTAATATATATGAATATTTTGCAATTTGCTCGCCTACGATTTTTTTCCAGTCTCGCTTAGCCTGGTACATCCGGTAGGGAAGGAGCAGCCGGTGTTTGGCCAAGACTTCCGGAATGGCAAGCCCGGCTTTTTCGAGTTTAAGACTTCGCTTCTCCATTAGAAACCACCCTCCCTTGTTCAATACAGATGGGATGACAGCCATCCATACCGGCAAAAATGTCAGGCTCTGTCGTCGTAATAAAGGTTTGAATCCGGTTTCGGACAAAGTCCAGCAAGGCCTGGCGCCGGCTTTGATCGAGCTCGCTCATGACGTCATCCAATAAGAGGACGGGGTATTCGCCGGTCTCCGATTTGATGAATTCCAGCTCCGACAATTTCAGCGCCAAGACAGCCGTCCGCTGTTGTCCCTGAGAACCGTATTTCTTTAAATCCCCTTGGCCGACAGAAAATAAGAGATCGTCACGATGAGGCCCGACCGACGTAGCTTGACGGCGGATATCTTCAGGGAGATGCTGCTGTAAGCAGTCATAATACCATTTCGGATCGGTCTGATGGCGGCCCTCCCCATTCCCATAAGGTTGGACATAGGTCAAATGGAGCATTTCTTTTCCCCGACTGAGCCTTTTATGGAGAACCCCGGCCAAAAACGATAATTTCTGAAGAGCTTCTAAGCGTTTACTTACGATGGACGCTGCAAAACCGGCAATCTGACGATCCCATTCATCCAATGATCGGCTGCCGTTATATTTCATTTTTTTCAATAAGAGATTGCGCTGCGACACGGCCCGATTATACTGCAGTAAATCCCGGTAATAAGACCGGCTGACCTGAGAAATCTCCATATCGATAAAACGGCGCCGCAAAGAGGGGCTGCCCTTGATGAGCTGAAGATCATCGGGAGAAAACAGGACCTCATTCAAGGTTCCGATCAATTCTTTCTGCAATACCTTTGTTTCATTGACCCACAGTTCTTTTTTCTCGAGTTTGGACAAGATCACTTTTATCTGCTGTGTCGTATCGTTACGGTTAAAATCGATGATAACGCTGGCCTTATCGTGCTCCCAAGAAATGAGATCAGAATCGGCAATGCCCCGATAAGACTTGCCGATTCCGCCTAAATATAAAGATTCCAGAAGATTGGTCTTCCCTTGTCCGTTTTGCCCATATAAGAGAATCGTCGCCTTGGGAAAGGAAATTTTCTGATCCTCATAATTTCGGAACCGGTGCAGTCGAACCGACTCAATCATCATAATTATTCACCTTTAATCAAATATGTACCGACATCCTTAATTTCTACCGTATCTCCCGGATAGAGTTTTTTTCGCTTAGCTTTGCATAAAATTCCATTCACTAAAATTTTATCTTCATCCAATAAAAAGCGGATTTCGCCGCCGCTTTGTAAAATACTGGCCCATTTCAAAAACTGGTCCAATTGGATCATCGGCGTTTCAATTTTAATTGTTTCCATATTTTGTCCTCATAGGGGTTACAACAAATACACAAGAATCGTCATCCTTATCCTGAACGAGCATCGGGCTGTTTTCTTTCGATTTCAAGATGACGTCGCTGCTCTGACAATGTTTCAAGATGTCGAGGATAAATTTTCCATTGAAGGAAATATCCAATTCTTCGCCGTCCATGTCGCAGGAGACGTAGTCTTCGACGGTACCGTAATCGGGATGCTGGCTCATCAATTTAATCTGGCCCTCGCTGATGAGGAAGTTGATGACATTATACTGAGCATCTTTGGCTACGATGGAAGCTCGTTCCACAGCGCCTGTAAATTCGGAGCGATTGACTTTGGCGATACATTTAAAGTCCGTCGGGATGACGCGGCGGTAATTGGGGAAGTCCCCTTCGATGAGGCGCGTACGGATGTAGACGTTGCCGAACTGAACGGCCAGGTAGTTGCGGACTGCCGTGATTTCGACGGTCTCCGGAATATCCGTCGGCAGCTGACGAGAAATTTCCGACAAGAGACGGCTGGGGATAACGGCCTGGAGAGGATTATTCACCGGTTCATCGAGGGTCGTCTTTTTCAGAGCCAGGCGGTGCGTATCGGTAGCAACCATAGTCATCTGGTCACCTTGGACATCGAGGAAGGTACCCATGAAAATCGGACGTGCTACGTCGGTGGCACAGGCATAAGACGTATTGTCGATTAAATCCTTTAAGACGACACTCGTCGTTTTAAAGCTGGCATAACCGTTTTCGACGATTTCGACTTCATTAAAGTCATCGGGATTGATGGTCAGGCATTCAAATTTCAGCTTGTCGCCTTTAATGAGCAGCTGAGTATCCGTATCAGCCTTGATGATTTCAATTTCATCACTGGGAATTCGGCGGGTCAAGTCCATTAAATAAGGATTGGCAATGAAAGCTTCTCCTTTTTCTTCAATGATTCCGGGAACGGTGATCTTGATTCCCATGTCATAATCATTGGCCTGAAATTCGATAATGCCGTGAAGGGCTTTAATCAGAAGGCCATTTTCAGAAGACATATTGTTGTTTTTGTTCTGAGCTACTTTTTGGACAGCTTGTAAGCCTTTGTTCAGATCTTCTTTTTTCAGTTTCAGTCTCAATGGAGTATCCCCTTTTCTGCGCTGAGTAAATTAATTAAATGTGAATTAAAAAATAGTAGTCTTAGTAGTAGGGCCTGTGAATTTGTGGATAAGTGATGAATAAGAGCGAATTTCAGCTATCCACAGGTGTGGATAAAATGTGGATAACGAGTTATTTTTTGTCCACATTTCCACTTTGGATTTCTTTTTTTACCTTATCCACAATCTATCGATATTTTTATCAACCTAGTTATCCACACCGCGGATTTCATTCATCATCTTTTCGATATGTTCTTTGAAGTGACGGTCTTCCTTGGCTCGTTCCATAATCTTGGTACAGGCATGCATAACCGTCGTATGGTCACGACCATTGAAAGCCGTTCCGATATGAGGATACGTGTTCCCGGTCAATTCACGGCACATATACATGGCAATTTGACGAGGGAGGGCAATATCCTTGGTCTTTTTCTTTCCCATCAATTCTTTATAATTGATATTATAATGTTGGCAGATATAGGTCGTGATTTCATCGATAGTAATATACTTCTTTTCATCTTGCGCATCGGTGATGTAGCTGATTGCATGTTTAACCAACGGCAAGGTGACATTACTCTTGGTCTGCAAGGCTTCTAAGAGGACGCGGATGAAAGCGCCATGCAGCTTTCTGATATTTTCGCTGACATTGGCGGCAATGTAATTTAAGGCATCTAAATCATAGACGATATTTTCTTTTTCGGACCAGGTTCGTAAGATGGCGGTTCTCGTTTCCAAATCAGGCGGTTCGATTTGCGTGACCATGCCGTTTTCAAAGCGTGAGCGCAGGCGTTCTTCCAGTTTTTTTATGTCGCGGGGCGGACGATCACTGGTAAATACCATCTGCTTTTTATCCTGGTAGAGCTTATTAAAGGTGTGGAAGAATTCTTCCTTAGAGCTTTCCTTTTCACCGCGGCCGAGGAACTGGATATCATCGACAAAGAGGACGTCGACGTTGCGGTACCGGCGGCGGAAGCTTTCCGTATTCTGGTCCTGGATGCATTGGATGAATTCATTGACGAAGTCTTCGCTGGTAATGCATAAGAGACGCATATTCGGGAAGTTTTTTAACAGTTCATGGCCGATGGCATGCATTAAATGGGTCTTGCCGAGGCCGCTGTCCCCGTAAATATAAAAAGGATTCCATTTTTGAGCCGGAGCGGCAGCAATCGACTTGGCAACGGCCGTAGCTACGCGATTGCTGTTGCCGACGATGAAGTTGTCAAAGGTATAATCTTTATTTAAATTATTATTATAAGGACTGGATTCTGTTGTCAGTGATAACGGAGCGGCATCCTTTATGGCCGGCATGGCATCGTTCATGGGAAGTTCAGGTTGAACCCATTCGGTAGGGACGGCCTGGGCCGGTTTTCCGACGTTGGAGGTTGTCACGGGTTCAGCCTGGGGCCTGTTTGGTTTTGGCGGAAGGGTAATCGTTTCGGCGACGGCTTCGGTTTTGTCGTGGGTCGGCGTTTTTTCTTGGCTGGTAATGAGCTGAACCCTGGTTTTATGGCCAATGACTTCTTCGGCGATTGTCTCCAGGACATCGGTATACTTTTTGCTGACATAATCGCGAAGAAAATTAGTCATCGTGTCGAGGATGAGCAGATTTTCTTCTTCGGAATACGAGTAGGGAATGATGTTGCCTTCAAACCAATTGGTGAAAATCTCTTTTGGCAAGACTTGTTTCAAATTGGCTAACATTTTTTCCCATAAACTGAGCAGATCCATAATAATCCTTCCTGTCTGTACGAAAAATTTAGGTGTGTATAATGGGCGTTCATATGTGTACAACTTCATTGTGGACAACGTGAACAAATGAAATGTAAAAAGCCGGAAAGCCGATATACATCGAGTTTCCGATTCTTTCCACTTATCCACAAAATGTGGATGGATTGTTGATAACTGTATTTATCTATCCACATTCTACAACAAAACCCCGGTTATGGGAAGGAATTTTTACTGGAATACTTATGCATAAGGTATTCTCAAATGGAATAATCCACTGAAAATAAGGCTTGACATGCTTAAGTTCACTTACTATAATTAACCTGTTATGGTGTAAATTAATTACAGTCAATGATGGAAAAGGAGGTGTCTAGCTTGAAACAGACATATCAGCCGAATACATTGTGGAGAAAAAGAACTCATGGTTTTCGTGAAAGAATGAAGACTAAGGGCGGCCGCATGGTTTTAAAAAGAAGACGCATGAAAGGCAGAAAAAAACTCTCTGCTTAATTATTACGAGATAAACAGAAAAGTTCCGGCATGTGGAATTTTTCTGTTTTTCATAGCATTACTAGGACAATTTATGTATTGTATGAACTAACGAAAGAGCAACGGCTGTGTAAAAATCGCGAATACCAGCTCGTATACCGCCGCGGGAAGTCGTATGTCAATCGCCGCGTCGTTTTATACGTCCTGCCGCGGTCGCCAAAGCAACCGACCCGCATTGGTTTTGTGACGGGGAAAAAAAATCGTTGATGCCGTTGAGCGCAACCGCTGCCGCCGCCATGATGAAGGAAGTGTACCGACTCCATCAGTTTGATCTGAAGGACGGGTTCGATTTAGTCCTCATTGGCCGCAGCAGTCTGAAATATGCCGGATATGCAGAAGCAGAGCAGTCTATTTTGCAGTTATTCCGGCATGCCAGGGTATTGAAAAAGAAGTGATGATGCATGAAATGGTGTTTCATAGCCCTGATTCGGGGCTACCAGTTATTTATATCGCCGCTTCACCGGCCATGCTGCCGGTTTTATCCCACTTGTTCTGCCTATGCTCTTGAAGCATTGCAGAAATACGGTGCGTTAAAAGGGAGTTACTTGGCAATAAGGCGCATTTTAAAATGCCATCCCTTTCATAAAGGTGGATATGATCCCGTACCGTAAATCCTTATTTTTACAACTGAACAGGAGTTGAGCACATTGGGCTTTTTCAGTGGAATAATGGATGTCCTCAGTGGTATTATGACGACATTTATGAATTACTGTTATGCTTTTACCCAGAACATGGGCTATCCGAGCTATGGCATTGCCATTATCTTGCTCACCTTGATTATTAAATTGGTGCTGTCGCCCCTTACGGCGAAACAGATCCGTTCCATGGAAGGCATGCAGCTTTTGCAGCCTAAGATTAAAGAGATACAGAAGAAATATAAGGGAAATCAGAAGAAGATGCAGGAAGAAATGTCTAAACTGTATCGGGAAATGGGCGTCAACCCCTTGTCGGGCTGCCTTCCCATTCTCATTCAGATGCCTTTCCTTATTTCTATATTCTATGCTTTAAGAGAGTATCCTTATGACCCGGCCTTTGAAAGCTTTTTATGGCTTCCCAGTCTTGGTCAGCCGGATCCTATTTATGTTATGCCGATTCTGTCGGCCATTTCGACGTACTTTATTCAGAACCAGATGTCCGGCGCACAGGTAGCTGCCTCGGAGGCTCAAGCGAAACAGCAGAAAATCATGAAAGTCGTCATGCCGCTGTTTATCGGTTGGATCAGCCTCAACTTCCCGAGCGGCTTGGTCATTTACTGGGTCGTTTCTAACCTTTTCCAGTGGGGCCAGCAGATGATTATGGCTCACCTCAAGAATAAAGGAGCAGAAGCATGAGTACTATCGAAGCAACAGGAAAAACAATCGAAGATGCCGTGCGCTCCGGTCTGGTGCGCCTCGGCAGAATGAAAGAAGAAGTCGATATCGAGATCTTAGAAGAACCGAAAAGCGGTTTCTTTGGATTTGGCAGTAAACCGGCCCGGGTCCGTATTACTGAAAAGGCTGATGTCACGCCGGTACCGTCTGACGTCGTTCAGGCCGAACCGGAAAAGGAAGTTCTCGTTGAAGAACCGCAAATAGCTGAAACGTCTGAAGATGCAAAGGATCCAGAAGTCTCAGCATCCGATGTGGAAGAAGACGGGATTTCTGAAGCGGTCGTACATGAACCGGAGGAAGCTGTTTTTTCGGCAGAAGAAGCGGCTGCCAAAGGCAAGGCTTTCCTTCAGGAAGTCCTTAAGAACATGGGCATTGACGTAGTCATTGAAAAGATGATTAAATCCGATAAGATCCTTCTTCATCTCCATGGCAAGAACTTAGGCATTCTTATCGGCAAGCACGGTCAAACCTTGGATGCCCTCCAATATTTGACCAATCTGACGACCAATCAAGGCGAGAATGCACGGTACTTTATTATGCTCGATGTTGAAAACTACCGGCATCGCCGTGAAGAAACGCTGAAGCAGCTGGCTCATCGTTTGGCCAACCGGGTCAAACAAAACGGCGAGTCCGTTACCTTAGAGCCGATGAATGGCTATGAACGAAAAATTATTCACGTCGCGCTTCAAAATGATTCGGAAGTGCGGACGGAAAGCGAAGGCAAAGATCCGTACCGTCACGTCGTCATTTATTATCAAGGATAACGCATAACGATAGATATGAAAAAGGAGTTGTCGCTGACAACTCCTTTTAGACTATGGAAGGAGTCATATATGATGTATGATACGGCCGATACGATTGCGGCCATTGCAACCCCGCTCGGTGAGAGCGGCATCGGCGTCATTCGTATCAGCGGCAGCAAGGCCTATGCGGTCGGCGATGCCGTTTTTAAGAGTTCCTCTGAGGTTCCTTTGGTAAACCGTCGGGACCGTTCCATCCAGCACGGTATGATCGTGTCTGATGACGGCCGGCCAATCGATGAAGTTTTGCTGCTCATCATGAAGGGGCCTCATTCATATACAGCTGAAGATGTCTTAGAAATCCAGTGCCACGGGGGCTACAAGGCCTTAGAAGAAATATTGGCTCAGGTCCTTTCCCATGGGGCCCGCTTGGCCAATCCCGGCGAATTTACGCAGCGGGCCTTCGTGAACGGCCGTATCGACCTGGCTCAGGCCGAGGCTGTCATGGATGTCATCCAGGCCAAGAGCGATCAGGGCCTTACCAATGCTGTCAGTCAGCTTGAAGGACGGCTTTCAAAGGCCGTCGGTGCCATGCGCAGGGAACTGACCGATTTTATTACGCGCCTGGAAGTCATGATCGACTATCCTGAAGAAGACTTAGAAGATATTACGGTCCCGGATGTTGCCGGTTCTATTCGGACTCAAATTGAAGCCCTCGATGAGATGCTGACTGCTTCGCGGGAAGGGCGAATGATCCGTGACGGTGTCATGGCAGCCATTGCCGGCACACCGAACGCCGGCAAGTCGAGCTTGCTCAACTGCCTGCTTCAAAGCGATCGGGCTATCGTCACCGATGTGCCGGGCACGACGAGGGACGTTCTCGAAGAATGGATTTCTTTAAAGGGCGTTCCCGTCTGTTTGGTCGATACGGCAGGAATTCGCGAGACCGATGACCGGGTCGAACAGATTGGCGTAACGAAGGCTAAATCCTATATGGACAAGGCCGATATCACCGTCGTTGTCATCGACCGTTCTCGGCCTCTTTCTGAGGAAGATAAGAGCATCTTAGTGGCAACGGCTGATAAGAATGCCCTCATCGTCCTCAATAAACTCGATTTGCCGGCCGTCGTCGGCGAAGGAGATCTTAGGGCTTATGACCATCCGGTCCTGTCTATTTCGGCCAGTACCGGCGAAGGCCTGGAGGTTTTAAAAAATCGGCTTTTGGAACAGGCCCTGCCCCGTACGAATCAATCGGGCAGTGCTCTTTTAACCAATACGCGTCATATTGAGCTGGTCCGCCAAAGCCGGGAGGCATTGAGCCGTGCCCTGAAGACGATGGAAGACGGCATGCCTGTCGACTTTGCCGTCGTCGATTTGCGGGAAGCCTGGAGCCTCTTGGGCTCTATCACGGGGGATACCGTTCATGACGATATCGTTGAAGAAATCTTCAGCCGATTCTGTTTGGGAAAATAAAGAGGTGGAACTATGTTTACCGTCGATACATATGATGTCATCGTCATCGGCGCCGGCCATGCCGGCTGTGAAGCGGCTCTTGCCAGTGCTCGCTTAGGTGCCAAGACGTTGATGGCTACTTTAAATTTAGATAATATTGCCCTCATGCCCTGCAATCCGGCCGTAGGGGGTCCCGGAAAGAGTCATTTGGTCCGGGAAATCGATGCCTTAGGCGGCGAAATGGGAATCAATACCGATAAAACGTGCCTGCAAATGCGGATGCTCAATACCGGCAAGGGGCCGGCCGTCTATTCGCTGCGGGCTCAGTCCGATAAAAAGCTGTATCAGATGTCCATGACCAAGACCTTGGAAAACCAGGATAATCTCGATGTTAAGCAGCTCATGATTACCGACTTGCTGCTGGAAGACGGTGTCGTTTCCGGTGTGCGGACGGAACTGGATGAAGTATATAAGGCGCCTTGCGTCATCTTGGCGACGGGAACCTATTTAAAGGGGAAAAATCATCATTGGCGACTGCACCTATTCCGGCGGTCCCATCGGCCAGCGCTCGGCAGAAGATCTGTCGGGGTCGCTCTTGAAAGCCGGGATAAAGCTCATGCGTTTTAAGACCGGTACGCCGGCCCGCGTCGACCGCCGCACTCTCCGGACTGATGAAATGACCAAGCAGGAGGGCGATAAAGACGGCCATGCATTTTCCTTCTTGTCGGAACGCAAGAACCGCAACAAGGCTTGCTGCTGGCTGACCTTTACGAATGAAGAAACGCATAAAATCATTCGCGACAACCTCGACCGGGCGCCGATGTGCAACGGTGTCATCGAAGGCATCGGTCCCCGGTACTGCCCGTCCATTGAGTCGAAGATCGTCCGCTTTGCCGATAAAAAGCGGCACCAGCTCTTTGTCGAACCGGAAGGGGAATCGACGGAAGAAATGTATGTCCAAGGCATGAGTACCAGTATGCCGGCCGATGTTCAGTACGCCTTTTTGCGGACCATACCGGGTCTTGAGGACGTGAAAATCATGCGTCCCGGTTACGCCATCGAATATGACTGCCTCGATCCGACGCAGCTTACGCCGTGGTTGGAAACGAAAAAGATCCCCGGCCTCTTTTCAGCCGGCCAGGCCAACGGTACCAGCGGCTATGAAGAGGCAGCGGCTCAGGGGCTGATTGCCGGTATCAATGCGGCTTTAAAAGTTCAGCATAGGGAGCCCTTCGTCCTGACCCGTTCCGAAGCCTACATCGGCGTCCTCATCGACGATTTGGTCACTAAGGGCACGAACGAGCCTTATCGTATCATGACCAGCCGCAGTGAGTACCGCCTCATTCTGAGGCAGGATAATGCCGATTTACGTCTCACTCAGAAGGGACGGGATCTCGGCCTGGTTACCGATGCCCGATATGAAGCCTTTACCGATAAGAAAAAGGCTATTGAAGACGGCATCGCTGCTTTGAAGGCCGTTTCGATTACGCCGTCTAAAGAAAACTTGGCGAAACTCGAAGCACTCGGTACGGCGCCTATCCACACGGCCCTCACTGCTTATGATCTCCTCCGCCGAGACGACGTGAATTATGAATCCCTGCAGACCGTGTTTGACCTGCCGGACTTACAGGAAGACGTCGAGGAAGAAATCGAAATCATGATCAAATATGAAGGCTATATCAGCCGCCAGATGGAACAGGTCGATAAGATGAACCGGCTGGAAAAAAAAGAAAATGCCCGAAGGCATCGTCTATGCCGACATCGACACCTTGTCTGCCGAAGCGCGTCAGAAGCTCGATGAAATCCGCCCCTTGTCCTTAGGTCAGGCCAGCCGTATCTCCGGCGTTTCACCGGCCGACATTACGGCCCTTCTGATTCTCTTGGAACAACACAACCGGGGGGATAAGTAATATGTTTGGCAGTGAATTACAATCGGCTCTTACCGCCATGGGACTTTCGGTTACGGAAGAACAGCTCCGCCAATTCGACGTCTTTCATGAACAATTAATTAAAACCAATAAGGTCATGAACCTGACGGCCATTACCGAGCCTAAAGAAGTAGCGATTAAACACATGGCCGACAGTCTTTCCTGTTATGAAGCGGATTGCTTTACGCCGGGGGCGTCCGTTCTCGATTTGGGAACCGGCGCCGGCTTTCCCGGCCTGCCCCTGCTCATCTATCGCCCGGATTTGAAGGTAACCTTTTTTGACTCCCTGCAAAAACGACTTACTTTTTTGCAGAACCTGGTCGATCAATTGGGACTTACCGCCGATTTCCTTCACGGTCGGGCCGAAGAGGCGGCCCATCAGCCTGTGTACCGCAGTGCCTTTGACGTCGTGACCAGCCGAGCTGTGGCTCGTTTAAATATTCTGGCTGAATGGGCTCTGCCTTATGTCAAACAGGACGGTTATTTCATTTCTTTAAAAGGCGCCCAATATGAGGACGAACTGAAAGAGGCTGAAAAGGCCTTGAAGATTTTAGGCGGTACGGTGGCCCGTGTGAAGGCTGTTCAGCTTCCGGGACTCGATGAGGTGCGGGCCGTCATCTATATTCAAAAGACTGGCGAAAGTCCTAAAAAATATCCGCGCAAGCCGAAAATGGCTGTAAAAAATCCTTTATAAAGGAGAGGTGCAATTATGTCTTTAAAAAAAATGATTTGTTTGGCTGCCGCTGCCTGTATGACGATGGCAGCTCCGGTCTTTGCCGATGAACTGCAGAAACCGGATATCGAGGCTCATGCAGCCTATGTGATGGATGCTGATACGGGGGATGAACTCTATGCGAAAAATGCCGATGATTTGGCCTATCCCGGCAGTACGACTAAGATTATGACGGCCATCCTCGGCATTGAGCTCGGGAAGGGTCAAAATCTGATGGATAAGCCCCTTAACATTACCAATGATATCTATGATATCGAAAGCGATGCCTCCGTTCTCGGTATCAAACCGGGCGACCAGATTACCCTCAGCAATGCCATGACCGGCATGATGATCGTATCGGGCTGTGATGCGGCTGTGGCTGTTGCCGAAACAGTAGCACCGACAGAAGCCGATTTTGTCGCCAAGATGAATGAAAAAGCAGCTGCTTTAGGTGCTTCTCATACGCACTTTGCCAATCCTCACGGACTTCCCGACACGAACCATTACTCGACGGCTCGCGACATGGCTGTTATCGCTGCCTATGGCATGAAGATTCCTGAATTTCAGGATATGGTCAGCCGCAGCGAATTCGACATGCCCTATATGGACGGCGGATTCAAGCACTGCACGTCGACCAACGAATTTTTGACCAGCGGCTTTGCCGGCGCCAACGGCATCAAGACCGGTACGACCAATGCCGGCGGTCCTTGTCTTGTCGTTTCGGCAACGAGATACGGCCGGACGGTCATTGCGTCGATCATGAATTCGAGTGACCGCTATGGCGATGCCCAGAAACTGATGACCTACGCTTTTTCGGCTCTGAAAGATGCGGAACCGGCAGAAAATGTCTACATCGTTCGCCATGCACCGGCAGGACAGACCTTATCGGATATTCAGGAAAAGCAGCAGCAGGCCGCTGAATTAGCCGCTCAGCAGGAACAGAATTCGAGTGCAGAAAAAGCGCAAAAGACTTCTGGTCAGTCACAGGATTCGAAGGACTACGTTCCCTTTTCTCCGGCTGCCTAAAATTGGATATTGACAAAATAAATCAATATTCGTATAATAACATCAGCAGATTCGTACAGGACTGACGGATTCAAGTGGAGCAACCACGTGAACTGTACGAAGCCATTTCATGCCGACCGTCTGGGCAAGTGTATGCTATTAACATATTCTTGGGCCCGGGGGTCGGTATATTTTTTTTACAGACCTCTTGGCTCCCTACCTGGAAGGAGATAATGGATCATGAAAAGAAATCGTTGGCTCATCGCTTTGTCGGCTATTGGCCTCCATATTTGTATCGGCAGTGTCTACGCTTGGAGCGTTTTGACTAAGCCGATCATGGAAGCTATGGGCTTTAGCCTGCAGGAAACGACGTGGACTTTTTCTTTAGCTATTTTATTCCTCGGATTATCGGCCGGTTTCTTGGGCAGTTTCGTTCAAAAAATCGGACCTCGCAAATCAGGGCTCTTGTCGATGACCTTCTTCGTCTTGGCTATGTTCGGTACGGCAGCTGCCCTCTACCTGCACAGCCTGCCCATGCTCTACTTGTTCTACGGCGTCATCGGCGGCATCGGCCTGGGGACGGGCTACATTACGCCGGTATCGACGTTGGTTAAGTGGTTCCCTGAAAACCGCGGCTTTGCAACGGGTTTGGCCATCATGGGCTTCGGTTTTGCCAGCCTGATTGCAGGTCCTGCCATGCAAATTTTGGTTCAGTCCTTTGGTCTGGTGGCTAATTTCATCATCCTCGGTATTGTATATATGGTCATTATGACGGCATCTTCCTTATATTTAGCGCCTCCCGAAGAAGATTCGGCAGCGGCTGCTGAAAAGAAATCGAACGTTGAATATGCCGATGCACAGCCTCAGTTTACCGTTCGCGACTCCATGAAAACGTGGCAGTTCTACGCCATTTGGTGGCTCTTCTTTACGAACATTACCTGCGGCATCGCCCTCTTGGCCGTTGCTTCTCCCATGGCCCAGGATGTCGTCGGCATGTCCCCCATGGCAGCGGCTTCTATGGTCGGCCTCATCGGCCTCTTGAACGGTGCCGGCCGCATTGCTTGGGCTACCGTCTCCGACTATATCGGCCGTTCGTCGACATATGTCTTGTTCTTCGCCATTGAAATCCTGGCCTTCTGGCAGCTTGCCAATGTAACCAGCGCTTTCAGTTTCCAAATCCTCCTCCTGCTCATCATTACTTGCTATGGCGGCGGTTTTTCCTGCATGCCGGCTTACCTCAGCGACCTTTTTGGGACCAAGTATCTCAGCGCCATTCACGGCCGTATCCTGACGGCTTGGGGAGCTGCCGGCGTTGCCGGTCCGGTCTTGGTATCGATCATCAAAGAAACGACGAACAGCTACGCTACGACGCTGTACTTCTTCGTCGGGGCCTTCGTAGTGGCTTTGGTACTGATGGCATTCTTGAAATACCAGACCCGTCACGGAATTGAAACGACGGCCCAGCCGTCCCGGAGTACCGGTATGTAAGTGCTTTCTTAAACAGAAATGATTGACCCGACCGATTCATCATCGGTTTATGGCAGTTCATGGAAGGAAATTGTCCCTTATATGACAGTTCCTTCATTTTTTTTATTTCTATGTGAATAAAATCACTTGAATGAGTTGAGCACATAAATGAACGAATTTGATTGCATTTTTGATTATAATGGTTGCATTTGATTGAAAATGAATGAAAATAACGATATAATATGGCGAGAGGAGGCTGGAAAAGGAAGTGATGCGATGCTGACTGAAGAAAGACATGAAAAAATAATGCGACTCGTCAATACGAGCGGAGCCGTATCTGTTCAGGATTTAGTTAGTTTTTTGAACATCTCGGAATCGACAGTCCGAAGGGATTTACTGACCCTTGATCGGGAAGGCCGCCTGCGCCGTGTTCATGGCGGAGCGACGACGCTTCGAGACGATTCTTTATATGAAGCGGATATGGAGAATTTGCAGGACAAATATTCCATTCATATGAGTGAAAAGCGGCGTATTGCTCAGTATGCAGCCCGACTGATTCATAAAGAGGACTTTGTATATCTCGATGCCGGTTCGACGACGGAACAGCTCGTCGAGTTCCTGGCAGGTTCAGAAGCGACATTCGTTACGAACAGTATCCCCTTGGCACAGAAATTAGGCCGCATCGGCGGCAGGGTCTATATCGTTCCCGGACGAGTGAAGGGCGATACGGAAGCCATCGTCGGCAGTGAAATGAGAGACATGATTGGCCGATACCATTTTACCAAAGGATTTTTTGGTGCCAACGGCATTGCAGTCCATTCCGGCTGCACGACGCCCGATGATGAAGAGGCCGTTTGTAAAAGAGCCGCTTTGGGGCAGTGCTTGGACCGCTTTGTCTTGGCCGATTCCAGTAAGTTCGGCTTATCTTCACATATTACATTTGCAGAATTATCAATGGTTACGCTGATTACGGCGCGGGACGATGACAGCCTCGATTACAAACCGTATCAGCAAATTACGGAGGTGCATATCCTGTGATTTATACAGTTACGTTCAACCCATCCTTAGATTATGTTGTCCATATGAAGAAATTTACAGCCGGTGATATCAATCGGGCAGAGCAAGAAATGATTTATCCCGGCGGCAAGGGCATCAATGTATCCCTCGTTCTCGGCAACCTTCACATCCCGTCCAAGATGCTGGGCTTTGTGGCCGGCTTTACGGGTAAGGAAATCGAACGCCTGGCTAAAGAAAACGGCGGGGATACGGATTTTATCCTCCTCGACAAAGGATGCTCGCGCATTAACCTCAAGGTCAGTGCCGATGATGAAACGGCTGTTAACGGCATGGGTCCGAATATTCCTGAAGATAAGCTCAATGCTCTTTTAGCGCAAATCGATGCCATTGCGGATGGTGATACATTGGTCTTGGCCGGCAGTATTCCCAGTGATATTCCGGACGATATCTATGAACAGATATTGAAGCGCCTTCAAGGTCGGGATATTCGCGTCGTCGTCGATGCTACAGGCGACTTATTGAAAAATGTCATTAAATATAAACCATTCCTCATTAAGCCCAATAATTTTGAATTAGGTGAACTGTTCAGCGTCGATCTCAAGACGGATGATGAAATCATCGTCTGCGCGAAACAGCTGCAGGCTATGGGTGCCCGCAACGTCCTCGTTTCTCTCGGGGGAGACGGTGCGCTTCTTCTCGGCGAAGACGGAAAAGTATACCGCCGTCCGTCCCCGAAGGGCACACTGGTCAACTCTGTCGGTGCCGGAGACAGTATGGTTGCCGGATTCTTGGCCGGTTTTGAATCGGCTAAGGGCGACCTCAATGAAGCTTTGAAGATGGGTATCAGCGCCGGCAGTGCTTCGGCCTTTAATGAATGGCTGGCCACGGAATCCCAGATTCGGGACATTTATTCCCAGTTATAAGTGAATTTGTACTTTTTGTATTAGAGAATTGAATGGTATAGAGAATTAAAGCGAGAAGGAGTGATGTAGATGCGTATTGTAGATTTACTCAAGAAGCAGAGCATTGACCTTAATGCCGCTGTTGCCGATAAGACAGCGGCCATTGGCCACCTCGTCGACCTCATGGATGCCGGCGGTAATTTGAATGACAAAGCGTTGTACAAAGAACGCGTACTGGCTCGTGAAGCCGAAGGCAGTACGGGAATTGGCGAAGGCATTGCCATTCCTCATGCTAAAACGGAAGCCGTAAACGAACCTGGCTTGGCATCGATGATCGTCCGCGACGGCGTCGATTATGAAAGCCTCGATGATGAACCGGCTCACCTCTTCTTCCTGATTGCAGCACCTGCCGGCGGCGCCAACGTTCATTTGGAAGTGTTGAGCCGCTTGAGCCGCATGCTGATGGATGATGATTTTCGCGATGCGTTGATGCAGGCTAAGACGCCGGAAGAATACCTGGCGATTATCGATAAGGCCGAAGCAGAACAGCTTGAAGCGGAAGCGGCGGAAGCGGCTGCCGAAGCTGCTGCTGAAGAAACGCCGGCTGAAGAAGCGGCTCCGTCTGAACGCCCCTTCATCGTCGGTGTTACCGCTTGCCCGACGGGCATTGCCCATACTTATATGGCTGCGGAAGCATTGGAAAATAAGGCTGCTGCCATGGGTGTTGATATTAAAGTTGAAACCAACGGCTCCGGCGGGGTAAAAAATCACTTGACCGAAGCCGATATCAAGCGGGCTGTCGGCGTCATCGTCGCCGTCGACAAGGACGTTCCGGTTCAGCGCTTTGCCGGTAAAAAGGTCATCTTCACCAAAGTTGCCAACGGCATCAAAATTCCGGAAGAATTGATTCAGACTGTCCTCGACGGCAAAGCTCCCGTTTATCAGGGAACGGATTCGTCTTCTGAATCGGTTGCTATTGAAAGTGCCGAAAAGGAAAGCGTGGGCCGTCAGATTTACAAGCACCTCATGAACGGCGTATCCCATATGCTGCCCTTCGTTATCGGCGGCGGTATTCTCATCGCCTTGGCCTTCCTCTTTGATATGGACAATGCCGGTGCGGCAAACTTCGGCAGTGGGACTCCCGTAGCTGCCTTATTGAAAAATATCGGCGGTCTGTCCTTCAGCATGATGATGCCTATCCTGGCCGGATACATTGCCATGAGTATCGGCGAACGACCGGCTCTGATGCCCGGTATCGTCGGCGGGTTCCTGGCGACAACGGGCGGATCCGGTTTCTTTGGCGCTCTCTTTGCAGGCTTCATTGCCGGGTACCTGGTTCTTTTATTGAAAAAAGTCTTGTCGGTCCTGCCGGAATCGCTGGAAGGCACGAAGCCCATCCTGTTTTATCCGGTGTTAGGTCTGGTTCTTATCGGCCTTATCATGACCTTTGTCATCAACCCTCCGACGGCTATCTTTAATACGTGGTTGTTCGACAGCCTCAACAGCATGACGACGTCGAGCCGTATCGTCCTCGGTTTCGTCCTGGGCGGCATGATGTCTATCGACTTTGGCGGTCCTATCAACAAGGCAGCCTATGTCTTTGGGACGGCCTCGCTCATGAGTGCTACCGGTCAGGCGGTCAGCTCGGGCATCATGGCTTCGGTCATGGCCGGCGGCATGGTTCCGCCTTTGGCAATCGCCCTGGCAATGCTGATTTTTAGAAATAAATTTACACCGAAAGAACGGCAGTCGACGATTACCAACTTCATCATGGGCCTGTCCTTCATTACGGAAGGTGCCATTCCTTTTGCAGCCTCTGACCCGCTTCGCGTCATTCCGGCCTGCGCCATCGGTTCGGCTGTAGCCGGCTCCCTTTCCATGCTCTTTGGCTGCGCCCTTCCGGTCACCTCACGGCGGTATCTTCGTATTCGGGTGTCATCACCAATTGGCCCATGTATATCGTCTCTTTAATCGCCGGTGTCATCGTAGCAGCCATCTTACTCGGTATTTTCCGCAAAAACGTCCTCAGAGTAATTGCGTAATTTCCATAAATCAAGTACACTATATAATAGAGTTTTATCTCAACTATTCCAAACACTTATTTCCTGAAGGAGGAATTTTCATGAAAGAATTTGAATTTGTTGTAACCGATCCCCAGGGTATCCATGCTCGTCCGGCTGGCCTCTTGGTTAAAGAAAGCTAAAAAATTTGAATCCAACATCAGTGTCTTCAAAGGCGCTCGTAAAGGTGATTTGAAAAAAATCTTCACCGTCATGGCTTTAGGGGTAAAGCAGGGTGAATCCATTAAAGTACAGGTAGAAGGCGCTGACGAAGAACAGGCAGCAAGTGCTGTAGAAGCCTTCTTGAAGGAAAACTTCTAAGATTTTTGAGGGGGAAAGCAGATGCTGACGTTAAAAGGTAAGAGTGTCTTTTCCGGTATCAGTATCGGACCGCTGGCACTGTTTCATCGCAACACCATTTCTACAGCCGTTCGGCCCATTGAAAGTGTCGAAGTAGAATTGGCGCGTTTCCAAAAAGCGCGTGAAGAAGCGATGAGCCAGCTGAAAGACTTATATGTTAAAGCTGTAGACAAAGTCGGTGAAGAACAAGCGGCTGTCTTTGAAGTTCATCAGATGATGCTCGATGACGATGACTATGTTGAAGGTATTGAAACAAGAATCCGCGAGGAAAAAATGAATGCTGAAGCAGCCGTTGATCAGACGGCTCAAGAACTTGCGGAGATGTTCCGCTCCATGGAAGACGCCTATATGCAGGCCCGTGCAGCCGACGTTCTCGATATTTCCCGCCGTGTGGAGCAGCAGCTCAGCGGCGGCCCGGGGATTGATTTCAGTAACTATGATCAGGTTATCATTGCTGCTGACGACTTGGCACCGAGCGAAACGTTACAGCTCGATACCGACAAGATCCTTGGCTTTGTTACGTCAGCAGGCAGCACCAACTCGCATACGGCTATCTTAGCCCGTACCTTGGGCATTGCCGCTGTCGTCAGCACGGGAACGCAGCTTCACAACGACGTTGACGGCATGATGGCCGTCATCGACGGCACGACAGGGGACGTTTACATCAATCCTGATGAAGAAACGCTGGCCCTGATGAAGAAAAAGCAGAAAGAAGAAGAACTGCGCCTTACAGCCTTAGAACAGGTGCGCGGTGTCCCGACGGTTACCAAAGACGGCAAGAAGATCAATCTCTTCGCCAATATCGGCAATCCGGGCAACCTGCCTCAGGTTCTGGCCAATGATGCCGAAGGCATCGGTCTTTTCCGCAGCGAATTCCTCTATTTGGAAAGCAGCAACTATCCGACGGAAGATCAGCAGTTCGAAGCCTATAAGCAGGCTGCAGAAGCCCTTGAAGGCAAGACTGTCGTCATTCGGACCCTCGATATCGGTGCCGATAAAAAGGTTGACTATTTCGACCTTGATCCGGAAGAAAACCCGGCCATGGGCATGCGGGCTATCCGTATCTGCCTGAGTCGCGTCGATTTGTTCAAGACACAGCTCCGCGCCTTGCTGCGTGCCTCGGCATTCGGTAAGATTGCCATCATGTTCCCCATGATTATTTCCGTCTGGGAAGTACAGCAGAGCAAAAAAATCTTGGACGAAGTCCGCCGGGAATTGGATGCGAAAGGGATTGCCTACGATAAGGATATGGAAGTCGGCATTATGGTCGAAACGCCGGCGGCTGCCGTCATGAGTGAAGAACTGGCTAAAGAAGTCGACTTCTTCAGCATCGGTTCTAACGATTTGACCCAGTACACCTTGGCCATCGACCGTCAGCAGACGAAACTCGATACCTTCTTCGATCCCCATCATCCGGCTGTCCTGAAACTGATTCAGATGACCATTGAAAAT
>ENA-OQAB01000582-OQAB01000582.1-human-gut-metagenome-genome-assembly--contig:-NODE-582-length-19376-cov-3.572445_pt1 | contig 19376 bp, 15 predicted proteins | sample MGYA00242490_ERZ504517 | MGnify/ENA primary metagenome ERZ504517 (study PRJEB26092, sample SAMD00036298) | human gut metagenome | host: Homo sapiens | study: EMG produced TPA metagenomics assembly of...
AGGTGTATATAATATTGAAGAGTTTGATCCGGATCCATTCATGGAAGCGCTGAACAAATATGGACTGCCATGGAAAATCAGTGAAGATCCGGAATTGATTGATTAATTTTGAAGAGAGAAAAGGTGAGGAGAACCCGATGAGAAGAAATGAACTTCCAACACCGTGTTAATGTCATTCAGGAAGAACAGCTCAGACAAAATCTTGAGATACTAAAAGGTGTGATGGACAGAACCGGATGTAAAATCCTGCTTGCCCAGAAAGCATTTCCATGTATGAGGTGTATCCACTGATTGCGCAATACCTTTCGGGAACAACAGCCAGTGGTTTGTACGAGGCAAGACTTGGGGCGGAAGAGATGGGAATTCCGTTTGGAAAGGAAACGCATATTTTTTCACCTGCCTATAAGGAAGAAGAATTTGATGAGATTTTAACTTACTGCGATCACATTGTATTTAATTCTTTTGAACAGCTGGAACGATTTGGAAAGAGAGCGGCTGAGGCGGGAAAAAGTGTAGGACTTCGCATTAATCCACAGTATTCAACACAGGAGGGACACGAGATCTATGATCCATGTGCCACTGGATCGAGGCTTGGGGTGACGATTGAGAAATTCAGACCGGAGCTTTTGGAATATGTTGATGGTCTGCATTTTCATACGTTGTGTGAGCAGGATGCGCAGCCTTTACATGACACCCTGAAAGAAGTGGAAAGACAGTTCGGGGAATGGCTGCCGAAGATGAAATGGCTGAATTTTGGCGGCGGACATCATATCACGAGAGAGGGCTATGACATCGCATTATTGGAGCGGTGTATTTGTGATATGAAAGAAAAATATGACTTGGAGATTTTTTCTGGAACCGGGAGAGGCGGTAGCCTTAAATGCCGGTGTACTGCTTACGAAAGTAGAAGAAATTGTGGAAAACAGCATACAGATTGCGATTTTGGACACGTCCGCAGCATGTCATATGCCGGATGTGCTTGAGATGCCATACCGTCCGCCGCTTCAGGACGGCTATGAGGCGGAGGAGAAGGCATATACTTACCGCCTTGCAGGACCGACCTGCCTTGCGGGAGATGTAATCGGTGACTATTCATTTGCGGAGCCGCTAAAAAGAGGTGATACACTCACATTTGAAGATATGGCAATCTACACGATGGTCAAAAACAATACATTCAATGGAATGCGTCTGCCGGCAATTGTATTGGAAGATAAGGATGGAGAATGCCGGGTGGTTCGACAGTTCGGATACGAAGATTTTAAGATGAGATTATAGAAATGAGGAAACAGTTATGATAGGTATTATAGGAGCGATGGAGGAGGAAGTAGCCGCGTTAAAAGAGGCTATGACAATTGAAGAAAATGTCACATTTGCGTCTATGGATTTCTGTAAGGGAACATTGTGTGGAAAAGCAGTTGTTGTTGTCAGAAGCGGGATTGGAAAAGTCAATGCTGCAATCTGCACACAGATTTTAGTAGATAAATTTGGAGTGGATACATTGATCAACACAGGAATTGCCGGTTCTTTAGATGCCAATATTGATATCGGAGATATGGTAATTTCTACGGATGCGGTAGAGCATGATATGGATGCAAGCATTTTCGGAGATCCAATCGGACAGGTGCCAAGGATGGATACATTTTCGTTTCCGGCAGATTCGGAATTGGTAGAAAAAGCGAAAGCTGCCAACGAAGAGGCGAATCCGGATATCCACACATTCGTAGGACGTATTGTGAGTGGAGATCAGTTCGTGTCTTCTGCGGAGGTGAAAGAGAAATTAGTATCTAATTTCGGAGCGAAATGTACAGAGATGGAGGGGGCTGCGATTGCTCATGCAGCTTACTTAAACAAAGTTTCGTGCGTCATTATCCGAGCAATTTCGGACAAAGCCGACAACAGTGCGACGATGGACTATCCGGAGTTTGAAAAGCAGGCAATCACACATTCTGTAAGGCTTGTGAAGAGTTTGCTGCCACGATTATAAAAAACATGTGACAAATCATGCGGAAGTTCGCGTGATTTGTTGTTGAAATATGTAAAACGATTCAAGAACCCAACTTCTTTATTTGCTGTATAATAAAGCCAACAGTTCAGGCATGACACAAAGTGTACATGCAAGTATAAAGAAGGAGGGCTCTTTTATTATGTTAGAGACATTAGTGGAAAATCAAATTATTTTTTATGCGATGGGAGCAGGAGCGGCGATTGGAGTTTTAAGCAAGCTGATTGCCCATTTTACGTTGAGAAGAATGGTGAAAGCGGCCAGCAGAATGAGTAAAAGCAATCATAAGCTGATGAGACTTGTGCGGGCAAAATTCGAACATGCCAGTATGGTCAGCGACAAGGTGCAAAATGTAGAAGCGTTTGTGAAAAAATATGTCTATGAATATCGGGTTTTTGGAATCAGACTTCATACATTCCGAAACTTAGAAAAAAAGACAATTTGGATTGTAGCGGTATTGGGGACGGCAGGAACTGTGGCGGTATATTATCTATATGGACTGGAAGAGCAGGTATTCCAATATGCAGCATGGACAGGAATCGGTGCAGTGATATTGTGCATGGTACATATATTGAGCGATGAAAATTATTATCAGCAGATGGCAGAAAACTATATGATTGACTATTTGGAAAATGTCTGTGCCCATCGTTATGCAAAACTGTATAAGGAAAAGAACGTAAGTCAGACAAGCGTACTGGAAATGGAAGAAACATTCCAGCCGGAGGCTGAGGAAGAAGTGGTCGTGGCAGCGGTGGAAGAAGTTCAGGAAGAGCCGGTTTCCGAGCAGGAACAGGTATATGCCATGGAGCGCGAAGAACCAGCAAAAGAAGAAAAAGATGCAGTGGAAGAAAAAAGACTGCAGGAAGTGCAGGTGCGCCGGATTTTAGAAGAATTTTTGGCATAGTTCTTATCTGATAGAAACGCATAACTTATAGATAAAGTCAATATATCTTATATAAAAAAACAATTAGCAAAGAATATGGGAAATAAGTATAATAGTAACCGTTGGCTAAAGGAAAGGTCAAAAGAAATGAAATTTTTTGGAGGTTACTATGAAAAGAAAAGTATTGGCAGCATTGCTGGCTGGTGTGATGGTATTCTCTTTGACAGCATGTGGGGACAAGAAGGACGAGAAAAAAGATGACACAGCAAAGAACGGGAAAACAGAGTTAGAGGATTCTCTTGTCATTTATTCGACACACTCTGAGGAAATGTTGGAGACAATCTGTGACGCATTTACGGAAGAGACAGGTGTGGAAGTAGAGTTTATCAATTTGAAAGGAGAACTTGCAGACCGTGTCCGCAGTGAGAAAGAGAATCCGCAGGCAGATATCATGTTCGGGGGAGACACAGCGACATATATGCTTCTTCAGGAAGAAGGATGCTATGAGCCGACAACACCGTCATGGGCGGACGAGCTTGCAGATGATTATAAAGATGCAAAAGGATATTGGTATGGAACATATAAAACTCCGGTTGTTATGTTCTACAACAAAGAGTTGATGAGCGCTGAGGAAGCGCCGAAGGACTGGAGCGACCTTGTGAAAGAAGAATATCAGGGAAAAATCATTTCCCGTGATTCCTTATCTTCTTCTATGAGATCTACAATTGCAGCGTTAGTTTCATTCTATTCTGAAAAAGACGGCGAGGATGCGGCTTGGGATTATGTGACAAAATTGAATGCAAACACGAAGAATTATTATAACAGTGGAAGTATGATGTTCCAGGCGATCGGAAAAGGTGAGGCTGCGATTTCTATGGCAGTTTTGGACAACGTGATCGATAATAGAGACAACAACAAGATGCCTTTGGAGATCATCGATGCAACAAGTGGGGCAATCACAATCACAGACTGTATCGCGGCGATCAAAGATGCGCCACACCCAAATGCGGCGGCAGAATTTATCGAGTTTGTGGGAAGCAAAGAGGGAGAAGAGCTGGTGGCAAATTCATTCAACCGTATGCCGGCTTTAGATGCAGCTTTAGAAAATGCCCCGGAATGGATGCAGACAGGATATGAGCCGATGAAATTAGACTGGTCAGTGATCAGTGCAAATCAGACAGACTGGTTAGAAAAATGGGAGACAGACATTCTTGATGCAAGCAAAGCGATTGCAGCGGAGTAAATAAAGTACAAAGTTTTGAAATAGTGGGGGTATTCTCCACTATTTCTGTATGTAGAAAAAGGAGTTACGATGAGCGATATTTTTTTGAAGAACATTTCACATTCTTATGATAAAAAAGAGAATTCGGTTTTGAAGAATGTGAATCTGACGATAAAAAAATGGGGAATTTTTCACGTTGCTTGGACCTTCCGGATGTGGAAAGACAACGCTTTTGCGCATTTTGGCCGGATTTATACAGCCGACGGAAGGACAGGTGTGTATCGGGGAGCAAGACATTACGGTGCTGCAGCCGGAGAAGAGAAACATGGGAATTGTATTTCAAAACTATGCCCTGTTTCCGAATATGACGGTGCGGGACAACATTGCGTATGGAGTGAAGATTCGGAAATACCCGAAACAGAAAATCAAAGAGAAATGTGACTATTATATGGAACTGTCCGGTTTGAAGGAATTTGAGCATCGGAGAATTCAGGAATTGTCCGGAGGACAGCAGCAGCGTGTGGCGATTGCGAGAGCGCTTGTGATTGAGCCGAGTATGCTGCTTTTGGACGAGCCAATGTCCAATCTGGATGTGGCTCTGCGTGTGAGAATGCGGGAAGAAATTCGAGCAATTCAGAAAAAGATTGGTATCACGACATTGTTCATCACACATGATCAGCAGGAAGCGTTGGCGATTTCCGATAAAATCGCTGTGATGCGGGACGGAGAGGTGCTGCAGGTAGGAGAGCCGGAAGAGATTTATAACAGGCCGAATCAGGGGTTTGTCGCAAATTTTGTCGGGGTGTCCAATAAAATTGTTCGGGGAGATTATGAGTCTTTCGGAATTGTGGGAGAGGTGGACAGACCTTATATTTTGTCCGCCCGGAGGAATTTCAATCAGTGGAGATGGAAAGTGCGGAATTTCAGGCTGCATTACAGAAGTGAAATTCGGAGGAATGTATTACGATTATACAATTCAGGCGGAAAATCAGGACTATCGCGTGGTGCAGATGAATGAGGGAGCAGGCATGAAAGTATGGCAGGTGGGCGACAATGTTTGTCTGCAGTTGAAAAATAAGGACGGAGTAGTGAAGCGGTATGAAGAATAAAAAGGTGGGGATTTTTCGTTGGATTTGGTATGCGGTACTCGGTTTTTTGATTGTCGGCTATATTTTGATGCCGTTTTTTCAGACAGTTCTTCAGGCGGTGCAGACGGAAGACGGTTATAGTCTGCAGGTGTTCGGACAATTTTTCTCAAATCCAAATCAGAGAAAGGTGATTGGGAACACGGTTGTGCTCGGTGTACTGTCCGTGTTTACTTGCGGCGTAATCGGCATTATGCTGGCAATGTATATGACATTTCTGGTGGGAAAATGGAAAAAGGTTATTCACATTCTGCTCTTAAGTCCGATGATGATTCCGGGAGTCATCACTGTGATTTCGTTTATTCAGCTCTACGGTGAGAGTGGAATTTTAACGAAAGCAATTCAATATGCATTGCATTTGGAGAAGATACCGTATGAATTTCAGGGGCTTGGCGCGATTGTGTTTGTCATCACTTATACACAGTATGTGTATTTTTACCTGAATGTGTATGTGGCGCTGAAATATGTGGACAATTCCGGAATTGAGGCGGCGCGGAGTATGGGAGCTTCGTGGTGGAAGATTTTTCGGGATGTGATCTGGCCGGTCATCACACCGGCGGTGCTGTCGTCTGCGATTGTCACATTTGCATCGGGAATCAGTGCATTTTCTGCTCCGAATTTAATTGGTGGAGGATATAAGGTGTTAAGCACACAGATTGTGCGTTCGAAGGCGAACAATCATATGGAAATGGCTTCTGTTCAGGTCATCGTTTTATTTTTAATCAGTCTGGCGGTGATGATGACCATTCAGTATTTCGGGAAACGATATAGAGGACAAAGCACAGAGCGAAGTACACCGATTCAGGCGGGAAAAGGACGGCGCAGTGTGCTTTCGATTGTGAGCAGACTGATTGTATTTTTGCAGATTGTGTTTATTATCCTTCCGATTGTCACAATTGTATATCTGTCATTTTACAGAGACAAGTTCTATCATGCAGGAAATTTTCCCACATGCATTCACATTGGAAAACTATCGGGTAATTTTTGAAAAACCGCGAGTACTAAAACCGCTACTGAATAGTTTGAAAATGTCGGCGATTGCGGTGGCAGTGGGACTTCTGATTACTGTTCCCAGTTCCTATATGCTTGTGAAATATAAAAATAAATTTCATACATTTTTGAAAGTATTGCTGCTGCTTCCGTGGACAATGCCGGCGAGTGTGGTGGCAATCAACTTAATTAATGCGTTTGGGCAGGAGACAATTTTTGCGTTTGGACAGTCGTTGATTGGCGGATTTGCGATTCTTCCGATTGCGTATACAATCACAGCGATTCCGCTGCTTTTAAATTCCAATGAGACGGCGATTTTGGGAATGAACCCGAACATTGAGGAGGCGTCAAAAAGTCTTGGTGCAAATATGTTTTATACATTTACCCGTGTTGTCATACCGAATATCGCTCCGGGTATCCTGGCAGGCGGAGTGCTGGTGTTGATTCGGACAATCGGCGAGTACACGATGTCTGCCCTGCTGTACGGTGTGTTCAACCGCCCAATCTCTATTTCTATGGTCACAAATATGCAGGAGTATAAAGTTGGAATTTCACTGGCGTATGGGGTGATTGTGATCGCGATATGCTATGTGGCATTGGCAGTAATATTCAAATTGGATAAAAAGAGATTTTTATAGAGAGTGAAAAGAACATATTGCTTGCGCAGTCTATGCGGATGTGCTATATTAAAGATACAAAAAGAACAATCGCCACATAAAAGTGGTTGACCAATTGAAAATAATTTAGAATTACCACCCAACTCGTCAAAGTATCAGGGTGGTTTTTCTATGTACTAATGACTGATCAGATAAATGAAGGTCAGTACTGATAAAATGAACATACCAAATTGCATTAAGTCTTTAAAGTCAAATTGTGAACAGATATTTATAATTTCTTGACTTTCCCCTCTCCCGTTTGGTAAAATAATAACATCTATGAGACCAATTAGAAGGGAAGGATAAACGTGGGAAATAAAGTCACATTTGACTATTCAAAAGCAAGTACATTTGTTGCAAAACATGAAGTAGATTATATGAGCAAGTTGGCAATGGATGCAAAGGAATTGCTCTTAAGCAGAAAAGGAGCAGGGAATGATTTCCTTGGATGGATTGATTTGCCGGTTGATTATGATAAAGAAGAATTTGTACGCATTCAGAAAGCGGCAGAGAAGATTAAAAATGATTCCGAGGTATTGCTCGTAATCGGTATCGGTGGTTCTTATCTGGGAGCCAGAGCTGCAATTGAATTTTTAAGACATAGTTTTTACAATGTTGTTTCAAAAGAGATTAGAAAGACACCTGAGATTTATTATGTTGGCAACAGCATCAGCAGCACATATCTCAAACATCTGATCGATGTAATCGGAGACAGAGATTTCTCTGTAAATATGATTTCCAAATCAGGAACAACAACAGAGCCTGCAATTGCATTCCGTATTTTCAAAGAAATGTTGGAGAAAAAATATGGAAAAGAGGAAGCTGCAAAGAGAATTTATGCGACAACAGATAAAGCGAGAGGATCATTGAAGAACCTTGCTAATGAGGAAGGATACGAGACATTCGTTGTTCCGGATGATGTCGGAGGACGTTTCTCTGTATTGACAGCGGTAGGTCTTCTTCCAATCGCAGTAAGCGGTGCAGATATCGAGAAATTGATGGAAGGTGCACAGGCTGGAAGAAAAGAAGCATTAGAAAATGATTTTGCTGAAAACGGTGCATTACAGTATGCGGTAATCCGTAATATTTTACACCGTAAAGGAAAAGCAGTTGAGGTACTTGCGAACTACGAGCCAAGTCTTCACTATGTGTCTGAATGGTGGAAACAGCTTTACGGAGAAAGTGAAGGAAAAGACCAGAAAGGTATTTTCCCTGCATCTGTAGATTTGACAACAGATCTTCACTCTATGGGACAGTTCATTCAGGATGGAAGCCGTATTATGTTTGAGACGGTATTGAATGTGGAGAAAGCAACAGAGGAGCTTTTCATCGGAGAAGAGCCGGTGGATTTGGATGGTCTGAACTATCTTGCAGGAAAGACAGTTGATTTCGTCAATAAGAGTGCGATGAACGGAACTGTTTTAGCACATACAGATGGAAATGTACCGAACTTAATGGTGACAATTCCAGAGCAGAACGAATTCTATCTTGGACAGTTATTTTACTTCTTTGAATTCGCCTGTGGCGTGAGTGGTTATATTTTAGGGGTGAACCCATTTGACCAACCGGGTGTGGAAAGCTACAAAAAGAATATGTTTGCTTTACTTGGAAAACCTGGTTTTGAAAAAGAAAGAGAAGAATTGTTAAAGAGATTATAAGAAAAAAAGCCAGAGTTGCAACGGAGCAGCTTTGGCTTTAAATGTAAAAAAGGAAGTGATAAGTTGTTATCGAATCAAATATTGCACAAACCCATCAATGATATACATGAGATTATGGGGGTGGATTGTTCCGTGTGGAGTATGGAGGGAAAATGCCTTGCCATTGCGGGAATGAACGAGGATAGAATTAAGGCTGGAGTAGACAAATTTCTGAAAGAAGGAAAAGATGAGCAGGTATGTGAAGATGAGGCAATTTTTCCTGATTCGAGATAACTATGATGCAGTGTATGTCCTTGCGCTTCATGAGGTTGTAGAGCAGGTTGCGATTATCGGAAGACTTTGTATCAGTCAGTTCCAAAACCTGATACACGCATATAAAGAACGTTTGGATAAGAATCATTTTTTCCAGAATTTATTGCTTGATAATCTTCTGCTTGTGGATATTTTTAATCAGGCAAAAAAGCTTGGGATTGAAGTGGAGCGAAGAAGAGTTGTATTCTTGATTGAACCGAAAAATGAGACGGACAATATCGTTCTTGAGACGATGAAAGGTCTCTATGCAACCGGCTCTAAAGATTTTGTAACTTCAGTCGATGAAGGACATATTATCCTGATCAAGGCGTTGGAGACGACCGAGGGATATAAAGAACTGAATATGATTGCAAAATCCATTGTCGATACATTGACGATGGAAGCGATGGTCAACATGAGGGTGGCATATGGCACGATCGTAAATCAGCTGCGAGATGTATCAAAGTCATACAAAGAAGCGGGCATGGCGCTGGATGTGGGGCGGATTTTCTATGAGCAGAAAAATGTTCTTGCATACAATGAACTGGGTATCGGTCGTCTGATTCATCAGCTCCCGGTATCTTTGTGTGACATGTTTTTACAGGAAGTGTTTGACGGAAAAGCGGTGGATCAGTTCGATGAGGAGACTCTGAGTACGGTCAATCAGTTCTTCCAGAATAATCTAAATATCTCGGAAACGGCGCGGCAGCTTTATGTACATAGAAATACATTGGTATACCGCCTGGAGAAGATTCAGAAACTGACAGGGTTAGATGTCCGGGTATTTGACGATGCGCTCACATTTAAAATCGCTATGATGGTATCGAATCATCTGAAATTCTTGCAATCAAAAGAGTAGAATACTATAATGAACAAATAATAAGACGTAGGAGGGAACAGTAGAATGATAAAATTATATGAACATGGTGCATATTTACTGAATGGTACAGAAATTATCGAAGATGTGAATGATGCACAGGCAGCTGTTGCAGCAAAGACAGGACAGCAGGTCACAAAAGAAGAAGCTGCAAAAAACACAATTGCGTACAGCATTTTAGAAGCACACAATACTTCTTCCGATATGGAGAGATTAAAGATTAAATTTGACAAATTGACTTCGCACGATATCACATTTGTCGGAATCATTCAGACCGCAAGAGCGTCTGGACTTGAAAAGTTCCCAATCCCATATGTTCTGACGAACTGCCATAACAGTCTGTGTGCCGTAGGTGGAACAATCAATGAAGATGACCACATGTTTGGACTTACCTGTGCAAAGAAATACGGCGGTATGTATGTTCCGCCACATCAGGCAGTCATCCACCAGTTCGCAAGAGAGATGCTTGCAGGCGGCGGAAAGATGATTCTTGGTTCTGACAGCCATACTCGCTATGGAGCGCTTGGAACAATGGCGATGGGTGAAGGCGGACCGGAGCTTGTAAAACAGTTATTGAATAAGACATACGATATTAAGATGCCGGGCGTTGTTGCGATTTACTTAGACGGAGAGCCATCTGTCGGAGTGGGACCTCAGGACGTGGCGCTTGCAATCATTGGAGCAACATTTGCAAATGGATATGTAAATAATAAAGTAATGGAATTTGTCGGACCTGGTGTGGACAAGTTAAGCGCAGACTTCCGTATCGGAATTGATGTTATGACAACAGAGACGACCTGCCTTTCTTCTATTTGGAAGACTGACGAGACAATCAGAGAATTCTATGAGACTCACGGAAGAAGTGAAGAGTATAAAGAACTGAATCCGGGTGGGGCAGCGTACTATGACGGACTTGTTTATGTGGATTTGAGCAAGATCAAACCGATGATCGCGATGCCATTCCACCCAAGTAATACATATACGATTGACGAGGTAAATGCGAACTTAAAAGATATTTTACACGATGTAGAGCAGAAAGCGCTCGTAAGTCTTGACGGTGCGGTTGAGTATTCGCTGCAGGATAAGATTCGCGACGGGAAACTCTATGTAGAACAGGGAATTATCGCAGGATGCGCCGGCGGTGGATTTGAAAATATCTGTGCGGCAGCAGAGATCATTAAAGGGAAAAATATCGGTTCTGATGCATTTACATTCAGTGTATACCCGGCAAGTACACCGGTATATATGGAGCTTGTGAGAAACGGAGCGGTTGCAGATCTGATGGCAGCCGGAACAATCGTGAAAACAGCGTTCTGCGGACCTTGTTTTGGCGCTGGAGATACACCTGCTAACAATGCATTCAGTATCCGCCACTCTACAAGAAACTTCCCGAACCGTGAAGGTTCTAAATTGCAGAGCGGACAGATTTCTTCTGTGGCACTTATGGATGCGCGTTCTATCGCTGCGACAGCGGCAAATAAAGGTTTCTTAACTTCTGCGGCTGATGTGATGGACAGAGAATACAAAGCTCCGAAATATCATTTTGATAAGAGCATTTATGCAAACCGTGTGTTTGACAGCAAAGGTGTTGCAGATCCAAGTGTTGAGATTCAGTTTGGACCAAACATCAAAGACTGGCCGGCAATGTCAGCATTACCGGAAAATCTGGTCTTGAAAGTGGTATCTGAGATTCACGATCCGGTTACGACAACAGATGAGTTGATCCCATCAGGAGAGACTTCTTCTTACCGTTCTAACCCACTTGGACTTGCAGAGTTTGCATTGTCGCGTAAAGATCCTGCATATGTGGGACGTGCAAGAGAAGTGCAGAAAGCACAGAAAGCAATCGAGGCAAATCAGTGTCCATTAGAAGTGCTGGAAGAATTAAAACCGGTTATGGAGACAATCCGTGCATCTTATCCTGAAGTGGGCGAAGGCAACATCGGTGTCGGAAGTACAATCTTCGCGGTGAAACCGGGAGATGGTTCTGCGCGTGAACAGGCAGCGTCCTGCCAGAAAGTACTTGGAGGATGGGCAAATATCGCAAATGAATATGCGACAAAACGTTATCGCTCGAACTTGATCAACTGGGGTATGCTCCCGTTTATCACAGAAGAAAAAGATACAGAGTTAAGTTTCAAAAACGGGGACTATATCTTCGTGCCGGATGTGAGAAAAGCAGTGGAAGATAAGACGGATGCTGTGAAAGCATATGTAGTCGGAGAAGAATTAAAAGAGATTACGTTGAAGTTAGGCGATCTGACAGATAACGAGAGAGAGATCATTTTAAAAGGATGTCTGATCAACTATTATAGGGGATAAGCGTGAAAGAAAAATTATATACGATACCTGTAAATGATGCGTTCAAAGAGGACTGTGAATGTCCTCTTTGTAACATATATAAAAAACTGGAGCAGGAAGCGTTAGAATATACACTTCGTCCTTCAACATATATGACAGATGACCGCAGACTGGAAAGTGACAAGGTAGGATTTTGTGCGCGACATGTTGCAATGTTGAAAGAAATGCCAGACCGCCTCGGACTTGCTCTGATGTTGAAGACACATATGGAAAAATCTATGAAAGAGATAGAAGCAAAACAAAATGAATCTGTAAAGGCAGCTTCTCTTTTTAAGAAAAAGTCAGAGCCTTCCGAACTTTTGAGTTATGTGAAAGGGTTGGAACATTCCTGCTTTGTATGTGATAAGATTGAAAGCACATTTCAAAATTATTTAGGAACAATTTTCTATCTTTACAAGAAAGAAGAGTTTCGCAAATTGTTTCAATCATCAAAAGGATTTTGTACGAAGCATTATGGAATGTTGTATGAGATGGCGCCGGAACGACTGCGAGGAGAGATGCTAGAGTCTTTTATAGCGGAATTGAACCGAATGTATCTGGAAAATATGAAACGTGTACATGAAGACTTAGGTTGGTTTATCGATAAATTTGATTATCGATTTAAAGATGAGCCTTGGAAGAATGCGAAAGATGCATTGCCAAGAACGATGACAAAATTGAATAGTATTTTGTAAAGGGAGAGAGCAGCACGCTCTCTCTTTGTGTATGAAAAAATAATCTTCATGCAACACTTTGCAATTTTTGGTACTCTATATTTATAACCGGTGGAAGGAGGGGATGGAATGTACGATTATGATACATGTTCAGAATCTGTTTTATCAAATGCCTGCAAAAAGAAATTGAAAATGAGAAACAGGAGAGAAACATTTGAAGAATTAAAAGGAAACTAAAAACTCATTGCAAGTGAAAGAATTCAATGTTATGATGAAAAAAAGCATTCTATTTTCTATTTATCTAGCCGGTTTTGGCCGGCATCTAATACATTTCATATAGCGGATTTTAAGAGAATCCGTCCTTTCAGAAAATTCATGCTTTCAAATTACAAATTTACAAGCAGGAGTTTTCGAAGAAGGGAATCTCCTGAACAATTTCATAAGAGGAGGTTTTATATGAGTAAGACAAAAGAGAAGACGCAGAAAGAAGAGTATCTGCAATGGCACCCTGCGTTTTATGCGACGGCTCAGATTGAACTGCAGGAGGAAGCAAAATATCTGATCTTTGAGGATGAGCATCAGCTTTCGACAAAACCAATGTCGATTGATGTGCTTGTAATCAAAAACGAGCAGAAACATAAGGTTCAGAAAAATATCGGACGTATTTTTCAAAAGTACAATCTGGTGGAATATAAAAGTCCGACAGATTATATCAGTATAGATACCTTTTATAAGATATACGGATATGCGTGTTTTTATAAGTCGGACACCGGTACAACTGACGAGATACCAATCAGTGAAGTGACAATCACGTTATTTGGGTTAGGATATCCAAGAAAATTGATCAAGCATTTGAGAGAAGTCAGAGGATATCAGGTGGAGAAGCAGGAAGACGGAATTTATTATGTGCGCGGTGATTTTATTCCGATTCAAATTGTGGTCGGAAGTCAATTATCACCAAAAGAAAATCTTTGGCTGCGTGGTTTGACAAACAAATTAGAAAGTCAAGAGATGCTGGAAGATTTGGTGAAGGATTACAGAAAACACAGCGAGAATACATGGTATCAGTCGGCGATGAATATTATCGCGCGAGCAAATGAAGAGAAATTTATGGAGGATGATAGTATGGTATGTGATGCATTGATGGAAATTATGGGAGACAAGTTGGAGCAGAGAATTGAGGAAAAAGTGCAGACAGAAGTGGAGAAGAGAGTACAGGCAAGAGTAGAAGAAAAAGTGCAGGCGGAAGTAGAGAAGAGGGTACAGGCAAGAGTAGAAGAAAAAGTGCAGGCGGAAGTGGAGAAGAGAGTACAGGCAGAAGTAGAGAAGAGAGTGCAGGAAATAGAAGGAATCAATGCTCTATATGCTACGTTAATACAACTTGGAAGACAAGAGGAGATTATGAAAGCAACAACTGATGAAAATTACCGGAAAAAATTATTGGAAGAATTTAATATCGGATAAAGAAATTCGGCGTTTGTTATGCATGGGGCTGTGATAGAATTGGATGGGAAAAGAGATTGGAGGACAAAAAGATGAGAGCAAAAAAAGGATTTTTAAAACGTCAAGTTGGAGATCGTGCAGTTGTTGTACCGGTTGGAGAGGCTGCGAAAGCATTTCATGGAATGATTAATTTAATGGAAATGTATGAAATTGAATACGAACAGGCAAAGAAAAGTTTGGATACCTTTTTGGCTAAATTAAGAGAAGCGGGAGTTTTGGAAGAATAAAGATGGAAAAGAAAAAAATATCCTCTCTTCAATGGATATATAGTTATAGTAGGAGTTCGTTAGGATGGATTCTTTTGTTGGCAGTATTTAGCGGACTGATTGCGGGAAGTTTCATTTTGCTTGCGCTGGTGTCAAGCTGCCTTCTTGATATTGCAACCGGAAGCAGAGAAGGAAGTGTGTGGCTTCAAGTGCTTTTTCTTGTTATGCTGATTTTATTGCAGGCAGTTCTGAACATTGCAAGCAGTAATCTGAGAATTCGTGTCACTACTAAAATTGAGATGCGTATCAAACAAGGTGTTTTTTCTATGATTTTGAAAAAACAATATCAGGAAGTCAGTAAAATCCATTCCGGGGAGATACTTAATCGATTGACAAGTGATGTAGATATTGTGGTCGGTGGAGTTGTGTCATTGATTCCGCAAGCTATTTCTATGCTGACGAAAATTGCGGCGGGCTTATTTGTTTTGTTTTCTATTGATGCGCGTTTTACAGGATTGGTGCTTTTGATTGGCGGGCTTGTCTGTGTATTCAGCAGAATTTTACAGCAGACATTTCAAGTATTTGCATAAAGAAGTGCAAAGGACGAATGGCATTGTGCGTTCCTATATGCAGGAGTGTTTGGAGAACTTGATTGTTATTAAATCTTTTGTGAATGAGCATGCTGTTGGTGGTAAATTGGATGAATTTCAAAAGGATAATTATAAAGTGCGGATTAAAAGAAATACAATCAGTAATCTGGCAAATACGATGGTATATGTGTTGTTCACAGCAGGGTATTATGCAGCGCTTGCGTGGGGAGCATTACAAATCTCTGTTGGAACCATGACATTTGGTACGTTGACTGCGTTTTTACAGATTATTCAACAGATCAAAGCACCATTTCGAAACGTTTCCGGCTTAATACCTCAATATTACAGTATGCAGGCTTCAGCAGAACGACTTATGGAGTTGGAAGCGATGGCGGATGAGCAGGCGGAGTCGAAAATTTTGGATGCCCAAAAGTTCTATAAGGAGTTTCATGCGATTGTGGCAGAGAAAGTTACTTTTTCATATGCGGGTGGTGAACCTGTTCTCGAAAATACGTCTCTGCGTGTGCAGAAAGGAGATTTGATTGCAATCGTAGGAGAGTCGGGGATTGGAAAAAGCACGCTTATGAAGCTGCTTTTGCATCTGATGCCTTGCGACAGTGGTAAGTTGTATTTTGAAACTGAATGCGGCAAAGTGGAGATTGATGCGGGAACGCGAACTGTATTCTCTTATGTTCCGCAAGGGAATATGATTATGTCAGGAACAATACGGGAAAATATTACATTCTGTAATCCGAAAGTGACGGATGAAGAAATTCAAAGAGCTGCAAGGGCAGCTTGCATATGGGATTATATTGAAACATTGCCAAATGGACTGGATACTGTTTTATCGGAGCGTGGAGAAGGTCTTTCTATGGGACAGATTCAACGGATTGCGATAGCACGTGCGATTTTGGATGATGCCCCAATTCTTTTGTTGGATGAGTGCACTGCATCTTTGGATAAAGAGACAGAATGGAATGTACTGCAGAATTTGAAAAAGATGAATACAAAGACAATTATTTGTATTTCTCACACTGCGGCTGGAGTACAGTGCTGTGATCGGGCAGTGCGGATTGAAAATAGAAAGTTTAAAGAGGTGGATTATGAGTAGAGCAGAAGCGTGCAGATACCTGTTTGAAATTATACGATATAGTCTTGCCGGAGGGGAAGTGCCAACGATACATGAGGGCGTGGACTGGGAAAAGCTATATCGAATTTGTAAATTTCACAAGATTGAGGCGGTTGTGGCTCATGGAATAGATAAGATTTCGGGAAAGGAACAAATTCCTCAGGAGGTTCGAAAAAAGTATGAGCAGGCATGGCAGATGGAAACTGCAAGAGATACGGTACAACATTTTTCTTTAGAGGAGCTTTTGCAGGCTTTTGAGGCGAATGGTATTTATTGTATTCCCTTGAAAGGAATTTTTTTTAAAGCAATGTTATCCAAAGACAGATCTGCGAATGATGGCGGATCTTGATCTTTTGTTTCGACTGGAGCAGGAAAAGGAAGTAGAAGAGATTCTGCAGCAACTTGGATATTATTGTGATCATCGGGACGATCACCATCATGTGTATTTCCGAAAGCCGTTTATGAATATTGAGATGCACTATTGTCTGGTGGGACAGAACAGCCAGTTTGCTTCGTATTATAAAAATCCTTGGGAGAAAGCAAAACCAGAGAAAGGGAAAAAATATATACAGCAATACAGCTGGGAGGATTTTTATGTCTATGTGATTGTTCATATGGCCAAACATTTTCAAAATGGCGGAAGTGGAATTCGCTCCATTGTTGATATTTGGCAGTTTGAGAAGAAAATGAAAGATCAGATGGATTGGGATTATGTTGAAACGGAACTTGCTAAAGTAGGTCTGAAAGCGTTTTTACATCATATGGAGAAACTTGCGAATATTTGGTTTGAAAAAGGGCAAAGCGATGCGTTCTATGACCAGCTGACAGAATTGATGGTTGATAGCGGAATTTATGGGACTATGGAAAACTATTGGATTCAAAATGTGGCGTCTTCCGATAAAAAAGTGTGGATAGGACAGGTGAAGGTATGGCTTACTGCGATTTTTCTTCCGTATGAAACGATTAAATTGCAGTATAAATATTTAGAAAAGTATCCGATATTCCTTCCGGTTGCGTGGATACAAAGAATTTTCAGAACCTGTTTCAAAAGAAAAGGGAGAGCAGGGAAGGTACTGGCAGAACAAAAAACAGATTTTTCGAAGGTACGCAAGAGACAGGATGTGTTTGAAAAGCTTGGTTTATGAGTGTATATTTTCTTGAAAATATAAAATATTCAGATAATTAAATGGTGCATATGTAAAAATGAAAAATATAAATGTTTTAGAAAAATAGTATTGACAAATAAAGACTGTGGTGTTATTATAAACTCAACAAAACAAAAGAGATTCAGAAAACAAAAAGGTTTCTAAAAGAAGATTTCTGAAAGTAAAATTTAATATTCTCAAGTAAGAAAGAATTTGAAATCCGTTTTATATCTGACGGAAAGGAAAATAAAAAAGAGGGGTGAAAAGAGAATCTGAAATGGGAATTAGGATTTTTAAGTAAGAAAGCTTGAAAGAAACAGATTTTCTGAAAATAGGAGAAAGAAGGAGGCTTAGTCCAATGGATAGTTCGGAATTTACAATTCAATATGTTGGTGGTATGGCAAATGTAAGAACCTGTGATGAAAGCCTTTACCATAGAGTATAATCCAGAGAAAGAGAGCAAGTAGAAGAATTTATTCGGAGAGTAGAACATCTGGAGCAGAAGATTAAATATTTGCAGACATATTGAAAAGAGGAATACCACATAGCTTCAAAGCAGTTATAAGATGTGTAAAGAAACATCAGAAAAACAGATTAGGATTAGAGAATAAGAATAATCGAAACTTTGAGTTATAAATTGCATATAAAGTGAAAAAAGGCAACAGGTTTTATAATTGATATATTCCTCCGAAATAATAAATAAAAAAATAACAATAAAATACAGAATAAGGTTATCTTATAGAAGTTTAAGATAACCTTATTTTTATTACGTTTTTGTTACATCTTTTTGACATTGGTTATCTCCTGTGATAAAATAAAACAGAATATAGAAAGCTAAAATTCGACTAGATAGAAAGGTCATAGAAATAATAATAGGGGTGAATACTTTGGATAAATACGAATATCGAGTAAGAACAGAGCAGATGCTTGAGTATATGGAACAAAAATCATATAAAAAAGCGATGGAGATAGCAGACAGTATCGATTGGCGTAAGGCTAAGAATGCAGCGATGCTTTGTACAGCAAGTGAGATTTATGAGTATAATGGAGAATATGAGAAGAGTAGGGAGATTTTATTTATAGCATATGACAGAGCTCCGGGAAGCAGAAAGATTGTATATCGTCTTGGAACACTGGCATTAAAATTGAACGATGTAAGAGAGGCAACAGACTGTTATGAAGAGTTTATTGCCATGGCTCCAAAAGATCCGAATCAATATATTTTGAGATATAAGATTTTGAAAAGCCAAAATGCACCGTTATCACAGCAGATTGAAGCGTTGGAAGAGTTTAAAAAAGCCGAGTATGTGGAAAAATGGGCATATGAATTGGCGAAATTGTACCACGAAGCGGGTATGGTGGCGGAATGCCTGGAAGAATGTGATGATTTAATTCTATGGTTCAGTGAAGGAAAGTATGTATATCAGGCTATGGAATTAAAGATGAAATATAAACCTTTGACACCTTTGCAGCAGGAGAAATATAATCATAGAAATGATGAAAAGAAACCAGTAAAAAAGGTGGAGCCAGTTGCCGAAAAGAAAGAAGAGAAAGTTGAAAATGTGGAAGAACCGACTGTGGAAATGAAAGTTGATGAAGTGAATGCAGCGATTTCACTAGAGAATACAACGAAAGTGGAAGCAGTTTCTGCAGAAGAAGCAGAAAAAATAGAAGAGACACCGGTAGCAGAAGAAGAGTCAGTTGAGGAAGAGGCAGAGACTATCGAGGAGGCTCCAGCAGAGGAAGAGGCAGAGACTATCGAGGAAGCCCCAGCAGAGGAAGAGGCAGAGACTATCGAAGAAACTCCAGCAGAGGAAGAGACAGAGATTATCGAAGAAGCTCCAGCAGAGGAAGAGGCAGAGACTATCGAGGAAGCCCCAGCAGAGGAAGAGACAGACATTATCGAGGAAGTACCAGCAGAGGAAGAGGCGGAAGCAAGCGAGGAGCCACAAGTGCTGGATGAAACAGAAGATGAAGATGTGAGCAAAGAAAATTTTTTCTCAAAGTTCTAAAATGAGCGTGGAAGAGATTCTACAGAATTGGGAAGAGAAACAAAAAGAAAATG
>ENA-OQAB01000583-OQAB01000583.1-human-gut-metagenome-genome-assembly--contig:-NODE-583-length-19357-cov-4.550234_pt1 | contig 19357 bp, 21 predicted proteins | sample MGYA00242490_ERZ504517 | MGnify/ENA primary metagenome ERZ504517 (study PRJEB26092, sample SAMD00036298) | human gut metagenome | host: Homo sapiens | study: EMG produced TPA metagenomics assembly of...
CACATCAGACTTGCCACACCGTCTACGCTCCCTTTACACCCAGTAAATCCGGATAACGCTTGCCCCCTACGTATTACCGCGGCTGCTGGCACGTAGTTAGCCGGGGCTTCTTAGTCAGGTACCGTCATTTTCTTCCCTGCTGATAGAAGTTTACATACCGAGATACTTCTTCCTTCACGCGGCGTCGCTGCATCAGGGTTTCCCCCATTGTGCAATATTCCCCACTGCTGCCTCCCGTAGGAGTCTGGGCCGTGTCTCAGTCCCAATGTGGCCGTCCACCCTCTCAGGCCGGCTATGGATCGTCGCTTTGGTAGGCCGTTACCCTGCCAACTGGCTAATCCAACGCGGGTCCATCTCACACCACCGGAGTTTTTCACACTGGATCATGCAATCCCGTGCGCTTATGCGGTATTAGCAGTCATTTCTGACTGTTATCCCCCAGTGTGAGGCAGGTTACCCACGCGTTACTCACCCGTCCGCCACTAGGATTATAACGACTTCAACCGAAGTCTCTGTCAAAATAATCCCCGTTCGACTTGCATGTGTTAAGCACGCCGCCAGCGTTCATCCTGAGCCAGGATCAAACTCTCTGTAAAAGTGTGTAAGCAATTCAGCAATGCTTGCATTGGCTTAATTGCATCTCACCGATTGAGCCAAAGGCTCAAGAGGTTGTTCCACTCAAGATAACTACTAGCTATCTCTCGTTTTACTGTTGTTGGTTCATCGAACCGTTCTTTGAATGTATAAAAGAATTTTCGAGAATCGTATGTGTCTCACTGTTTAGTTATCAAGGTCCTTTGCTTTCTTGCAACAACTCGTTTATATTATCACAAACTATTTTGCTTGTCAAGAACTTTTTTCAAGTTTTTTCAAGTTTTTTCAACTCGCAAAACCCGAACGGAGAAGGAGGGATTTGAACCCTCGCGCCGCTGTTAACGACCTACTCCCTTTCCAGGGGAGCCCCTTCGGCCAGCTTGGGTACTTCTCCAAATTGCCCTAGATGTTTCTCTTCTGTTTGCCAGAAGCGTTATTTATTATATAACATCTTTCTTTGTTTTGTCAAGCATTATTTTAACTTTTTTTTGCAAGTTTTTATTTGCCTGACGAGCGGAGAGAGTGGGATTCGAACCCACGCGCCCTTGCGGACAAACGGTTTTCAAGACCGCCTCGTTATGACCACTTCGATATCTCTCCTTATGCAATTCTGCGTTTTCCGACCTTTTTCTCGTTGACGCGAATTACATTCTATCATCAAACATCATTCCTGTCAAGACATAAAATCAAATATTTTTCAATTTTTTCAGCAATTTTTTCAGCTATCATGCATTTCACATTAAATCAAAATCTTTGATTACAGGGAACCACAAAATAACACGAAACACTTTCTCCATTTCAGGAATTTCTACACATCCATTCATCTGGTACATCATTTGAGATACATTTTTTAATCCGATTCCCGTTCCATTTATATGACTATCTGAAAGAGCAATCCCATTCGTAATAGAAATTCCCACCTTATCTGATAAATAAAAGAATTCCAGACACACTTCCTGTTTCATATCGCCATATTTCCTTATATTAGAAACAAGATTGTTTATAATCCTCCCCATATAATTTCTGTTAATCTGTACCAGAATCGGTCTCCAGACGATTTTCTTGGCATTAACCGAAAAACCAACGTAGTCTAATAATGCCAATAGTTCTGACATGTAGTCCCCAAATGCACTCTCCACTTCCTCTGCAGATTCCAAATCTATTTTTTCTTTTGAAACACAAAAAAATATTCAAACATTTGGTCTGAAAGCGCTCTAATCTGAAAAATCTTATCAAACGCTTTATCTATATACTCCCGACTGACTTTCCCCTCGTTTTCCTGCTTTCTAATATTTCAATATTAAGTCATAAGACCTGTCAGCGGAGTACGAAGATCATGTGCCATGCCAAGCACCAGTTTATCCTGTGCCACACGCATTTCATGCTCCTTTTCTTCTCTGTAAACCAGCATTTTTCTCATTATATCTAAACCCTGAGCCAGTTTTGCCAGTTCATCTTGCCCCTCCACCATTATGTTTGCAGATAAATTTCCCTGCCCAATTTTTTCTACTTCTCTTTCTAGATAACAGATATAATCCACATCTTCACGAATACCCGACATAAGAACTGTAAGGCCCAATACTAATCCGGTAAATAGTGAAATTCCCAGAAGAATATCATGACACCTTTCATTTCTTCCATCATAAAGCTGCACATTTGCATTTCCGTCTGCAAATTCAATCACATTTGTATAGCCTTTTTCCCAGTTAGTCAAAAGCTGAATTCCATCTTCTACAATTCCCTCCTGTATCTTAAGATCAAACAAAAGGCGTCCTTCTCTTACAACAACAAATTCTATTATACGATTGTCATATGCCCACTTTTTTAGACTTATAGCATCTGTAGCTTTGATATGATGTTTTTCTACATGAATTTGAAGTTCTTCCAGAATTTTACTCTCTCCCAAAAAATTTGATTCCCAAAAAAATCGATCCATCCATTCTCTTCCGCCAATATCAAGTAAAAGAAATACAAAAAGGCCTGCCAAAAAACTTCGAACAAGCCTTTTTAACATTTTCCTCTTCATACTGTCATTTTGCTTTCTTTTCAACAATACGCCCAAAACGATATCCCTTTCCCCACACGGTCTGGATGATCTGTGGCTTTTGCGGATCTGCTTCTATTTTTATACGAAGCTTTCGGATATGCACCATTACTGTATTTGCTGAGGTATAAACAAAAGGCTCTCCCCACAGACTTTCATAAAGATTTTGAATAGAAAAAATCTTCTGTGGATTTTGTATCATCAGACACAAAATCTTATATTCGATTTCTGTAAGATTGATTTCTTCATCCCCTATCCATACTTCATTAAACTCAGTACATAATCTGAGTTTTTCGGATATCACCCATTTGAGATTTTTCTTTTCAAGCTGTGCACGATTATAAACCTTGTATCTTCTCAGCAAAGCTTTCACCCTTCCAAGAAGTTCTGCGTACGAAAACGGCTTTACAAGATAATCATCTCCTCCAGCCATTAATCCCATTAATTTATCAGATTCTTGATCTTTTGCTGTCAAAAACAAAATAGGAGCATTTGATATTTTTCGAATTTCCTGGCAGGTTTTTATTCCAGATAGTCCGGGCATCATAATATCCAAAAGGATCAGATCCACCACCCTCTCTGTATCTTTGACAATTTTTATCCCTGCATAACCATTTTCCGCTTCCTCCATATGATATCCTTCTGCTTCCATGAGAATCCTTACACCTTCACGAATTGAGCCATCATCTTCTATTATCAAAATTGTTTCTTCATTCATAGTTGCATTGTTCCCCATTATCCTTACGCATATAAAATAAAGCTATAAAAATTAACACAACAAATCCAATAATGGCCGGAATACCATAATCTATCGTTCTGGAACCTGGGATGCCTACCAGTAAATGGCTTTGACTGTCAACCGTATACGTCCATAACGCCGGGAAAATCTGCTCTACATCTATATGGATAATCTGTGAATCTCCAGACAATAGGTTAAAAAGCATATGTACCACCACAGAAGACCAAATAGAACCCGTTTGACAGGTAATCAAAGCCAGCCCTGTCCCTGCAAGCATCAACGCTCCCAAAACAAGGATGCCATCTGAAAGGCTCTGTATCTCCACCGAGTCGAAATGTATACTCGCAAAGAGAAATGAAGAAATCATAATTGCTTTATTTCTTCCCAATTCCTTTTCAAGAGAACCCAACATCAATCCGCGAAAAGTTACTTCCTCCATTATACCCGCTCTTACTCCGTCGCAAAACACTGAAAGCAGAATGGTGTCAAACATTGTCTGAAGCGGAAGATTCTCCCATCTAAATTTTCCAGGTATAAATAAAATATAAAAAAGACTTATTGTACAAGGAAGTATTATTCCAATCATGCACCATTTGGGATCAGGCAACGGCTTTCCAAGATTTATTTCCTGTACCGAGGATTTCATGAGATATTTTGTATATAAGTAAATTACCCCCAATATACACGCAATAGCCAATGACACCGCCAATAAACGTTGCAGACTGCCTGGTAAATCAACGCTGTAAGCAAAAAGCGAAAAATCAAAAGACACTCTATATATTATATATGCAGCAAGTGTATGCAAAATACTTTTCTTCATATTTTCCTTTCAAAGCCACTCCCTCGGTATTTGCGGCAGCTGACACACCATATGCAGGAACGACTGGCATAGCCATAGACAACATTGTTATGCCCAGTTTCATAAGTTTTTTTGCCCATAACAACACATCCTCCATGTAAATAATATTTTATTTTCAGTTCTGCAGTTCCTGAATACAGTTATATCGTACAAGCAAATTCTTAATTAAAGCCTTATAATCTTCTTAATAATTCTTAATTTCAATCTGCAAAAACACTATAAAATATTCTTCTGGATTCAAATACCTGCCATTTTTTTCAATGCTTTCAAAAAAATTTCAGCTATATCCAGATCCTCTGGAGTTGTGATCTTAATATTCTTATAAGATCCCTCTACAAGGGCAACTTTCACTCCTGTTTCCTGCTCTACCACCATAGCGTCATCTGTGATTGCAGACATATCCCGACAACGAATCTTCTCATGCGCCTCTCGGATCAGCCTGTATTCAAATATCTGAGGTGTCTGAATTGTCCAGACAGTGCTTCTGTCCGGTGTCTCTGCAACATATCCCTGTGTATCTGCTATTTTCACCGTATCTTTGGAAGGCATACCGATCACGCAGGCACCTGTTTTCTCAACTCCCTGTATTCCTCTCCGAATAATTTCTTCTGTAATAAAAGGTCTTGCCCCATCATGGATCAGAACAAAATCACTGTTTTCACAGGAAAGAAGTCCTTCATAAACAGAATCATACCGCTCTTTTCCACCGGGTATCACTTTTGTCACCTTGGTGAGACCATATTTTTCCACAATTTCCTCTTTGCAAAAAGGAACCGACTCCGCCCCTGTAACCAGAATAATATCACGTATCATTCCACTGTCCTGGAAACATTTCAGAGAATAATAAAGCAATGGTTTTCCTCCCAGCTCCAGAAACTGCTTCTGGACCTTGCTGTTCATCCGTTTACCCTGTCCTGCCGCCAAAACAATGGCTGTATTTTTTCTTTCCATAAAAACCTCCCCAAAAGTTTTTATCTTTCTCCCAGTTTCAGATTCGGCACTGCATTCAGATCCCATCCATGGCGGGTTCCTTTTTTATACTCATAATAAGCTGCAACTCCGATCATAGCTGCATTATCCGTACAGAAAATCGGAGACGGGCGGAAAAACTGATAACCATTTTCTTCACAGGCTTTTTCCATAGCGGCCCTCAGAGTACCATTGGAAGCTACTCCGCCTGCAATAGCCACCTTTTTCATCCCAAAATCCTTTGCCGCCATCATAGTGTGCTCTACCAGAACATCTACCACCGCTTTCTGGAAAGATGCCGCAAGATCTGCACGATTTACCTCTTCGCCCTTCATCTGCGCCTGATTCAGATAATTCAGAACCGCAGACTTCACTCCGCTGAAGCTGAAATCATACGGACAGTCTCCTACTTTCGCTCTCGGGAACTGTATCGCATCCGGATTTCCTTCTTTTGACAGCTTGTCAATTTTCGGTCCTCCCGGATAGCCCAGACCAATAGCCCGGGCAACTTTATCAAAGGCTTCTCCTGCCGCGTCATCTCTGGTTCTTCCCAGAATCTCAAACTCCCCGTAATCTTTAACGATCACAAGATGGGTATGTCCTCCTGAAACGATCAGGCAAAGAAACGGCGGTTCCAGATCCGGATGTTCAATATAGTTTGCGGAAACGTGCCCCTCTATATGGTGAACGCCTACAAGAGGAAGTTTTTTCGCATAGGCAATGGCCTTGGCTTCTGCAACCCCTACAAGCAGCGCGCCTACAAGCCCCGGACCATAGGTAACGCCAACAGCGTCCAGGTCGTCCAGCGTTACCCCCGCTTCCTTTAACGCTTCCTCGATTACCTGATTGATTTTTTCAATATGTTTGCGTGATGCAATTTCCGGCACAACTCCGCCATACAGCTTATGGAGTTCAATCTGAGAGGAAATCACATTAGATAAAATTGTTCTTCCGTTTTTTACAACAGATGCTGCTGTCTCATCACAGGAGCTTTCTATTGCCAGGATCAGTGTACCTTCCACTTTTATTCCTCCTCAAAATTCAGTTCCGCACTTTTTCCATCCTTCCCCGGATAAGCCTGCGGAAAAATTCCTCTTACCGTTTCCATATACTCTTCCGGACGGATCAGGGACGGACTGTAATGTGTCAGCCACATTTCTTTTACCCGGGCATCCCGCGCCAGCTCCGCCGCTTCGCGGAAAGTCATATGCTTGTAGCCTTTTGCCTTATCCGCCTTGTCATCCTCTCCGTACATTCCCTCACAGATAAAAAGATCTGACTCTCTGGCATTGCGGAGAATGGATTCCGTTGGTCTGGTATCTGTGGTATACGTAAGTTTGATCCCCTTTCGATCCGGTCCAAGAACCATATCCGGAGTATATACAACTCCATTTTCCTCTATATTCTGGCCCTTTTGCAGCGGATTCCAGAATTTCAGCGGAATCTCCTGCTCTTTGGCACGTTCAGGAGAAAATTTGCCCTGTCTTAAAATTTCCAGAGTATATCCGTAACAGATGACATTATGATTCACTCTGAAAGCAGTAATTCGATACCCGTTCAGCTCAATAACCTCTTCCGGTTTCGTAATTTCTATAAATCTGATCTCAAAGGGCAGCTCCGGAGCGATCACCCGAAGAGCGTTCACTACCCTCTCCAGGCCTCTGGGGCCGATCAGCGTCAGAGGCTCTGTACGGTCTGCATTTCCCATGGTAAGAAGCAGTCCGGGCAGTCCGCTGATGTGATCTCCATGATAATGGGTAAAGCAGATTACATCAATCGGCTTAAAGCTCCATCCTTTTTCTTTTACAGCAACCTGAGTTCCTTCTCCGCAATCGATCAGCAGACTGCTTCCATTGTATCTGGTCATCAGAGCAGTCAGCCATCTTCTCGGAAGAGGCATCATCCCTCCGGTTCCTACTAAACAAACATCTAACATAGTTTACCTCTTTTATTCTGAAAAGACTTCTGCAAAATACCTTCTGCTGTTATCTTCACATTTTCTCTACTGGCAAAGTGTAACACAATCAGAACCTCAAAACAAGGCAAAAATCCCCTTCTGTCACAGTGTCATCGCAGTGGAAGGCTGAGTTCTGCAACAAACTCCTCTCCGGTTTTCCCACATAAAAGACTTCCTCCGTGAAGCTCTGCAATCTTTGCAGCGCTTTTCAGTCCGATCCCGCTTCCTACCGCCTGCTTCTCTTTTCCCATACCGTTGGACATTACTGTTTTCAGCGTCTTTCCTTCTACATACACCTGAATATCCGTTGTTCTGGTTCTGTCCCCATAACGCTCAATATTGGAACCAAGATTCCAGATCAGACGTCTGATCAGAAAGGGATTTGCTTTCCATATGGCTTCCGGCAGTTCCCCCTGGCTAAAAGAAACCGGAATCCCCTGAACAGACAGTTCTTCTGCCATTTCCTTTACCATTTCTGCAAACATTGACGGGTTCCAGGTCTGCATGATAGTTTCTCCTGTATTCTCAAATACAAGAGCATACTCAAACATTTTATCTGATAGGTTCCTGATCTCTTCTGTTTTTTCCAGGCATTTCTGAATATAAGCAGGGTAATCTTCTGCCCTTCCTTTTTTTCTGTGGAGAATCTCCAGATATCCGTTAAGGGCAGTCAGAGGCGTTCTGAGATCATGAGAAACTGCCCTGATCAGCTCCTGATTGTCCCTGTGAACTTTCCGCTCATTTTCCATACTGTTTTTCAGCGTCAGTCTCATGTTGTCCAGTTCTGCAGCCAGGGCGGAAATTTCATCATGCCCCTTTACTGTTACTCTGTGCTCCATGTCCCCCTGCCCGATCACTGTAATCTCAGCACGCAGGTTTCCCAGATATTTCATTCTTCTGTGAGCAAAAATAAGCAGCGGAAAAAAAACTGCCATTCCATCTGCAGCTGCAATCATCAGATAATATAACGAAAAAAATTTAAGAGACTGGTAACTCATAATCTGTACCCGGGCAGTTCCATCCTGAAATTCAATTTCTGTTTCTACAGGCGTCTCCATCCCCTGGGCGGCTATATCACTGTCTGACCATACCCAGCTGCCCCAGAAAGGACTGTCTAAGACTTCTGGAAAAAAGCCTTCCTGATATTGTCCGTCCTCATCATAAATTCCAAGCCATGTATAAATATCTGCCTTTTCTTCAAATACCGGCATATAAATCTCCGGCTGATCCATTCTGTAGGAGGGCGCCGTCTCTTTAAGCCAGTCCATATATTCTTCCCGGGAATCTGTGAATATTTCATGTTCCAGAACCCAGCCGTAAGCTGCAAATCTTCTGCTTACAAAAAACATGGTAGCCAGAACAGCAACTGTAAAGCTTGTCAGAAAAAGCAGCATAAGCTCCTGTGTCAGCTTCCGCTCTCTTTCATTTCCTTTTTTTCTTAATCACAACGGTATCCCCTTCCCCATATGGTACGGATAATTCTTGGCTTTCCGGGATCATCTTCTATTTTGATCTCAGATTCCGGATGTGTACCATAACAATATTTGCCGCCCCGTAATAATAAGTTTCTTCCCATACCGCCTCATACAGGTGTTCCACAGAAAAAATCTGCTTTCTGTGCTTCATAAGGGTACAGAGAATAGAAAACTCCGTATCTGTCAGAGAAATCTCTTTTCCGTTTTTCCATACAGTTCCGGCTTCCGGATACACTTCCAAAGCTCCGCTGCACATTTTTTCTTCCTGTGTCCTCCGGCCGCTGCCCTGATATACATGATATCGCCGCACCAGGGCTTTTACTCTGCTGATCAGCTCCTGATAGGAAAACGGCTTGGGAAGATAGTCGTCTCCGCCGCTGGAAAACCCCATGATCTTATCTTCCACCTGAGTTCTTGCGCTGAGAAACAGGATTGGGACATTTGATTTTTTCCGGATCTCCATACAGGTCTGATACCCATTTAATCCCGGCATCATCACATCCAGCAGAATCAGATCATAAGCTCCATGTTCTATTTTATCCAGAGCTTCCTTTCCGTCTCCTGCTTCATCCACAGTAAATCCTTCCCCCTGCAGAAGTACCATAGCCACCTCCCGGATTTCAGGGTTATCGTCCACAATCAAAATTTCCGGTTCTTCCATTATCTTTCTCCTTTTGCGTTGGGAAATACTGCTGCCGCATTTTTCCACAAAATATTATACTACGATCTTTAAACTCTATGTTTGCATCATTCGCCTCGTTAAGTGACCGGGTATTAGGAATTTTGCATATATATGACAAAACGCCTCACAGAATATTACCGTATAAACAGTAACTATTCTATCTCCGAACTCACTCTGTATCTTCGTCCCGGCTTCATTAAGCGTTCATATTATATCATGTTTTTCGGGCTTCAATGTGATTCTTAATAATTCTTCAGATTTATGCAACAGGTTTCTTAAGATATAAAATGTATATTTTCGTTATCATTTCATATACTCTACTTCATTTGAAAGGAGCCCGCTTTTATGGAACATCTTATTAACCGGAAGTCCACTTCCTTCTCCCATCCCCGGAAAAATACTCAGGTCTTTTTCCCTGTTACTGCACTGCATTTTATTTTTCTTACCGCAGCAGTACTTATATTTGTGTATTTTTCCGTTCCGGAAGGAAAGCTTTTCGGCTCAGAAACAGACTGGTACTGCCAGCATGTAACGCTTGTGGATACTATGCGCAGACAGTTTTATGCAACAAGAGATCTGTTTCCGGACTGGATTTCTCTTGGAAGCGGGACAAATTTTTATGCACTTTCCTACTACGGATTTCTGCGCCCGGACGTTCTGGTCAGTTATCTTCTTCCTTCTGTTCCTGTGGAAACTGTAATTCAGTTTTATGCGGTAACAGAAATGGCTGCCGGCGCCTGCCTTCTTTACTGGTGGCTTTTTCATAAATCCCTGGACAGGCTTTATTGTCTTACCGGAGGATTTCTTTATCTCACAGCCGGCTGTATGTTCCAGGCTCACAGGCAGATCATGTTTGTAAACTATCTTCCGTTTCTGATTCTTGCCCTTATATACACAGACAGACTGTCCGAAATTCATACCGGAGTTTACGCAAAAACATTCCCCCTTCATCCCGGACTTGCTGTAAGCTTTTTTATGATATCTGTTCACAGTTTTTATTTTCTGCCCTCCTGCCTTGTCTGCTGTTCCCTGTATCTTCTCTGTACAGGCAAAAACAGACTGCACACATGGAAAATCTGGCTGATTTCTGTTATTACAGGCCTTTGTCTTGCAGCTGTCCACCTTCTTCCTACAGCGCTTGTGATCCTGGAAAATAAAAAAGACGTACAGCCCACTTCTCTGTGGCAGATCTTTACAGTAAATCCCTCCATGAATACTTTACTTTACAGCTCCTACGGCTGTGGACTCACCCTTCTGGTCCTTTACTGTGTAATGTTATCTCTGGGCTGCAGCAAAACAAAAAAACTGGCCTTTGCGCTTCTTATCCTGTGTTTCAGTCAGCTTTGCTGCTGGCTTCTGAACGGAACCCTTTATCTTCGCCCCAAAGCTCTTATTCCCTTTCTTCCACTGTTTCTGCTGCTTACAGCCCGTACTCTCAGTCTTCTTCAGCAGAAAAAGCTGAAACACCGCTTTCTGCCGGCAGCCTTTTGTGCCATACCTGCACTGGTTCAGATATTTTTTCTTCATCATCCACAGCGGAAGCTGATCCTGGCAGATATACTTGTGCTGCTTTTTTATTCACTGTTGCCGAAATCAGAAATTGTTTTAAAGAAAAAATTTCATTTCAAGAGAAAAAAAGCAGCATCTTCCAAAACAGGAGTATCCTCTTCCCTTTTACAGGCTTATCCCGCAAAAAAGCCACATAGTCTGCGTCTTTCTCTGTATTATACCTGCTCTTTTATTTGTCAGCACTGCCAAAACAGAAAAATTCGCTGCTTCCTCTGTAAAATCCAGAGAAATCTTTACCCGTCAGGAACTGAAGGAGGTCTGTTCCGAACCCGGAAACGCTGTAGATATTTTTACTGCCCCCATGACAAACAGCAACTACGCTCCTTTGGAAAACCAACGCCGTACAACCATGTATTCTTCTGTTTCCAACACCGCCTACAACCATCTGTTTTATGACATTCTGAAAATGCCGGTCAGCACCAGAAACCGTGTTTCCATGAACGCTGCTCCCAATCCGTTTCAGGAATATCTGATGGGCATCCGATATATACAGACCACTGAAAACCGGCTTCCTGCAGGATATGTCCCCCGCCTCCAAAAGGAAAATATGGTTCTGGCAGAAAATCCCAATGTACTGCCCGTTGCTTACGGAACCTCAGCTCTTATGAGTGAAGCAGATTATGATACGCTTGATTACCCTTATAATCTGGATACCCTTACCAACCGGACCATCGTTCCGGAAACTGCCGGCATCGGGAAATCAGACTATACTTCTCAGATAAAAGAATATACTCTTCCACAGGATTTTATGAAACGTTCCTCAGAATACCTGGCAGAAACCGTATCCCGCAGTCTCCCTTCTGTCCTGAAAGATCAGATTCTGCTTCTGTCTTTTGATGTGGACTATGAGGGAACCAGGGATATTGACATAACTATTAACGGCATCCGAAACAGGCTTTCCGGTTCCTCCGCCCCTTATCCCAACCAGAATCACACGTTCACCTATATGCTTTCTGCCAATACACCGTTAAAAACTCTCGAGATTGCTTTCTCAGAGGGAAATTATAAAATAAACAATCTCCGCGGATTCACTTTGCCGATTTCCGCTATTGCTCATCCTGATATCACGCCATTTACGCCCTGCTCAGAAAACGAAAAGGCGCTTCTCCAGGGCAGTATTACCATGAAGGAGGACGGATACTTTGTAACCTCCTTTGCCTTTTCCAACGGATATGAGATTCTGGTAGACGGACGCCCTGCAGATCCGGTTATGGTAAACAAAGGATTTACAGGTTTTCCCATAAAAAAAGGGACGCATGAAATTATTGTCACTTTCCATGCGCCCGGTAAACGGATCGGTATTCTGTTCAGTTTTGCTGCCGCAATCCTTCTTCTGACAAAGTTATCTACATCTCTTTTGTCATCAGCACTGCGTTTTCCACAGGATTCTCATAATAATTCCTGCGAAGTCCGTCCTCTTTAAATCCAAGTCTCTGATAAAGCCGTCTGGCGGTTTCGTTTCCCTGGCGGACCTCCAGATGGACAAGCTTTATCCCCTGCATTTCCGCCATACGGAGCATACTGTCCACAAGAAACTGTCCAATTCCCTCTTTCTGACGGTCCGAGCGTACTGCTACATTCAGGATATCTCCCTCATCCAGCACAGTCATCATACTGCAGTAGCCGAGAATACGTTCTTTTTCTTCCACCACAAAAAACATGGTGTCTTTTTTCATCAGATAAGTAAGAAAGCCTTCTTTTGTCCACGGTACAGAAAAAAGGTTCTGTTCGATATCCACAACCTGCTCCAGATCTTCCACAAGCATTTCACGAAATGTCATTGTGCAGCCTCCTGATCTTTCGCTTTTTCCCGTTCTGCCCGCTCTCTTTCCGCCTGAGAAACGCGAAGGTAGTCCGGCACATGCTCCTCTGCGGTTCCATATTTTCCTTCTTCGTAATATACAAGGCCCAGAGATGCCACTGCTGCCGCCCTCTGTCTGTTTGCATGAGCCGGAGCAAAGCTGAAAGCTGCCTGAAGCTTTTCCTGGATCAGTTTTCTGAATACAGGCACACCATCTCCCAAAAAGGTAACTCTTTCCCCATACTGTTCAAGCTTTGCAAGAAGCTCCTCAATGGGAACCGCCATCTGATCCTCCACTGTCTGAAGTCTGTGGTCTTTAAAACGATAAATCCCTGTATATACCTGGTTTCTTCTGGCATCCATGATCGGACAGATCAGGCCTTGTGTGTCATAAAGATTATAAGCCAGAGCTTCTACCGTAGGCACACTGATCAATGGCTTTTTAAGGGCAAGCCCCAGCCCTTTTGCAGTAGCAGAGCCAATACGAAGCCCGGTAAAAGAGCCCGGACCGCCGGCAACAGCAATAGCGTCAACCGTATCCAGGTCAAGCTCTGTCATCTTTGCCACCTCATCCAGCATGGGAAGCAGAGTCTGAGAATGTGTTTTTTATAATTCACTGTATATTCTGCAGTCAGAATTTCGTCTTCAACAACAGCTACGGAAGCTACGATTCCCGAACTGTCCAAACCTAAAATTTTCATATTTTATTCAACCTCCTGTACAGTGATCCTGCGGTAATCAAATCCCTGTGTCAGATCCTTTTCTATGGTGATCTCAATCCGTTTTTCCGGAAGGATGTCTCTGATCAGCTCCGCCCACTCAATCAGACAGATTCCCTCTCCGAAAAAATAATCGTCGTAACCGATCTCTTCCATTTCTTCAATATCACCGATACGGTACACATCAAAATGATAAAAAGGCAGACGGCCTTCCTCATAGACCTGCACGATCGTAAAGGTAGGGCTGCTGACATGCTCTGTGATACCAAGCCCCGCTGCCACTCCCTGGGTAAAAACAGTCTTTCCCACACCGAGATCTCCGTTCAGGGTATATACCTGTCCCGGCTTTGCTGCTTCACCGATTTTTTTTCCTAATTCAAACGTCTCCTCCGGACTTCTGGTTTCTATTATCATGGCTCCGCCTTCCCAAACAAATTCCGGCTACTGATCACTTCGTTCCCGGCGGCTTTCATGCCGGATAAACAATTATCACCTGACTGATTCAGCAGTTCCGGTCTTTTACTTATTTCTTGCAGAATTGTTCTTTGCATATTATAATAGAGCAAACAGAGAAAAACAATACTTTTCGCAAAAGGAGAATAAAACTATGGCAAATCCAGTTGTAACAATCACCATGGAAAACGGTGATGTAATGAAAGCAGAGCTTTATCCGGAGGCTGCTCCCAATACGGTAAATAACTTTATCAGTCTTGTAAAAAAAGGATTTTATGACGGTCTGATCTTCCACCGTGTCATCAACGGCTTCATGATCCAGGGCGGCTGCCCGGACGGAACCGGCATGGGCGGTCCGGGATACAGCATTAAAGGCGAATTCGCTCAGAACGGCGTTGCAAACGACCTTGCACACACTCCCGGTGTTCTTTCCATGGCAAGAGCCATGCATCCAAACTCCGGCGGAAGTCAGTTCTTTATCATGCACAAGGCTGCTCCTCATCTTGACGGAAGCTACGCTGCCTTCGGCAAGATCACAGAGGGTATGGATGTTGTAAACCGCATTGCGGAAGAGGATACTGACTACAGTGACAGACCCCTTGACGATCAGGTAATGAAAACAGTAACTGTGGAAACCTTTGGTGTGGATTATCCGGAACCGGAGAAATGCTGATTCAGTTTTCGGGAATAGTATGTAATAAAATCGTACTGAAAAAAGATTCACTGAATGGCTGACAGACAGCCTGTAACCAGAGAATAGCTGAAAAAGTTATTCTCTGGTTTTTCTTACCCGTCAGATGATATTCATACAGTCTGAAACAGCGCTGCCGTCATTCCTCAAAGGTCAGCACTTCCCCATCCAGAACTGCAAAATACATTTCTCTGTCTTTTTCCATTTTTGCTCTTCCGTTTGTGCTTTCCGTAATGGCTTTCTGTACCTCATCCACATCCTGAAACGGAATCAGAAGCTCCAGGATTACCCGGTCTGTATATTCGCTGTTCAGAACAGGCAGGCTCCTCTCGCCTGCAATATACTGAAGCTTTCCCACTCCTGTATAATCCGTGGTTACTCTGAGACAGATTCCTTTTTTCTTCTCAATAATACGGCTGGCTGCAAGACCTTCCTGAACCGCCCTGGAATAAGCCCGGACAAGTCCTCCTGTTCCCAGCAGAACTCCCCCGAAATATCTTGTTACAACCACTGCCACATTATAAATATCTTCTCCCAGGATCACATCCAGCATAGGACGTCCTGCCGTTCCGGAGGGCTCCCCGTCGTCGCTGCATCTGGTATATTCCCTGTTTGATCCCACCGAATACACAAAGCAGTTATGCCTTGCATCCCAGTATTTTTTTTTCATTTCTTCCAGAAATGCCAGGGCTTCCTCCTCAGTTTTTACCGGGCGCACAGTTGCTATAAATCTGGACTTTTTTTCTGTGATCTCTCCACAGCCGCCCTCTAATATGGTTTTATAGGTTTCCAGCATAAATCTTTTCTCCTGTTTTATATTTACTGTCTTATTTTCTGTGTTCAGGATTTCTGTTTTTCCACAGCCTTGATCTGATCCAGATTATACTTTTCTGTTTCGCTGAGAACAGAATCCTCTATTTTGTCAAACTCTTCCGGCGAATACTGATTCCCATTACCGGACTCCATCAAATATCCAGGCAATGCCCTTACCAAATTCATCGTTTTCCTTACGGAGCATAAACGGTTCCTATTGCGCCGCATAAGTCCATACCTGAAGTACCTGAGGCGCCACCGTATTGTAATCCCATTTCTTTCTGCTGTTGGCTTTGCTGAAAGGATCGTTAATTGTAAGCATTCCGTCAGAAATCCCCCTGATCACAATAAAATGACCCTCATCGGTAAAATCCCCGGGGCCCACGGCGCAGATGATCAGCCCCCCATTGTCCACGGTCTCTTCCATTTGGCGGAGATCCGCAGAAGGGAACTGATTAACTGTAATTCCATACTCCCTGGCGATATCCCCCATAAAAAGCCATGAGGTTCCCACCCCTTCCACATAATAACCGTCCTCCATAGCCCGCTGCGCCAGCATATCAGGAGTAAGATTTTTATCTCCTGTCAGGCTGTACAGCACCATGGAGAGACAGGTGGGCCCGCATCCGGAAATCCCCACATTGGACTGTCCGTAAGGCACATAGCCCCAGCGTTTGTCCCACTGGATAAAAAGCGGAACCTTTTCCGGCAGCTCTGATTCCCGGATTCCTCCGAATGCTTTTGCTCCGTATCCGGATATGCAGCTACAAAATCCGCAATCTCAGGATTTCGCCTCAAAGCATCCAGAAAGCTTGACGGATATTTTGACGGTTCTGCAAAAATCTTCTCTTCCACGCTCAGGGGAGAAGTATCTTCTTTGTCACTTTGAGCCTGATCCGTCGTTTTCCCTTCTACGATCACTGCTGTGGGAATGACTGTCGTCTCCCTCAGCTTCCATCTATCATTTTCCCTCATCAGAAAGTTTCCGGCCGCCAGAAATACAAACAGAGAAACTGTCATAAGGATTCTTCTGTTTTTCTCCTTTATTCTGGCCTCTGTAGCCGGACTTCTGGGACGGTCAGATGCTGGATGATCTGCTGTTTTCTTTTGTTCCACAGTATAGCCTCCCTTATCCGGTTCTTCTCTTATTTTTTCAGACCCGAAAACGGTATTTTTTTCAATTCTCTATGAGATTATATCATAAAAAAGCCTCTGTACTGTAACCAATTTTACATAAAATTACAATACAGAGACTTTTTTATTACTATTCGCATCCCACTATCCGGCCAAATTTTTTAGCATATGTACCAGAATCCCGGGACATACAGGGCAAAATGCAAGGTTACTGCTTACACGGTATCGCTTTTCAGCAAATTTTCTTCTCTTCTATGTTCCTCTTAAATCCAATATAAGTAGCTGCAAAATAAATCAAAAACAGAACTGCCACAGCCCCTGCTGCCCCTGCAAAATACAGAATACTGTTCTGGCGGATCCCTGTATAAAAAACAAAGGAATCACTGATGTACTTCACTATGATCCAGCTTATCACTGCAGAAACCACAAACGGAGTCATATAGTAGATCAAAAGCTGTTTCCGTATTACACTGTGTATTTTTTCCGGACGAAGTCCCAGTTTCCTGAGCGTATCATACCGAAACCGGTATTTTCCGGAGTCTCCAAGCTGCTGAACAGAAAGAACGGTCAGAGCCACACAGAGAAATACCACCGCTGTATAAATACATGCATAGGCCACTACTGTAATAATGAAATTCATAGTATCAAGAATTTCCCCTTTGACAAAATTTTCTGCCATATATACAAATATTTCATCCGTTCCGTCAGCCCAGTAAAAATCCTCATAAGTCATTCCCGAATTTCCAAGTGTCCTTTTACCATAACTTTCGTCTGCACTGTCCAGAGCATCCAGCGCTCCTGTTTTCATGACTCCGGAGGTCTGAGCCTCCAGAAGGGAATAGTACGGTGTCAGTGTTTCTGCCGCCTGATCGCTGACAATGATCAGATAATCTGATCCGTTTAACCCTGACTGGCAGAATCCTTCCGTGTAAAGCTCTGCTCCCTTCAGTCCTTCTCCGTTTGGAAGAACCAGCGTTTCTTTCAGCGCCTTTTGGGCAGTTTCCTTTACCCTTGTTTTTGCATGGATCAGATAAGTTCCCTCCTCTAAGGAAACCGTCCTGTATCCTGCCGCCTTTCTCAGGTAATTATAATCACTGAGCTTCATGTATGTGTCACAGGAAAAATACGATGGGTTCTCTCCCTCTGCTGTCAGATCCTCATATCCTTCTCTTTGAAAGAACGGAAGATTGTCATAAAAGAAATCATTCATATCTGTGTCTCCATCTGTATAAATGGAGTAAACATAGACGTCCTCAATTTCTCCAAAATCCTCCAGAAGCTTCTGCTTTTCTTCCAATAAAGGTCTGTCCTCTGTTTCCGGACTGAACAGCAAAATGTCAAAAGGATTTTCCTGTTCCATCATATTGATCTGATAGTCCATAAACATAAGAGCAATACTGCTTACAAGAAGAGCCACAGTAAAAAGGACCGTCAGGGTTCCCATAGTAAACTGCATGGTACGGATCTTGGAGGAAAACTGCCTGATCAGAAATACATTGGCGCTCTTGTAGATCTTTCGCCCGCCTTTGTCTGCATACCGGCACACAGTTGCTGCAATTCCTGTGTACAGAAGATATACGGAACCAAAAAGTCCCAGGCACAGAGGAATTCCATTTGCATTGTTGATTCTGTTGTTCCATAAAAGAAGCATAAAAATCAGAATATAGATCACAGCCATAGGAAAAAGAAGCGTTTTTTCAGAAATATGTTTCTGACGGATTTCTTCATTTGCTCTTTCTGCGTTCATCAGTTCTCTGATATTCAGTTTTTTCAGTCTTCTTCCTGCCCGCAAAAGAGCGATCCAGAATATCACCAGATAGATTCCCAGCGTCAGAAGGATATTCCATATGGAAATCTCTGCTTTCAGGTGATATGCCTTATCCATGGTTCCCATAAACATGGACGTAAGCACCTGCTGAAAAAACATCCCCGGAAGCAGCCCCAGAGCAAAGGCAATTCCTCCAAGAATCAGGTTTTCCCGGATAAACATACCTGCCAGACGTCTGCCCGATACACCCAGAAGCAGATAAGTACCAAATTCCCTGCTGCGCCGGTTTGCCATAAACCGCACAATATATCCCACCAGCCATGCCATGATAAATACAATAAAAAATGCAGCGGCTCCGATCATACTTCCAATAAAAAGTCCGCCGTCCTCACAGAGCTTCAGAATATCCTCTGAAAACATCAGTGAATGAAATGCAAACATCAAAGCAGACACTGCTGTCAGCGTGGCAGTATAAATTCCGTAATCACGGAAAGACCGGCTGGCATTTCTTCTGGTAAGTGTCCGGAAAATTTTCTCCGTACTGTCTGGGAGATCCGGTTTTCTCCCGTCCCGCTTTTCCGGAACTCTTCCGCTGATTTTGCGGCTTTCTCTGTGTTCCTTTTTCTTCCGTTTTACTCACAGGATCCTTCACCTCCTGTCAGAGACAGAACATCCAGGATCTCATTGAGAAATTCTCTCCTGCTCTCCGCGCCTTTTACAAGCTCATGAAAAATCTCCCCGTCCTTTAAAAACAGATGCGGCTGCAGTAGCTTGCAGAAAACGCATCATGGGTAACCATAAGGATGGTGGCTCCCATTTCATCGTTCATGGCAGTAAAGGTTTCCAGAAGCATCTGTGCAGATCTGGAATCCAAGCCCTGTAGGCTCGTCTGCCAGTATCAGATCCGGACGATTGATCAGAGCTCTGGCGCAGGCGCATCTCTGCTTCTGTCCCCCGGAGACTTCATAGGGGAAACGATTCCGGAGTTCATAGATTCCCAGCCTTTTCATTACTGCCGATACCCGCTCCTCAATTTTTTTCCTGGAATTTGTGTGAAGAGCCATTGCAAGCACAATATTTTCTTTCAGAG
>ENA-OQAB01000584-OQAB01000584.1-human-gut-metagenome-genome-assembly--contig:-NODE-584-length-19341-cov-3.911679_pt1 | contig 19341 bp, 22 predicted proteins | sample MGYA00242490_ERZ504517 | MGnify/ENA primary metagenome ERZ504517 (study PRJEB26092, sample SAMD00036298) | human gut metagenome | host: Homo sapiens | study: EMG produced TPA metagenomics assembly of...
GCACAGCCTCGTCCGGCTTGATAAGCCGCCGAAACCCGTCGTACGATTCAGGCAGAAAGTCATCCCAGGAAAGGTCGGGCAGTCCCTTGTTTTTCAGAATGACACCGAAGTTTTTCCTGCGATCCACATAGGAATCATGAATGATCCGGGCCAGCCGCTCTTCCACCATTTTACGAAAAGCGTCGAAGGACCCGGTGATAAATTCGATAAGGGCAAATTCCAACATGCCGATATCGACCCGAACGGCATATTCTTCCGATTCGGGATTGAAGATAGCCCGCACAGTCCAGCCGTTCTCCTTATTTTCATAAGTGAACAGGCGATATTCGACGGGGTTGCCGTCTTTTTCAACCATGCGATATTCTTCCAATAACTGAAAATCTCCCACCGTAAGTGGGAGAACAGTCATGATATTCCATTGTTTGAGTGTTTCAATCAATGTGTTATCCATAGTAATGAATGGTGCGGTTGGCGGGAGTTGAACCCGCACGATCGAAGATCACTGCCGCCTGAAGACAGCGCGTCTGCCATTCCGCCACAACCGCATAACTTAAAAATCATAAAGCTGCTTGTAGTGCTTTTCGTTCAACAAAACTATTCTAACATATTCCCGCGTTTCTGAAAAGGGTATTTTTTCAATTTCTTGAAAATCTTTTGTCCAGCCATATTCCCGGACCCAAGAATCGACGTGTCCCCGACCGGCATTATACGCAGCCAGAGCCAGTATTTGATTCCCATCATACTCTTTCAAAAGATAAGCGAGATACCATGTTCCCAGCCTTATGTTGGTACGGACGTCACTGAGTTTATCCGGCGTGTAGTCAGTCATTCCCATCTCATCGGCAATCCATTGGGCCGTATCGGGCATGACCTGCATCAGGCCATGGGCCCCGGGTTGAGACGAAGCCCGTTCGTCGAATTTGCTCTCAACTAAGATGACCGACGCCACCAAGGCCGGGTCGATCTTGGTTTCATAAGCATACTGCCGAACGAGATAATCGTACTGAAGAGGATAGACGAACTTGCGCATGACATCGTCTTTCCATGAATAGAAATACGATGCCGAAAAGAAAAGCAACAGTGCTGCTATGATGATTGTCCCTTTGGTACTTCCCTTTTTTCTCACGTCTTTTCCCTACATTTCAATGCGGTCCATCAAGTCCTGCCAAGCGGCTTTCACTTGTGCCCGCGTCGCTTCAGGCGACCCGTTATTATCGATGACAACCTGTGCCAAAGACCTTTTCTCGTCGATGGGAAGTTGGGCGTGAATCCGCGCCAACGCCTCTTCTTCCGAATACCCGTTGCGCTTCATCAGCCGCAAAAGCTGAGTCTTCGGATCGACGTATACGAGCCATGTTTCGTCAACGTACGAATTGTATTTTATCTCATAAAGTAAAGGCATGTCAAGAAAGATGACCGGATTTTTTTTTATCTTCTTCGATTTTTCGGATTTCTCGTTCGATGCCGTCATGGATGAGGGGAAACAGCAGGCCTTCGAGTTCTGCCTTTTTCGCCTTGTCCTGAAAGACGAGGCTGCCGACATAAGCCCGGTCCATAGAACCGTCCTCACAAAGAGCCTTAGGCCCAAAAGCAGCGGCAACGGCGGCAAGGCCCTTCGTCCCCGGCAGGACAACGTCATGAGCGATGACGTCGCAATCGACGATGCCGGCACCATACTCTCTGAGCATGGTCACAACGGTACTCTTCCCCGACGCAATGCCGCCGGTCAATCCGATATGAAGCATAAAAATCTCTCCCTCTCCGTGCAATATACTTCTATTATACTGATAGAATGACCTTCTGTCCAACGCCCTTTTGTTTCTATACAAAAAAAGCACAGCTCCCGAAAGAACTGTGCTTTATCAAACATCGCAGATAGTACGGCTGGCCTTATAAATGAATCTTAGAGGCACATTTCGTAGATCTTTACGATATCGTCCGGCGTGAGGTCGATGAAGCCGTGGAGGGTTCCGCCGAGCTGTTTGCAGGCGTTTTCGGCCATATCACGGAAGTGTTTGTCATCGATGCCGAGGTCAGACAGGCGGCTGTCGAGACCTAAGGTCTTAAAGAAGAAGTCCGACAGGGCTTCGATCGCCTTTTCGGCCCCTTCGCGGTCAGACAAGCTGTCGTCGAGACCGAAGACGTTGGTCCCTAAGCGCTTGATTTGCCAAGCGTTGTCATCGTTCATGACGTACTTGAGCCAGCGCGGGATGAGGATAGCCAAACCGTGACCGTGGGTAATGTCATAGACGGCGGAGAGTTCGTGCTCCATGCGGTGGCACGACGTCATCTGAGAAACGCCGCCGGCCAAAAAGCCGTTGAGAGCCCACGTCGACGCCCACATGAGGTTGGCTCGGGCTTCGTAGTTATCCGGTTCCTTAAGGGCAATGGGAGCAAATTTCACGACGGTTTTCAGCACTTCGTCCTGGACGCGGTAAATCATGTCCATGCGAGGCTGTCTTGAAAAGTACACCATATCAAAGATATGGGCCATGATATCGACGCTTCCGGAAGCCGTCTGGTAAGCCGGTACGCTAAAGGTGTTGGTCGGGTCGAGGAAGGATGCGGCCGGCTGAACGGCCGGTGAAAAGTACGGCAGCTTGTCCTTCGTATCGACGTTGCTGATGACGGCGCCGGCATTCATTTCAGACCCCGTAGCAGCGATGGTCAGGACCGTCATGAGGGGCAGGGCCTTCGGACTTACGACCTTCTTCATGACCAAATCCCAGCAGTCGTCCGTATCGGCGGCCACCGTGGCTGCCATGACTTTCGAAGCGTCGATGGTCGAGCCGCCGCCGACAGCCAGGATGACGTCAATGCCTTCTTCCCGGCAAATCTTGACGCCCTTATTGACCGTCGTATGGCGCGGATTCGGTTCGACACCGCCGAGCTCGGAAATGGTCATGCCGGCTTTGGTCAAAACATCGACGACCTTATCATAAAGGCCGATTCGTTTAATGGAGCCGCCGCCGTAGACGAGGAGTACTTTTTTGCCAAAAGCCGCCGCTTCTTCACCGAGATGGGTTAATTGATCTTTCCCAAAGTAAATTTTTGTTCTATTTTGAAATACGAAATCGTTCATTATAAATCTCCCTTCTTAAAGAATGACTCTATAATGTATGTAATTCGCCGCCCCCGGCAGAATCCCTTTTTCAAAATATAAATGATATCCTTTCAAATACTGCAATCCATCAAAGCTCAATCTGCCCTATGCGCTATATCAAAAAAGCACGACTGACAACACAGACGTGCTTTCTTACAAGGTAATTTATCGCTTCAGCGCTTTTAGGAGCTGTCCTTAGTGAGTTTCTTTCAGATACTGCAGATCGCCGAACCAGTACGATGCCGTCGTGCCTCCGTCGATGAGGATGTCGCTGCCGGAGATGAAACGGCCTTTGTGGCTCATGAGAAATTCCGCCAAGTCACCGATTTCATCAGGCGTGCCGGCGCGGCCGGCCGGGCTGAGGGACAGCATCTTGCGGTAGCCATCTTTGCGCGGGCCGTTGAGCTCGTCCTTAGCCAGGGGCGTAATGACGATGCCCGGACTGATGGAATTGACGGTCGCGCCTCGTTTTCCCCAGTTCGTGGCTTCGGCCATGACCCGCAGGACGTTGCAGCGCTTCGAATACTGATAGGCCTTCAACGTATCTGTGATGGCTTTGAGAAAGGGCAGGTCCAACAGTTCTTCCGTCGGCGTCAGAGCCAGTCGATCCGTTTCTTCCTGAGATAAGGCGCCCAATCGATGGCCGGACTGGGACGAAATGATGATGCCCGAACCGCCGGCTTCGATGACCTTGCCGAATTCTTCCAGCAGGACCGCCGTGCCGTAAAGGTCTACTTTCAAGATTGTTTCGATCGATGCCTGAGACGGCGATACGCCGGCGGCATTGATGAGGTACTTAATGGCGCCGAACTGCTTGGCATGATCGATGAGGGCCAAAAATGGACGAGCGCGACGAAATGTCAACGGCCAGGGTGCTCGTTTTAAATCCCGTACTTTCTAAAACCGCAGCCGCCCGGTCGGCATGTTCCTGATTCACATCGGCCAAGACGATGTGACGGCCGCTTCCGACGCGGCGGGCAATGGCCTGGCCGATCTGGCCGGAACCGACTAAGACGACGACTTCCTTTTCATTTGCATTCATCGAGAGATTCCTCCTATATATACAATACATGATAGATCATGGATATTGACAGGACGCTGGTTCCTGTTGGCAACCATATTGTACCGAAACGGGCTATGTATAACAATTCGAAATCAAAAGGTGCTCCATTAGTTTTACTTATGTCAAAACTACGGTATAATAGCAGTAACATTTCGAAAGAAAGGAGTGAGTCCATGCTGTTTCGCCAAATGAAATACTTTATCGCCGTCGTCGACGCCAAGAGCTTTACCGAAGCCTCCTATGCGTTAGAAATTTCCCAATCTGCCGTATCGCAGCAGATCAAGGCCCTGGAAGAAGACTTAGGCGTTCCCTTATTGATTCGCCATCATCGGCATTTTTCCCTGACGCCGGCCGGCGACTATTTCTACCGCCACGGGAAGGAACTGCTTCAAGAAATCGAAGCGTTCAAGGACGAGACCCGGCGCCAAGGCGAAGATAAAGAGCTGCACCTATCTATCGGCTATTTGAATAACTACGTCGGCAGCGAACTGTATGAAACGATTGCCGCTTTTTCCGCTTATTATCCGGAAGTGACCATCCATATCTTCAATGGAACTCACGAATACCTGTACCGGGAACTGCGTACGCGAAAGGCCGACTTGGTTCTCAGCGACCAGCGCCGCACCTTTTCCGACTTATACGAAAATGACATTCTCCTAAAAGGTACGGTCTATGCCGAAATATCGTGCCAGAATCCCCGGAGTCAACAGGAATTCCTTACCTTGGAAGACGTGAAGCGCTTCCCCTGCATCCTGGTCACCGCAGAAGATCAGGAAGCGTCAGAAGCTGCCTATTATACCGAGACCTTGGGCTTTGCCGATAATTTTCTCTTTGCCCGGACCATCGAAGAAGCACGGCTCCTCGTGGCCGGCAACCGCGGCTATCTGCCTCTGGAAAGTTTTTCACCGACGCCTCCGTCGGGCACGGCCTCGCGCTGTCTGCCCCTTTATCGAGGGGACAGTCCCATGATGCGCCATTACTGTCTCTTTTGGCATAAGGACAACAGTACCTACTACGTCGAGGAATTTGCCCGCCTGCTCCACCAGCGGATTGCGGAGTACCAAAAAGGGTAAGCCGCCAAAATATACGTAACGTTGTCGTTCTATTTATGAATTGTTTAAGCTGTCTCTGTACCATAAAGTATCATTACCATTAGGAGGGATCTTATGCTTTCTGCCTTACGGCACCACCGGCGCCTGGTATTCGTTTTTTTCCTGCTGGCCGCCGCTTTTCTCTACTTTGCCCACATCGACTCGTACCATCTCATCGAGCTCGACGAGGGCCGATACCATCGTATTCCCATGGAAATGGTCCTGTCCGGCGACTACCTGACGCCCCATTTCGATTACATGCCCTACTTTGAAAAACCGATCTTCCAGTATTGGGTGACGGCCCTGGCTATGAAACTCTTCGGCTTTAAGGAATTTACAGGCCGCGTCCTGCCGGCCTTGACCGGTTTTGGAAACGTCATCTTAGCCTACGTCTTGGGCCGAACCATGTACAACGGACGAACGGGCCTCATGGCAGCCATCATACTGGCTACGTCGGCACTCCAGCTCATTGTCGCCTCCATCGGCGTCCTCGACATGGCCCTGACCTTTTTTCGTCGACGCCTGCCTGGTTTTCTTTTATCTCTTTGAGCGGACGGAGAAAAAGAAATATCTCCTCCTCTTCTATGCCGCCATGGGTCTTGGCATGCTGACCAAGGGGCTCATTGCCATCGCTTTTCCCGTAGGTATCCTCTTTTGGTATGCCCTCTGCACGCGGCGGCCGCGGCTCTTCTTAAAACTGTTCTACGTGCCCGGAATCCTGCTCTTCCTGGCGATTTCCGTCCCTTGGTACTACCTCGTATCGAAAGCCAACCCGGATTTCTTTTACTTCTTCTTCATCCGCGAGCACTTTCTCCGCTTTGCCACCAAGATGCATGAACGGTTCCATCCCTGGTACTACTTCGTCCCGGTCCTCATTGCCGGTCTCATGCCCTGGACGGGCTTTCTGGCAACCTTTTTCAGTAAAAGAGGCATCTTCCGCGCGCCGGGGACATTGCGTCACAAGCAGGATCTCATCCTTCTCGCCTTATGGGCCGGCTTGATTTACGTCTTTTACAGCATTTCCGATTCGAAACTGCCGACGTATATCCTGCCCTGCTGGCTGCCCTTATCGGTCCTCTTAGCAGCTTCCCTGGAACGGTGCCGCCGCGAAAAATCTTGGCTCGGCCACAGTTTCCTTATCAACTCCCTGCTCTGCCTCCTCTTTACGGCAGCCGGCGTCGTCTACCTCATGCACACCGATTTTCTGACGATTGCTGACTTCTTCAGTCACGGCGGCCTGCTCATCGCCTCCCTCCTCATCGGGACGGCTGCCGCCGCTTGGTCGTGGCATAAACGGCGCAGCTTCCTTTCGGTGTTCGTCATCCTCACCGTCATGGCCTATGGCTTCGGCCTCGGTGCCCATCAGATTCAAGGTCAGATTCACGACCACCAGACGGCTTACAACGTCAGTCAGGATATCAAACAGCTGAACGTACCGGACAGTACGCCCATCATCATGTACGGCTACTTCATTCCGGGCCTGGTCTATTACCTCGACCGTCCCATTGCCACGGGCAACTTCATGGGTGAACTGAACTTCGGCATCCATCACACGGAGCGGACGGGCATGTACTATGGCAGCAACGAATTGTATGCCCTCTGGAACAGCGATAAGCCGGCCGTCATCGTCGTCGAAAAGAAATACTTGGAAGAAGCCCTGCGCGTCGTCGGAACACCTCCGGCTCGGCGCATTACCGACGAAGACTACACAGTTCTTCTGAACAGCCCTGCCGCGCAGGACGCAGCTCGATAAAGAGCGGCATCGCAGCATCGATACTTGAAATAATCCGCAAAAAAACAAGATACACAAAAACCAGCACCATGACGCAGTTCATGGTGCTGATTTTCTTATCGGTGAAAATCCCGAGGCAAGGATTCATTTCAGTTGTTCTTTGAAAAAATCGGCGACCGCCCGGGCTGCCCCGTCTGTATCGTGACTGAAAACATGGTCTTCGCCGTCGATGAGATGGAGTTGGCCGTTGAAGTAGATGCGCTGATAGCGCTGGCTGTACGTATAAGGCGCAATGACGTCACCTGTACCGTGAATCATGTAGGCCGGACCCTGATACTGGGACGCCGTTTCATAAATGGGAAGGGTCTGAGCCGTTTTGACATAGTTGGCTCCGACCTGATAATCTCGTACCTTGATGGTTTCCGGCGGATTGAGGGGATCGTAGTGAACGCCGAAAAGCTGGCCGCGAATGGCATCCTCCCTAAGGACGGCGGCCGGCGCCATGAGAGCCAAGGCCTTGACCTTCTGTGTCCCCAATTCGCCGGCCGTCATACTGGCAACGACGCCGCCTTGAGAGTGACCGGCCAGGGCAATTCCCGTCACGCCGGGAAGCTTACCGGCATAGTCATAGACATGCTTAGCGTCTTCAATTTCGTTGAGGACGGTCATATCTTGGAATCGTCCTTCGCTCTTCCCATGACCGTTAAAATCGAAGCGGATGGACGCAATGCCGTCTTTTTCTAAGTCATCGGCGAGTTTCGTCAGAAGGGGCCGCTCCTTATTCCCCATGAAGCCGTGCATGATGATGACTAAAGGATATTCGCTCTTTCCGTCAGGCCGCTGAAGGACAGCCGACAGTTTTCCGTGATCGCCGTCAATAGTGACATCTTGGGACTGAGCGGCACCGACACCGGTCCCCATAGTGAAGAGGCCCAAGGTCAGCAAAGAAAGACCCAACAGTCGTTTAAAATGACGCATAACAAAACCTCCTAACGATAGGATACTACCATCTGATGTTGTATTATCATTGTACCGCCTCTTTTTAATCATGTCAATAATTACATATTCAAGATAATGAAATTTCAATACTGAAAAACGGCCTTCCAACGAAGTATGCACCGCCAATGCCGTCGGCAGGTCGAAATGCCGCAACGCCCTCGACGGGACAAGGGAATCGAGAAAGGATATGTGCAAGGAAGACACTCGCACGAAAAAAAGAGAGCCGTCTAAAAAGACAACTCCCTTTTGTATGTGAATGACATCCGGCGTTAAGCCGACTCCTCACTTCTGGCATTTCGGGCAGTAATGGGTGCCGCGGCCGTTTAGTTTTACGTATTCAATAGTCGTGCCACAGACCGTACAGGGCGTCCCTTCGCGGCCGTAGACGCGGAGGTTTTCCTGGTTCTGCCCTTCTTTGCCATTGCCGCTGATGAAATTCCGTATCGTCGTACCGCCGTGTGCGAGGCCTTCTTGGAGAACAGCCGTGATAGCCTCATGGAGTTTCACCGCTTCTTTTTTCGTGACCTTACAGCCTCGGCGCAGGGGACGGATTCCGGCGCGGAACAGGGCTTCGTCGACGTAAATATTGCCGATGCCGGCCACCTTGGTCTGGTCGAGAAGGACCGTCTTTACCGGCCGGCGCGTTTCCTTTAAGAAACGATACAAGCCCTCTGCTGTAAAAGCCGGACTGATGGCATCGGGACCGAGGTTGTCATAGCCTTTGATCCCCGTCGGTCCTTCTGTCGGTACGAGCCATAAACAGCCCAAGGTTCGGATATCGCGATACAGGAGTCGGCCTTCCGTCAGAGAAAAGACGACGTGAACGGCCCGTCCGGCATACTCTCCCGGCTCGTCTTCATAGAGGAGGCTGCCCGTCATCCGAAGGTGCACCAAGACCGACCAAGGGCCGCTGCAGCGGAGAAAAAGGTATTTTCCACGGCGGCTGACGCCTTCGATTTCCGTTCCGGTCAGGGCCGAAACGAAATTCTCTGCCGTCGTATTGCGGATGAGCCGCGGCAGGGATACGTCGACAGCCGTGATGGCCTTATGCTGTACCTTGTTTTCGATAAAGGAACGTATCGTTTCTACTTCCGGCAATTCCGGCATAAACTCACCTACTTCGCTTCTTCCCAGTTGGCGCCGCTGTGAATGTCTACGACGAGGGGAACGGAAAGTTCGACGATGTGTTCCATCGTATCTTTTAAGAGTTTTTCGATTTCCTCTTTTTCGGCAGCCGGCACTTCTAAGACCAGTTCGTCATGGACCTGGACCAAGAGCTTGCTTTTCAGCTTCCGCTTTTCCAGCTCATCTTGAACGGCGTTCATCGCCAACTTGATGATATCGGCGGCACTGCCTTGGATGGGCGTATTCATGGCCGTCCGTTCGGCAAAGGAACGGCGCGTGAAATTCTTGCTGTTGATGTCCGGCAGGGCCCGGCGGCGGCCGAACATGGTGACGGCCATGCCGCTCTGTTTAGCCGACTCAATGAGGCCGTTCATATAGGTGTGAATCGTGCTGTAGCGGGCAAAGTAGGAATCGATATAGTCCTTGGCTTTCTGACGGGAAATGGAGATGTTGCGGGCCAGACCGAAGTCACTGATGCCGTAAATGATGCCGAAGTTGACGGCCTTGGCGTGGGACCGTTCTTCCGGCGTAACTTCGTCCCAGGGAATGCCGAAAACTTCCGACGCCGTCCGGCGGTGGATATCCTGCCCTTTTTGGAAGCCGTCGATCATGGTCGGATCCTGAGAGAGATGAGCTAAGAGGCGCAGCTCAATCTGCGAGTAGTCGCCCGATACGATATAGTCATAGCCCTTGCCGGGAATGAAGATGGACCGTATCTTGCGGGCCCTGTTCAGTCCGGATGGGATATTCTGCAAGTTGGGATCGGACTGCTGCTGAGACGGTCCCGTTGCCGTCACCATTTCGGTTGAAATGGGTATGGATGCGGCCCGTTTCCGGGGAAATGAGCGGCTCCAGCCCGTCGAGAGTAGGTCGAGATGAGCTTCTTCAAGGCCCGGAAGCGGAGGATCATTATCGATCATGGGATGCGTTATCTAAAAGGGCATCGAGGACGGAACTGTCCGTAGAATAACCGGTCTTGGTCTTTTAATGACCGGCAGCTTCAATTTTTCAAAGAGGATGACGCCGAGCTGTTTCGGTGAACTGATGTTAAACGTTTCGCCGGCGTCGTCGTAAATCGCTTCTTCCAAGGCATCGGCCTGAGTCGATAATTCGCTCTTCATAGCCATGAGCCGTTCCGTATCGACAGTAAAGCCGTTCATTTCCATGACTGCCAGGGTACGGACCAAAGGTTCTTCGATGGAATCGTAGAGGTCGGTCAGATTCCCTTCTTTCAGTTGTGTTTCAACTTTCGGCCAAACGGCAAGGGCAAAGGCGGCATCGCTGACCAGCCGCTGCACATCGTCATCGGCCGGTTCCTGAAGGCTAACGTCGAAGGTTTCTGAAATATAGGTCAGGCCGTAAGACGTCCGCGTCGGATCCAAGAGGTAGGCTGCCAGGATGATATCCTTTAAAGGCAGTCGACCCGAAGTCACGGCGGAAACGGCCTTGATAAGATTCTTTCCATCAGCCGTAATGACGGCTTTAGCTTCCGGCAACACGGTGAGGTAGGCTGCATAGTCCCCTTGAGGTACGGTAAAAGCCCCTTCTTCCGTCGCCATGGAAAGGCCTGTAAGATTCGGAACGGGCTGATGATCGTCAAATTCGGCAGCGACGGCGACGATGTTTCCTTTCAAGCTGTCTGCCGGCGGAGCTTCGACGGCGGTGACCACGGCTTCTTCAGAGCCGGTTCCATTTGCGAGATGGGCAAAGCGGTCAAAGGCGGCAAAGCGTTCCAAGAGATTGCGGAAGCCCAGGCTCTTAAAAAGTTCGGCCACGTCAGCCTGGCGGGGCTGGGGCTGGAATTGGTCGATGGTATAGGTCAGGTCGAGGTCGCAGCGAATGGTCGCCAAATCTTTGGACAAGAGGGCCTTATCCTTATTGTCGGCCAATTTTTCCTGAAGCTTCTTCCCTTTCACCTCGTCGAGGTGTTCATAGACGCCGGCGACACTGCTGAATTGGGAGATGAGCTCAAGGCCGTTTTTCGCCGACACCGGGGACACCGGGAATGTTGTCGGCCGTATCCCCCATGAGGGCCTTCATTTCGATGACCTGAGCCGGTGTATAGCCGTATTCCGCTTCCATGACGGCCGGTGTGACGGCCAGCATCTGGGTAATGCCTTTCTTGGTCAGGTAGACCGTAACGTCGTCAGTGACTAACTGGAGGGCATCGCGGTCCCCGGTAACGACGTGGACGGCATAGCCTTCAGCGGCCATGTTTTCGCAAGGGTACCGATGATGTCATCCCCTTCATAGCCTTCCTGCTCGAGGACGGAGATGCCTAGGCAGTCGAGGACTTCGCGAATCAAGGCGAACTGAGGCCGCAGGTCATCGGGCGCTTCCTTACGGGTCGCCTTATAGCCGTCATACAAGTCGTTACGGAAGGTGTACTTTCCCTTGTCGAAGGCGACGGCGACGTACTGCGGATCGAGTTCGCTGTAAAGCTTCAATAACATATTCAAAAAACCATAGACGGCATTGGTCGGCCGTCCCTGAGGATCACTCAGATGGGGAATGGCAAAAAAAGCCCGATAGAGCAGGCTGCTGCCGTCGATGATGACGATATTCTCTTTCATACTCTAATTGGCCCTTTCTTTAATATATAGTCTAGCGGTGCAGGATGGAGCTCAGGATGCTGTACAGGCAGTAGATGACAAAGATGCCGAGCAGATAAGGCATGGCCATGACGATGAGACCCAAGGCCCCGATGATGACGGCGACGACGCAGAAGACGATGACGCCGATGGCTAATTTTACGCGCCATGACAGACCGCTGGTCACGATATGGATTCGCTGCTGCTGCGCGTTCTGCTGTTCCCGCAGCCGTTCTTCATAAAGGGACTGCTGGTCGTGGACCGTACCGTCTTCATCAATGGTCGGTCCGCTGAAGTTGTCTCGTTCGTGATCCGAGAGAATTTTGGGATCTTCTGAATGCATAACGTAATACTCCTATCTTTAGTAATTTCTGTTTTTCATACGGCGTTCAATATCGCGTTTGGCTTCTTTTTCAGCCAAGGCCTGGCGTTTATCGTACAGTTTCTTCCCTGTCGCTAACGCCACGGTTACCTTGACCTTCCCCTTCTTAAAATAGAGGTTGAGGGGAATGAGGGTATAGCCTTTTTCCTGGATCTTGCCCAACAATTTGATGATTTCATACTTGTGGAGCAAGAGCTTGCGCGTCCGCAGCGGGTCATGGTTAAAGCGATTTCCCTGTTCATACGGGCTGATATGCATCCCTAAGAGCAGGACTTCGCCGTTTTCAATGCGGCAGAAGCTGTCTTTCAAATTGACCTTGCCCTGGCGCAGGGATTTGACTTCTGTACCGGTCAGGGCGATGCCGGCTTCATACGTTTCATGAATAAAATAATCGTGACGGGCCTTGCGGTTATCCGAAATATATTTCACACCTTTAGTCGGTGATGTTGACACTAGTGATTCCTCCTACTTCTTACTCTTTTTATTGCGGCGCACTTTGGTATTCTTGCCTTTGCGGTCGTTTTTGCGGCTGTTCTTCTTATCCTTGCGGATTTTCTTATCCTTCTTTTTATCTTTCTTCGAGCCGCCTGCGCCGGCGAACCAATTGCGCTTGGTCTTACCTTCCTTGTTGTCGCTGCTCTTTCGTTTATGGCGCCGTTCACTGCTGGCGGCCATCAATTTTTGGACGTCTTCCAGCGATTCATAACGGCCGGGAACGAAGTCGATTTCTCCTTTTTCGACGTTGACCTGAGCCAAGGTGACTTCCATGGCGTCGCCGAGACGATAAATCTTACCGCCGAACTGACCGCGAAGCGTATAAGACGTTTCGTCGAATTCGTAGGTATCATCGGTCAACAGGGAAATGTGGATCAAACCTTCGATGCCGTTTTCGAGGCCCACAAAGAGGCCAAAGGACGTGATGCCTGTGACATGGGCTTCGAAGGGCTGGCCGATGAAGGGCAACATGTACTGACATTTTTTGAGGTCGTCCGTTTCCCGTTCGGCTTCAACGGCAATGCGTTCCCGCGAGCTGGCCTGATTGGCGGCCATGGTGTGGAAGGACAAGGACTGCTGCGCTTCTTCTTCCCGCAGTTTGCCGCGGCGCTGATACTGGCGAATGAGGCGGTGGACCATGAGGTCCGGGTAGCGGCGGATTGGCGACGTAAAGTGGGTATAGCAATCCGAGGCCAGGCCGAAGTGGCCGGCGTTGGCCGTAGCGTACCGGGCCTGCTGCATGGAGCGCAGGGCGATGGTCTGAACGACGGCGGCTTCATCGGTGCCCTTAGTCGTTTCCAGCAGTTTTTGGAAATCAGCCGGTTTGACGTGTTCCGAGTCGGGTACGGGCAGGTTGAAGCTCGACAGGACGGTGCGCATCATATCCAGCCGTTCCGGTTCGGGAATTTCATGGATTCGGTACACCGACGGGTTATCGCTGTCGCGGAGATAGCAAGCGACGGTTTCGTTGGCAATGAGCATGCTTTCTTCGACGATCTGTTCAGCCAGGGTCCGTTCTCGTTTTTCTAAGCGAAGGGGCACGCCTTCCGGGTCGAGGATGACCTTGTATTCGGGGAAATCAAAGTCGATGGCCCCGCGGCGAAGGCGCATATTCTTTAAGATTGCCGACAGTTCCTGCAAATCCCGGAGCATGGGCATGAAGGGCTGTAAATCCTCAGGGATGATGCCGTCGACCAGGGCTTTTCGGACTTCGACGTAGTTACAGCGGCGCTTGACGCGGATGACAGCCGGTCCGATGTCGGATTTGACGACCTTGCCCTTGTCATCGATTTCCATGACACAGGTCATAGAATAGCGGTCTTCCCCGGCGTTGAGGCTGCAAATACCGTTGGACAGGACTTCCGGCAGCATGGGGATGACCCGGTCGACGAGGTAGACACTGGTACCCCGATTATAGGCTTCTTCATCGATGGCCGAGTGAGGACGGACGTAGTAGCTGACGTCGGCAATGTAGACGCCCAGGCGGAAATGGCCGTTGGGCAGTTTTACGACGTCGATGGCATCGTCAAGGTCTTTGGCATCTTCACTGTCAATCGTAATGAGCTGACGGTCGCGGTAGTCGCGGCGGCCGTCTTCGAGGACGACGGTCTGGTCGATGGCATCGGCTTCGGCCGTTACCTCTTCCGGAAAGGCAAAAGGCAGGCCGTGGCGGGCCATGATAACCTTGATGTCGAGGTCGCGGTCGCCGTTATAGCCGAGGACTTCCGTCACTTCCCCTTCGGCCTTGCGATTCCGTGTCGGCCATTTGGTAATCGTCACCAAGACGCGGGCACTGCTGCGGGCATTGCCCGTTTTATCGAGAGGAATGTAGATATCTTCACGAATCCGTTCATCATCAGGCTTTACAAAAGCGCTGTGTTTTTCCAGTTGGAAGGTACCGACTAAGGTCTGGTTAGCTCGTTCGACGATGGAAATGATTTCCCCTTCCTGCTTGTGGCGGCCGTTCCCGGCATGGATGATGCGGACCGTGACCTTGTCGTTATTCATGGCCGTGTTGCGGTTCTGCTCGGAAATATAGACGTCCTCCGTCAGATCTTCGCTGATGACAAAACCAAAGGTCGGCGTATATCCCTTATAGATACCGGTAATTTCCTGCGGCGTTTTGGCAGCAATATATCGATCGCCTGTAATTCTCATGAGCTTCTCACTCCTCACCAATTCATCAAATGTTTCAAATACGTCAGCCAGTTTTGCGCCGGTAATACCAAGCCTCTCGGCACAGTCTTCGACGGTCGCCCCTTCCGGGGCCATGGCACTGCATATATTTATTATATCATGAGCCAGGTGTAAATCCATAGCGCTCCTCCTGAGAGATCCTATTATAAAAAAGAGCCGCCGCATATGCGACAGCCCTCATTAGTTTCATTAAAAGGTATGCATCAATCTGCCCAACACGAAGGTACAGACGGCAAACAATACCGATAAGATGATAGTCATTTTGGAAAGCAAGGCATCCATGCCGCGGGCACGACTGCCAAACAGGTCGTCGGCACCGCCGCCAAAGCCTGCACCCATCCCCTGGGTCTTGCTCTTCTGCGCTACGACAACACCGATGATGAGCAGTGCCAAAATGACAACGATGATTTCTAATGCAGTGATCACGTTAATCCTCCTCACACAATGACGCTAACAGTATTATTGTACACTTATTTAGCCTTTCTATCAATAGTTGATTTCGGCTCTTTCTCAATCTTTTCTGTTCCTTCCTCTTCATTGCGTGTTTCCAAATAGTGCTCCAATTTGCGTTTGACCCGCTGCAGGGCATTATCGATGGATTTTACGTGACGATGGAGCTCTCGTGACATTTCATTATAGGACTTGCCGTCTAAATAGGCCGTCAAGACGTTCCATTCCAGATCACTGAGGATTTCATTCATCTTCAGCTCGATGTCATTGAATTCTTCCCGCCCGATGATGAGCTCTTCCGGGTCGCTGACGCGAATGCCCGACAAGATATCCTGAAGGGTCCGGTCGGAATCTTCATCATAGATGGGCTTATTGAGGGATACGTAAGAATTGAGAGGTATGTGTTTCTGCCGCGTCGCCGTCTTAATGGCCGTAATGATCTGCCGGGTAATGCACAGTTCGGCAAAGGCCCGAAAGGACGACAATTTATCACCGCGAAAATCCCGCGTCGCCTTATAAAGGCCGATCATTCCTTCCTGGATGATGTCATCCCGGTCGGCACCGACGAGAAAGTAGGCGCGAGCCTTCGATTTTACAAAGTTACGGTACTTGTGGACGATATAATCGGTAGCCTGCCCGTCCTTTTCGGACTGGGCAATCCTGACGATTTCTTCATCACTCATGCCTGCAAAGCGGTCATTTTTTTCCGTTTCATGAGACGCTGCCTGCATTATCGTCACCTCACTTATTTGATGGTATTCGCCTGGCGCTGACGCACGACTTCATACATGAGCAATGCCGCTGCTACGGAGGCGTTGAGAGAATTGACGTGGCCAAACATGGGAATTTGGACCAGGACGTCACAGGTTTCCTTGACCAAATGGGAAATCCCCCGTCCTTCACTTCCGATGACCAGGACGACGGGATCGGTCAAAGAGCTGTGGAAGTAATCTGTTTCCCCCTCCATATCGGCGCCGATAACCCAAAACCCCCGTTTTTTGAGTTGTTTCAGCGTCTGGGAAATGTTCCCTATCTGCACCAGTGGCAGGTATTCGATAGCCCCGGCCGACGTCTTGCCCACCGTTTCATTGATCGGCGCTGACCGGCGTTTCGGCAAGAGGACGGCATCGGCACCGGCACATTCGGCGGTCCGGATGATGGCCCCTACGTTATGGACGTCTTCCAGGCCGTCGAGGAGAACCAAAAAGGGAACCTTCCCCTTTTCATCGGCGGCGATGAGGACGTCCTGAGATCGGCATATTCCACGGCTTTAGCAAAGGCCACGACGCCTTGGTGACGGTTGTCCGGTGCCAAGCGGTTCAAAACCTTTAACGGTGTCTCTTCGACGAGGATATCCGCCTGAGCTGCCAAGTCACGAATCCGCTGCAAGGGCTTTGTTTCATTGCCCGACGCGACGTATATCTTGGTAATGGACCGGCCGGCCTTCAAGGGCTTCGGTGACGCTGTTGCGGCCGATGATCAGTGTATCCGCGCTCATTCCTTACCTCCTCTGGTTTGGCTGCAGTAAGCCTTGGTTTCTTCATAAATCTGTTCCATAATCTCAGCCAGCCGTTCCTCCTGCCCGGCCATGACTAAAAAGCCGACTAATGCTTCAAGGGCCGTACTGTCGTGGTATTCGGCAACGGTCGCACTTTTAGGCGCCATAGTATGGGCATTCCGCGCCCTTTGACAGACGCGTTTTTTCTTCTTCCGTAAGGGTATCGCGAAGGCGGCGGTAGACCCAAGCCTGGGCCTTAGCCGACACGAATTCCGCGGCCAGGCCGTGGAGGACCTGGACCTGGGGAATCCCCGTTTCAACGAGGCGCTTGCGCAGGGTCAGGGCATAATAAGCGTCGCCGACAAAGGCCAGATTGATGGAATCGAGACGGGCGGCATCGCTTTCAGGGACATCGAGGCGCTTACCTTCGGAAAAGGCCTGATAGGCCCGTTTTTTTAAGGCTTGGAGTTGTTTGAATTTCACTTTTTCCAGCGTGCTCCCTGGGGAGAATCTTCGATGGTGATGCCGAGGGCGGCCAATTTATTGCGGATGGCGTCGGCCAGGGCAAACTGTTTCTGAACGCGGCATTCCTGACGGATGTCGAGGATGACCTGCATCAAATCGTCGTAGTCCTTGCTGCTGGCATTGGCTTTCTGGCCTTCCCAGCGTTCTTCCAGGATGCCGAGGATATCCGTAAAGGTCTTGAAAATCCGTTTTACTTCCGACATAATCGCCGAATCGACGGGAACGTCGTTGGTGACGACGGCATTTTTATAGATATTGACGTTCTTGGCCAAGTCGAACATGGCAGCACTGGCAAGTGCCGTATTGAAGTCGTCGCACATGGCCGCTTCAAAGTCGTCTTCGTCCTTCTTAGCTGCCGCCAAAAGCTGTTCGGCTTCGGTCGATTTGCTGCCGGCCGGCATTTCCATGAGTTCCAAGACGTTGTCGATGGCCGTGCCCAATCGTTCCAAGCTGCGCGTCATTTCGTCCAGTCGTTCATCGCTGAAGTCCAAGGGGCTGCGATAGTGGTTGGAAATGAGGAAGAAGCGCAGGGCATCGGGGCTGTAATGAGCCAGGACGTCTTTTACCAGGAAGAAGTTATTCAGGGACTTACTCATCTTTTCCGAGTTGATCGTAATGAACCCGTTGTGCAGCCAGTATTTAACCATCGGTTTCTTGCCGGTGTAGGCTTCGGACTGGGCAATTTCATTTTCATGATGCGGGAAAATGAGGTCGCTGCCGCCGCCGTGGAAGTCAAAGGTATCGCCGAGGTACTTATGGCTCATGGCCGAGCATTCGATGTGCCAGCCCGGACGGCCTTTGCCCCAAGGGCTGTCCCATGCCGGTTCGCCCGGTTTAGCACCCTTCCAGAGGGCAAAGTCCATGGGATTATGTTTGCGGTCGTCGACTTCGATGCGGGCGCCGGCTTCCATGTCATCGAGGCTGCGGCCGCTCAATTCACCGTAGTCGTCAAATTTTTCGACACTGTAATAGACGTCATTGTCGATGACGTAGGCATCGCCCTTATCGACCAGGCCCTTTACCATTTCAATGATGTCATCCATATGTTCCGAAACGCGGGGATAACGGTCAGCCCGACGGATATGGAGCTTATCCATGACGTCGAAGTAGGCCGCAATGTAGCGGTTGGAAATCGTATCCCAGCTGACGCCTTCCCCATTGGCGGCATTGATGATCTTATCGTCAACGTCGGTAAAGTTCTGGATATGCGTGACTTCATAGCCGAGGTGTTCCAGATAGCGCTGGATGACGTCCCAGGTTACGAAAGGACGGGCATTCCCCATGTGGGAATGGTTATACGGCGTAATGCCACAGACATACATTTTGACCTGGCCCGGCGTGACGGGAACGAAGGTCTCCTTTTTACGAGTCAGCGTATTGTATACTTTCAGTTCTCTCATACTGTTACCCCCCTGAAAATTAAACCAAAAAAAGCCACCATCCCTTATGACAGAGACGGTGGCCCGCGGTTCCACTCTGTTTTTACGGCACAGCCGTAATCTTTACTGCGCAGTAACGGGCGCACCCGGACCGGATTACTCCATTCACCCGGCCTGCTCACAAAGGCAGCGTTGCAGTCTTATGACCTGAAAAAGCTCTCAGCCACGGCTTTTTCTCTCTGGCGGATGCCACTGCAACTCATTTTGCTCATCGCAGATGCGTATTCAAACATACTATTTGATACATGTTATTAATTAATATGTACGTATATAGTACCCAATAATCACTTATCTGTCAAGATATAATCATTATTATTTATCAAGGACGGCACTCAGGCGATTCAAAACTTTTTCGCGGCCCATGAGGGCGACGATGACGTTCAAATCGGGACCGTGCATGACGCCCGTAATGGCCACGCGGATCGGCATGTAGACGAATTTGCCCTTCACCTTGAGTCCCTTTTGAATCTTTTTGAACAAGGGCTGTACCGTATCGGCCGTGACTTCGTCGAGGGCCTTCAATTCATCGCGGAACATGGACAGGACGGCCGGGGCCGTTTCTTCGGCGAGGACGGCTGCCGTTTCTTCATTTTCCGGAGCATAGTCTTCGGTGAAGAAAACCTTGGCGGCATCGACGATCTGAGCGCCGTAC
>ENA-OQAB01000586-OQAB01000586.1-human-gut-metagenome-genome-assembly--contig:-NODE-586-length-19316-cov-3.915108_pt1 | contig 19316 bp, 11 predicted proteins | sample MGYA00242490_ERZ504517 | MGnify/ENA primary metagenome ERZ504517 (study PRJEB26092, sample SAMD00036298) | human gut metagenome | host: Homo sapiens | study: EMG produced TPA metagenomics assembly of...
GTAAAAATCGGGGGGGGGGTAGAAAATATTCGCTAAATTTGCAAGACTAAAGCTCACAAATTGGGCAGTTAAAGAGTTCTGCTGTCTGATACAAGAGGATAAATTGAATTGATAGAACTCACCTTAAACTATTTACTTTAATGGCGGCCGGAACAATGATTACGGCTTGCAATAACGAGATTGAGAATCTTTCCCGGAGTGCGGATAACCGAGTGATGTCTTTGCAGACAGCCGGGAAAGCGTATACACGTTTCAATGATGTGACTAATACATGGGAAAATACTGATAAAATAGGTGTGTATATGTATGGTGCGGGTGCCGGGAGTACTGATATTCTGAATGGTGCCGATAACGTCTTGTTTACTACACAGGGCGGAGAAAGCCCTGTGGATTTTACTTCAGAGACCGGTATCCAGATTGCGGGTGAGAATGCCAAGTTTACAGCTTATTATCCGCAAAATGGAGATATTACCGGCGGTATTTATAAAGTTGCATTGGGAAACCAGGCAGAAGGCTATGCTGCTCACGATTTAATGTGGGCTGTGAATGATAATGTAAGTAGCGAGAATGCCAAGAGTTTGTCTATGACGTTCAAGCATCAGTTGGCAAAACTTGCCATCGAGATTACTTCTAATAGCGGTGAGACTGTACAGAGCGTATCTATTCAGGGAATATCTATAAGTGCCGATTTCAATATCGCTACCGGTGAGTTTTCTAATGAAGCAAAAGGTTATATCACCCCCTGCAAGACTGCCGACAATAAATATAGTGCATTGGTTTTACCTACTAATCCGGCTACAGCTCTCAGTATGATTATTACTACTGATGCAGCAGAGGATAATACGTATGAGTATACTTTCAATTCCGGTACTATTTCTGAATTGAAGGCAGGTTACATATACACTATCAAAATCGGTTTAGACGAATCTGTATTGGGCAGTGTAGACCAGATAGAAGGCGGTAACTCTCCGTATGAACCGGGTGGTGATGTGGACGGTAATGCTGAAGCTGTGACACCGGAAATATCCGGATATATGGTCGTAGAAGCACCTGCTGATGATGCGGAATCATTAGCTGGTTGCCTTAATGGAAAATCAGGTGCTATTGCCTTGAAGTTTGTTCCTGGAAATACTTATACGGCAGATATGATTACCGTACCTGCAGATATTACGGATTTGTTATTGATTGGAAAAGAGGGACAGGCAAAGGTTACAATGAAAGGGCTGAGTGTGCCGGAAAGAACGTTGAATAAACTTACATTCCAAGATTTGGAAATTGAAGGTACTGATGCGAAGACGACAATCTGTGCAGCTGAGCTGAAAGAAGATGCAAAGTTAACAGTAAAAGGCTGTTATATTCATGGCGTGAAAGCAGTTTATGGACGTGGAAAAGACTTGGCGCAAAAACATAGTACTGATTTTTCAAGATTGTCATCTATTAAAGTTGACAATTGTATGATTTATAATGTTGAAAGTGTATTTGATTATGGTGTCGTAAGTGAAATAATTATGTGTAATTCAACTTTTATATAACTTGTCAGGGATTGCTTTTAATTCTTTTAAAAATGATGAAGATATGACCTCTCAGTGTAGACCAATTCGGATCTCTAATTGTACACTAATTGATTTGAATAAGAATCTTCTTGAAACAAAAGGTGGAGGTGGAAGTGGCGTTTTGGTTGAGTACGTCAATAATATATCAGATATAAATTCAAATTCTTATATTGGCTATAGAATTGATATAAACGGAAATGATCCTGATAATAAACCATATGCGTGTACTTATACTGGTAATTATGCAGTAACGGACTCTTCTATCAAATTAAACGGTCATACATTTGAAGCTAATGCATTTATTTTTATGAGTAGAAATGAGCTTTTTAATTCTGAGGATATAATAGTAGACGGAATGAAAGGTGAAAAGAATTTTTCAACTTCTGTAGATGCAGGTGACCCCGCGTTGGAAGAAATAACTTAAAATCAACAAGCAGTTATTGATATGAAATTTACATCTTATATATACACTCTTTTAGGTGTTCTTTGCCTTTATGCATGTTCTGATGAAGACAACAACGGAGTAGCTTCATCGGACAGCAACGGCGTGGTGTTCTCCGCTAATATCGGAGAATACCAAACCCGTATCGCGACCGATGGCGGAAGCTGGGCTAAGGGAGACCGTATAGGCACTTATATGTACGCTGCAGGGACGGAGAATTTGATGACATTCTCCAATAATGTTCCGTACACCTGCCAGAATGAGGAGCAACTTGCCACCTTTAAAGCCGATAAACCTTTGATGTTTCCTGCGGATGGGCAGGAAGTTTCTTTCAAAGCATATTATCCTTATGTAGAAAACATCAATGAATATCTTTATCCGTTGGTGTTGGATAATCAGCAACAGGGTACCGCTCCTTATGATTTGATGTATGCCGTATCGGACGGCACACACGCTCGTACCCGCGAAGAGTCTTCTTCGATGGTGCCGCTTAACTTTTCCCATTGTTTGGCGAAGGTTATTTTGAAGCTGACCGATAAAGAGGAAAAACCGCTGCAAGCGGATGGAGAACCGATATTTCAGGGTATGAAAACACATGTGACATTAAACCTGAAGAGTGGAAATCTTTCTGCGCAAACGGCCACCGCACCTATTCAGGCTTTTCTGAATACAGATGAAAACAGTATCGAAGCGATTGTCTTTCCCGGCGAACTGACTGATAACTGTGTGGCCGAATTCTCGATTGACGGCAAAGCTTATAGCTGGATGTTCAAAGATAATACTGCCGGATTGACTTCTCTGGAAGCAGGGTATAAGTATGTCTTTTCTTTGAAAATTCTTACCGAATCGGGTACAATAGACGGTGCGGCGGATGTGGAACAGAGTGGCAGTTCTTCCACTCCGTGGCAGAATGAGACGACCACCGGAATAGCCACAGCTTCCCAATACAAACTTTATCCCTGCGATAAGGGAGCTTTTGCCGATACTGAACTGAAAATTGCGTTTACAGGAGAAACGCCTCGGTTAGGCGCAAGCGGTTCTATCCGTATTTATCGGGCGGATAACCCTGCGGAACCGATAGATGAAATCCGTATGGATGAACGTCAGGAGCCTATTTCGGAAAATGGCGGTACTAAGTTTAATACCTGGATGGACGTTATCGGTTCGAGCGATCGTAAACTGATTGTGAACTACCATGCTGTAAAAGTGGATGGTAATGAGGTCATTATTAAACCTCACAGTCGTAAATTGGATTTCGGTACCGACTATTTTGTACTTATAGACAAGGAAGCGATACAGCATGACGGATTCAAAGGTATCACTACTTCCAAATGGTTTTTCACTACCCGTCCGGAACCGGAAGTGAAAACTACGGTCAGTGTAAGTCATACGGATGCGAATGCGGACTTTTATACTTTGCAAGGCGCCGTGGATTTCTTTACAAGAAATGCGGTAGAAGGTGAAAAGACCATTATGCTTGATGAAGGAAAGTTTGAAGAAATTGTCAATATCCGTAATTTGAGCAACCTTACCGTTAAGGGAGCCGGAGCGGATAAGACCGAGATACAGTCGGACAATAACAACAACTGGAATCCGGGTATCAAAGACGGTTGCGACAGCGGCCTTGCCGATGCTCTGAAACCGGGAATGGATATTCCCTATGTCGACGGACGTAATCAGGGCGGCGGAAGGGCCGGTGTATTGATAGCCGGAAAAGCGGATAAAATTCGTTTTGAGGATGTCAGTATGCGTTGCCTATATCCAATGAAGACGCAGGCGGAAGTGTTGTGCATTCGTAACAAGAGCGATAATGCCACGGCATTTGTACGCTGCAGATTTTATAGTCAGCAGGATACATTATTGCCGGGTGGCGGTTATAACTGGTTTTATGATTGCTATGTAGAGGGTGATACCGATTTTATCTGGGGAGGAAACTCCGCATGCCTGTTTGAAAGGTGCGAAGTCGAAATGATAACCTCCGGTGGGCGTGGCTTCAATGCGCGTGTTAAGGCAAATAATATCGGTTATGTATTTTCAGAGTGTAGTTTGACCGTTGCAGAGGGAGTGACAAAGTGCCGTTTGTTGGAAGGGTCTGATGGCACCGGAATGGTTGATAATATAACATTTGTCAATACTACGATTGATAAGGAGTTTTTCAGCGGCGGTATTAATTCTGAGGATAAGTCGATGGTTCCTATTGCAGGTTATGATGATATTCGATATAATGATGGAAATAACGTTGTATCACTCGGTGAAGACACCGGCATCAAAGACGGTTGTAAAATGTATAACTGTACGTACTATGATGGCGAAAATAAGAAGTCTATACAGGAAAGTGGTGTTTATGGAACAGATAGAATACATACGCTTACCTCTGAAGAGTACAATCAATACTTTAAAGACCGCTCTACCGTTTTAGGTGGTTACGCAGACACAACATGGTTCACTGAATAGTTTGCCGACACTTGTTCCTACTCTCTTCCCTGCAGTGATTTACTATTATAAGCCTTTTAATTGCATATTAAAAGGCTTATAATAGTAAATTAAAAGGCTTTTAATCATATCTCACTCGTAATGCCTGTCCGATATCACGGTTATGGCTGCTTCTTTTCTTTGTATTCCGAAGGGGTTACCCCTACAATCTTCTTGAAACAACGGCTGAAGTATTTCGGGTCATTGAATCCCGTCATATAAGCAATCTGCGAAATATTATATTCACCGCTGTCGAATAACTGTACCGCTCGTTTGATGCGTATCTGGCATATAAAATTCACAGGCGACAGTCCTACTATTGATTTTAGCTTCTGATAGAAGATAGTTCGGCTCAACAGGAGTTTTTCTGCGAATTGTTCGATGGTCAGATCCGGATTGTCCATCTGTTCTTCCATGAACTCCATAACTTTTTCCATAAACAGTTTGTCGTGCGGGGTTATTTGCGGCTGTGACGGTTCCGGAATGTCATCCGCCAAAGCTACGTCCTTGCCTGCGGTTAGCTTGGCCATGTACATCTCTTGCAGTTCTTTGCGCTGGCGTAAAAGAGAGGTGATACGGATTTTCAGGTAAGTGGAACTGAAAGGTTTGGTGATGTAATCGTCGACTCCGTGTTCCAATCCGGCGATACGGTCGTCCAAAGAGGCCTTGGCGGACAACACGATGATAGGAATGTGGCAGATATTATTGTTTGCCTTAATCTGCCCTATCATCTCCAGACCATCCATTATCGGCATCATAACGTCGCTGATAATGAGATCCGGCACATTGTCGATGGCACGTTGCAATCCTTCTTTTCCATTGGAAGCGGTTATCACATTATAGCTGCCGGACAGACTGCTCTTGAGGAAATGCCTTAATTCATTGTTATCCTCCACCACTAATATGGAATTACAGTCGGAATCAGTCATCTCCGTTTCTTCCATGTATGCGTTTTCTCCGTCTAAGCCGTTGGCTGCGGAAACGGTTTCCTGTTTGTCGTCATCCAATATGAACTCGGCTTGCATGTCTTCTTCGAACACTTTCTGTTGCAGGGGTAAGGTTACGGTGAAAGTACTGCCGACGCCCGGCTGGCTGCTTACCTGAATGCTTCCGTGGTGCATTTCCACCATTTCCTTCGCCAATGACAGGCCGATACCGGAAGAGGGTTGTAGAATGTTCTGTTTCACCAAAGACTCGAAACGTTGGAATAACACACGCTGCTTGTCGGGCACGATGCCTATTCCCTCGTCTTTCACTTCTATATCGACCGATTCTTCTTTCGGGATAACCTTTATGGTAATCGCTTTGCCGGGAGACGTATATTTGAATGCATTGGATAGCAGATTAAAGAATATTTTTTCAAATTTGTCCTTATCTACCCATCCGTAAACAGACTGTACAGGTGTCACCAGCCGATAATCCATATTTTTCTCTTTGGCGATTAGTTTGAAGTTGTCCATTGATTTCCGTAACAATGAAATCAAGTCTTTCTTTTCTACCAACAGCTTCATTTTCTGGTTTTGTATTTTACGGAAATCCAGTATTTGGTTCATCAGGTGAAGCATGTGCTCGGTGTTTTGATGCACTACGGTAAGATATTCGCGCGCGGTGGGCGAGAGCGGTTCATTCTCCAGTACTTCTGCGACGGGACTGCTGATTAGGGTTAAAGGTGTGCGCAGCTCATGAGAGATGTCGGTGAAGAAACGCAGTTTGATGTCGGTGAGCTGTTTTTTCCATATCTACCCGGTGACGCAGGCGGTATATGTAGAATAGCACATAAACAATCGTTGCCGTGAAAAGGATGAATAGCATGGAATAGAACACCCATGCCCAGTAAGTTTCCCAGAAAGTGGGGAGTACTCGTACGGGAAGGGAATATATGTTGTCCGTCCATACACCGTCGCTATTGGTGGATTTGACCTGGAGACGGTATTCTCCGGCCGGCAGGTTGATGTAGCTTGCCGAACGGTTGTTGCCGGCTTCATTCCACTCTTTCTTCAATCCTTCCAGACGATAAGCATATTGAATGTGCTCGGGAGCGACATAATCAAGGGCGGCAAACTGAAAAGTGACGTTTCTTTGCGATGCTTTTAACTCCAGCTCGGCCAGATTGTCAATCGACTGCTCAACCGGATGCCCCTGTATCCTGAGGTTGGTAAAGATGATTGGCGGTACTAATCTGCTTTTTTTCATCTTGTCGGGCATTACTTCCAAGAAACCTTTATCGGTTCCTAAAACAATTTGGTGACGGGCATTTATTACGGGTAAGGCTTCCGAGAAATTGAAGTCTTGATAAGTTGAATTTAGCTGATAGTTCTCGAATGTTTCTTTATCAGGGTTGAACTTGGACAATGCTATCTCGGACACGAACCATAGCTGACCGGAGTTATCTTCTATCATGGAAAGCATTAAATCCGAAGCCAATCCGTCCTTCTTGTCATATCCTTTGAATTGGATATCCTCTCCAAGCAGTGGTCCGGATATGATTTTATTGACTCCTCCGGTAAAGCTCATTACGTACGTTGTATTATGCCTGTCTGTGTAAATCTGCATAATATCGTTTGCGTTCAGACTGTGAGTATCACCCGTCCGGTGATTGTTCCTGTAAAATTTGATTTCTTCGGGACGCTTGAAGTCGCTCGCAAACGTAATTAATCCGCTGGTGGTTCCTACAAAAATAACTCCTTCGGGGCCGCCTGCGATGTTACGTATTTTTGTTCCGTAGGTTGTGGGGTAATTTTTCAGTTCGTTATTGCAGTTGATAAATTGTATCTCTCCATTTCCGGTTTGTTTTATCAGGTTCAGGCCGCCGCCGAAACATCCTACCCAGATACGTTTACGGGTGTCCTGGAAAATGGTGTAAACGTCGTTGCCGCTAATGCTGTAAGGCTCTTCGGGGTTGTACTGATAGTGATGAACGGAGTATTTGCCGGTATCTTGTTTTTTTAGCAAATAGAGACCGGAACCTTTGCTTCCCATCCATATGTTGTGCTCTTGGTCTTCCATGAAATCATAGATATCTTCAAAAAAATGCGCCTGTTCCTTGATGATATCGCCTTGTTTGGAAAGATAGCCTTCCAAGTTCCCGTCGGGAGCATATATGCGGACATGGTTTGATTTTGATGCACTCCAGAGCCGCCCGCCGCTGTCGCGCAGGAAAGCGCGTGTTTCGGCTTCATGATCGGTTTGATTGAAATGGAAACTTTGCGGTGAGAAACTTAATTTGTAGACGCCGCGCGCACTGGCCATCCAGGCATTGCCCTGATTGTCGATGGTGTGAACTCGGACTAACGGGCTGAAGATGGATTTGGGATGATTTATATCTATTACCAATGGTTTGAGTTTCTTTTCTTTTCTGTCATAATAGGAGAAATTTCCTTCGGTGGGTAACATCCATAAGGTGTTTGTGTTGTCTTCAAAGATTATTTTACGGCTTTTGCGTTCATGTTTAACCAACTCGTCCCGGGGAGTAACCAGATGCTCTTTTTCATTGGCGGTCATGTTGAGGCGGATAATGCCCGGCGTATTCGAGAATACCCAGATATCTCCATGCCGGTCTTGGTAGACGGATTCTACGTAGTTGGAGTGTTGAGTGGGAGTTTGGATGTTTATCTGACGGAACTTGTTGTTGCCGGGGGTATAGAGTATGAGTCCGTTATCTGTTGCCAATGCCAGCGTATCTTTTCCGATGATTGTCAGATTGGCGATGTTCCGGTACGGATAGGGGACATCTATGAATTTCAGTTGGCGGGTTTTGAAATCATAGCCGGCCAGTTTGCCGTGTTCGGCGGCAAGATAGATGTTTTCTTTCCATTGGATGATGTGACGGAACGGGAAGTCTGTGTCCAATGTCTTTTTCCCGACGATAGTGATGCCTTTGTCGGTCAGTACCCATTCGTCTTCTTCGGAGTCCTGAAAGACCGTATAGACTTGATTGCCTTTCAGGTTGCCATTGAAGATGGAATAAGGCGAGATGCCTTTTCCGTCCTTGCACTGTTGCTCGTCGGCACGGTAAGTATATCCGTCTTTACAAAGTATCCAGGCAATTCCCTTTTTCAGCGAGAGAATACGTATGACATGGTTCGAATGATTGAGAGACCGGGTAAGCGGTTGGAGGACGTCTATGAATTTCTCGGTTTTGACATCGAACAGGCATGCTTGTCCGTCATACGTAGTACACCAGATATCGCCGTATTTACTTTCTACAATGTTGCCTATACGGTTACTTTCGAAAGAGTAGGTCGTTTCTTGGAATATTTTGTAGTTTTTGAACGTGTAACCGTCAAACTTGTTTATCCCATTCCAGGTACTGAACCACATAAGCCCTTTTTGGTCTTGCAGAATACTCATCACGTTGCCTTGTGCAAGGCCGTTACTGACTGAGAAGTATTTAATCTGGCATACCGGTTGGGAAACAACGGATAACACGACTGACAGAAAGAAGAAGAAAAAGCTAAGCCGCTTCATAGTCATTATTTTAAAGTTTAAGCAAAAATAATGAAATGCGTTCAGAAGAAAAACAGAAGGGTGGATTTTACATAAAAAATCCACCCTTTCCCTTATTTTGTCCTCTATCTTACTCTGTTGCGCCTTACTTTATAGCTTTGACAAACGCTCTTCTACGCTTATGCTGTTCGGTCTTGAAGTATTCCCATTGTGCCTGTACCTTGCCGTTTCAGTTCCAGTTCCGGATTGCTTTCCGCAAACACGAAGCCCAATTTTCTGATAGACAGGGATTAAATCGGAGAATAGCAATGCGTTTACGCCCTTGTTCTGATACTCGGGCTTCACGGCTACCAGCAGCAAATCCAGCATTTTGGCGCGACGTTTCATAAACAGGGCTTTCAGCAGGTGATACCAACCGAAGGGCAGCAGACGTCCATGAGACTTCTGCAAAGCTTCTGACAGGGAAGGCATGGAGATGCCTACCGCCACCAGTTTGTCTTCGGCATCTGTAACCAGCGTCACCATGCGAAGGTCCAGAATAGGCAGATACATCTTTACGTATTGATCAATCTGGCGTTGTGACAAGGCGGAATAGCCATACAGCGGACTGTATGCTTCATTCATCAGTTCAAAAATAGCCTGTCCGTAATCGCGGGCAATCTTCTTGGCGGAAGAATACTTTTTGATTTTGAGGTTATATTTGCGCTGGATGAGTTCTGAAATGCGCTTATGCTTGTCGGGTATGGCATCCGGAATATAAATCTTGTATTCTACCCAGTCGGCGTCTTTCTCGAAGCCCATGCGTTCCATGTGTTGCGGGTAGTAGGGGTGGTTATAAGTGGTTGCCATTGTGCTGAGCTGGTCGTAACCTTCGATAAGCATACCTTCCGCATCAAAATCGGTAAAGCCTAACGGACCCTGTATGTGGGTCATACCCCGCTCTTTACCCCATTCTTCGACGGTACGTATAAGGGCTTCCGATACTTCGGGGTCGTCGATAAAGTCAATCCAGCCGAAACGTACTTCTTTCTTATTCCAGGTCTGATTGGCTTTATTGTTGACAATGGCTGCTACGCGTCCTACGATTCTATCATCCTTATAAGCAAGAAAATAGTCGGCTTCGCAAAACTCGAAAGCGGCGTTTTTCTTCTTGTTGAAGGTGTTGAGCATATCATCGTAGAGGTCGGGTACTGAATACGGATTGTTTTTGTATAGTTTGTAATTGAAGCGGATAAACTGTTTCAGCTCCTTTTTCGTAGAGACCTTTTTAATTGTAATTGCCATAGTTGTATGTTGTTATGAGTGGGCAAAGATACATAAAATCTCTGGAAAAGGCTAATAAAAAGGGCGAAAAGTCTTCGTGATGTCTGTTTATAAGGCGTTTGCGAGGACAAAAGAGGACAGACGAAAAAACGGGGTAACGCAAAGGAAAGCGGATTTATGAAGCCGTTAGGTTTTCAAATCATTACCCGGCGAAATGCGATTTTTAACACGTGGCACTGACATTTTCTCCGTGTGGCTATGTTTGGCTTACAAGGTCTAACTCGTTGATACTTAATTTTGCAATCAAAAAAAAGACGAGTATGGCAAGAAGTACATTCAAAGTGCTGTTCTACGTGAACGGCAGCAAGGAGAAGAACGGCATTGTCCCCATCATGGGACGGGTGACAATCAACGGGACTGTGGCGCAGTTCAGTTGCAAGCAGAGCATCCCTAAAACACTTTGGGACGTGAAAGGGAACAGGGCGAAAGGCAAGAGCCAAGGGGCAAGGGACATCAACCTTGCCCTTGACAACATCAAGGCGCAAATCATCAAGCACTACCAGAAACTTTCCGACCGTGAGGCATTCGTGACGGCGGAAATGGTGCGCAACGCCTATCAGGGAATCGGTAGCGAGTATGAGACGCTTATCAGGGCGTTTGACAAGGATTGCGCCAACTTCCTCAAACGTGTGGGCAAAGACCGTACCATCGGCACATACAAGGTAATGATGCGTGCGAGAAACTATGTGGCGGCTTTCATCAAGTCGTTCTACAAGCGCACGGATATGTCGATGCTCGAACTGACACCCGACTTCATCAAGGAGTTTGCGGCTTATCTTACAGCCGAACGGGGGTTAAAGAACGCCACGATATGGCTCAACTGCATGTGGCTGAAAGGCGTGGTAATGCGGGCGCACTATAACGGACTGATACCGAGAAACCCTTTTGCGCAGTTCCACATCAGCCCGAATGTGAAGGAACGGGAGTATCTGACGGAAGACGAGATAAAGACCATCATGACACACGAGTTTGAAAATCCCGCACTCACACTGGTGCGTGACCTTTTCATCTTCGCCTGCTTCACCGCCCTTAGTTTCGTGGACATGAAGGAACTGACTACGGATGAAATCGTGGAAGTGAACGGAGAGAAATGGATAATCGGCAAGCGGCACAAGACCGATGTCCCGTTCCAAGTGAAACTGCTTGATATTCCCATGCAGATAATCGAACGCTACAAGAACCGTTCGGGAGACAAGTCCGTGTTCGGGAAAATCAATTACTGGACGATGTGCAAGCAGTTGAAGAAGGTTATCAGTGAATGCGGCATAGAGAAGCAAATCTCCTACCATTGCGCGAGGCATACCTTCGGAACGCTGGCTCTGACCAAAGGAATGCCAATCGAAAGCGTGAGCCGTGTATTGGGACATACGAACATTGTCACGACCCAGATATACGCGAAGATTACCACGCAGAAACTGAATACCGACCTGACGATGTTCGGCGATAAACTGAGTAAGACGTTTAACGGTATAACGGTGTCATGAGCATGGAAAGAAACATCATAAGAATGAGTGAATCCGGCAATATCATCATACCGGATAATGTCGCTTATATTTGGATGGGCGAATCGGAACTGGTGGAGCTGTTCGGGGTAATCGCCCCGACACTCCGTGCCGCTATCAGAGCCGTGTATAAAAGCGGTGTGTTAGACGAACACGAGGTGCAGAAATATGTCTGGTTAGAGAACGGTTACCATGCCGATGTGTTCAGTTTCCCGATGATAGTCGCGCTTGCTTTCCGCATTAACAGTTCCGGTGCGGAACAGCTGCGTAAAATCCTGTTTGAAAGGCTGCTCTTGCGAAAAGAGAAAACAAGCATCTTCTTTTCGCTGGGTGTGAATAATATGGAAACACCTAAATATCAGGCATAAAACACATTGATATGACGACATGAAGTAATGAAACCGATGCGTATTTCCATTGCCAACAATATAATTATTCGTTTATTCGAATAGGTGTATTGCCATTCATACGTATGATTACGCAAGTCCGAAGAAGAACCCGTCAGAGTGGCACTTCTTCGGACTTTATTTGTATGTGTTTGTGCCAAATCCAAGAAAATCATACGTGAGTCACTCGTGAGTTGTCAATCCGTCTTATCCGAATTGCCGAGCTTTGCATTGATTAAAACAAAATGAAGTGCTTATGAAACAAGGCAATATCAGAAAGGAGGAGTTCATACGGGTAGGTACGACCCTCTACAAGTTAGTGAACCAGCCCCGGCTGAACGGTGGCTATATGAGGAAACGTATCGTGTGGAACAACGAGACCCTGCGGCAGGATTATGGCAAACATTATCTTGCCACCGTACCGAAGTATGACGGCTTCTGCACAGTCCCCGACCATGTGAACTATCGTCCGGTAGTGGACAAGTTCCTGAACCTGTACGAACCGATAGACCATCAACCGCAGGAGGGCGACTTCTTGCACATCCAATCATTGGTGCGGCACATCTTCGGGGAACAATACGAGTTGGGTATGGACTACCTGCAACTGCTATACCTGCAACCGATTCAGAAGTTGCCTATCCTGCTGTTGGTATCGGAAGAACGTAACACAGGCAAAAGCACGTTTCTGAATTTTCTGAAAGCCCTGTTTCAGAACAATGTCACATTCAACACCAACGAGGACTTCCGCAGCCAGTTCAATTCCGACTGGGCAGGTAAACTCCTTATCGTGGTGGACGAAGTGTTGCTGAGCCGCAGGGAGGACAGCGAGCGGTTGAAGAACCTCAGCACCACACTTTCCTACAAGGTGGAAGCCAAAGGCAAAGACCGTGACGAAATCGGCTTTTTCGCCAAGTTCGTGCTGTGTTCCAATAACGAGTATCTGCCTGTCATCATAGATGCAGGGGAAACACGCTATTGGGTGCGCAAGATAGACCGCTTGCAATCCGATGATACCTGCTTCCTGCAAAAGCTGAAAGCGGAGATACCTGCTTTCCTCTATCATTTGCTGCACAGGCAGCTATCCACCGAGAAAGAAAGCCGGATGTGGTTTGCCCCGTCACTGCTGCATACAGAAGCCTTGCAGAAGATTATCCGCAGTAACCGCAACCGGTTGGAGATTGAAATGTATGAACTGCTTCTCGATATTATGACAACGATGAATGTGGACAGTGTTTCATTCTGTCCGCATGATATACTCGTTCTGTTGGCAAACTCGTATGTCAAAGCGGAGAAACATCAGGTACGGAAGGTGTTGCAGGAGTGTTGGAAACTGACACCTGCCCACAACACCCTCACATATACCACCTACCAAGTGGACTACAACCGTGAATGCCGTTACTCCCCACTTCGCAGGACAGGAAGGTTTTACACCGTGACAAGAGTTTTTTTAGAAACGCTATGATTATTTTGATGAAATGATGAATAAATATATAAAAGTATTGGAATACAGACTGCTACTTTCTCATCAACCTTCCATCAAAGACATTTTGCTGATGAAAAGAGAAAGAAACCACCAATATCCTTTCTATTTCGGTAAATGTTTTGATGAAGGCGTGATGAGAGCCTATTGTGTTGATATACAATAAGAATATAGCCCCTTTCATCAAATCATCGCTTTATCAGCCATCATCAAATCCGTAGGAATATACATTATGAACATTCAAGAAGCAAAAACAATCAAACTGGCGGACTATCTGCAAAGTTTGGGCTACTTGCCCGTGAAGCAGCAAGGAAACAACCTTTGGTACAAATCCCCGTTCCGGCAGGAAACAGAAGCATCGTTCAAGGTGAGTGTGGAACACAATCTGTGGTTCGATTACGGACTGGGCAGAGGCGGCAACATCATCGCATTGGCGCAGGAACTTTATTGTTCGGACTATGTGCCCTATCTGCTTGGTAAGATAGCTGAGCAAATGCCATACGTCCGACCTGTATCTTTCTCTTTTCACCGGCAGGCATCCGAACCGAGTTTCCAACATCTGGAAGTGAAAGAACTTTCCCATCCGGCATTGCTCCGCTACTTGCAGGAACGGGGTATAGATACCGCCTTGGCAAAGCCGGAATGTAAGGAATTGCACTTCACCCATAACGGCAAGCCCTATTTCGCCATCGGGTTCCCGAACGTGGCGGGAGGATATGAAGTGCGCAACCGTTTCTTCAAGGGCTGCATCGCACCGAAGGACATCAGCCATATCCAGCGGACGGGTGAGCCGAGAGAGAAATGCCTCGTGTTCGAGGGCATGACGGACTACATTTCATTCCTCACGTTGCGGATGAGGAACAGCCCGGCCATGCCCAGCCTTGACGGGCAGGATTACGTCATTCTCAATTCGGTTTCCAATGTTTCCAAAGCCATAGACGTGCTGCATGGATACGAGCGCATCCACTGCCTGCTTGACAATGACGTGGCAGGACGGAAAGCATATTGGGAACTGGAAAAAGAGTTTGCCGGACGCATCCGAGACTTTTCCAACAACTACAACGGACACAAAGACCTGAACGATTACCTATGCGGAAAACGGCAGAATTTAACCGTTAGTCCACCGCCACGAACCATCGTTAAGCCCAAGAAGAAAGGATTGGGACTATGAACCAACGGAGTAATAAACGGGAGCTGCCCGAAATTCATTCACTGAAGATTGGGAGGTAGCAAGTTTGTGTTTCGGGTGTACCGAAACCGCTTACTACTCACTTTCCAAATCTCGGAAAGTGGCATCCCGTTGGTCTATACAGTATAAACAGTAACAGCATTGAAAACAGGAATATGGAACGTAAGGGACGTAACAAGGGCGGTCGCCCGAAGAAAGAAACGGCAGAAAAACTGAGCTATCGCATCGGTGTGAAGATGGCGGCAGCCGATTACTTCCGTCTGCTGACACGGGCGTATGAGGCGGGCATATCGCCAAGCGAGTACATGAGGGAATGTTTCCGAAACGGATATGTGCAAGAACGGTTGTCGAAAGAGCACTCCGATTATGTGCGCCAGCTTTGCGGCATGGCAAACAATCTCAACCAGCTTGCGCATAAGGCGAACGCCGGAGGATTCTCGGAAGCCCGTTGGGATTGCAAAGTGGCGGTGGCAAGGATTCATGAACTTCTGAACAAGATAGGGATATGATGGCGAAAATCGTAAAGGGAAGCGACTTCAAAGGTGTGGTGGATTACATCCTTGACAAAGGCAAGGGGACGCAGGTGGTGGCATACGACGGCTTGTTCATGGAAAACAAGGAAACCATCGCCATGAGTTTCAATGCGCAATCACAGATGAACAACAAGGTTACGAAACCTGTCGGACATATCGCTTTGAGTTTTTCAAAAGAGGATGAGCCACGCTTGACGAACCGCGTAATGGTAGGTATCGCACTTGAATATCTGGAAAAGATGGGAATCCGTAACACGCAGTTCTTCATAGCCCGTCATTTTGACAAGGAACATCCGCACGTGCATATCGCCTTCAACCGCATCGACAACAACGGCAACACCATTTCAGACAGGCACGAGCGTCTGCGCAGCACCCGTATCTGCAAGGAGCTAACTGTGAAGTACGGCTTGCACATGGCAAACGGGAAGGATAATGTCAAGCGCAACCGCCTGAAAGAGCCGGACAAAACGAAATACGAGCTTTACGACATCCTCAAAACGGAAGTCGGCAGATGCGGCAACTGGAACGTGCTTGTCGCCAACCTGAAACGGCAGGGTGTGGAAGTGCATTTCAGCCATAGAGGGCAGACAAACGAGATACAGGGTGTCGTTTTCACCAAGAACGGCTACCGTTTCAATGGTTCCAAGGTGGACAGGCGTTTCAGCTATTCCAAGATTGATGCTGCCTTACAGCGCAACAGGTATGGGGAACGCATGAATCTGATACCGAAAGTCTGTACAACAGATACGCCAAACGCAACTTCCGATGCTGCAAGAGGAGAACTTGTCAGCGGTTCATTAGGATTGCTAAACGGTCACGGTTCATCCTGTAACGCCACCGATGCGGAAGCCAATCTGGAGATAGCGGAAATGTTGCGCAGGAAGAAGAAGCGAAAAAAAGGATTAAGACTATAAAGTCAGGATATTCTATTTCAATGAAAAGGTCGTAATAATTCGCCTGTATTGAGTGATTTATTGCGGCATTTTTGTAATTTTGCAATTGGATTGAGGCAACTCTTTCCAAGACATATTAGAAAAGAAAGAAGTGTTATGCTCATCTTGTGCTTGAAAACGTAGGAAATTTTCAAATTGGATACAAGGATAGCATAGTGGTTCTCACGCTATAGCGTGGGCTGCTATTGTTACATCTGTATCCAAGGTTTCCTACGACCTTCAAGTAAGAGTGTGGCATACAGTTCCACGCTTCCCATTTTTAACTTTAAAAGGTCCCAAAGGAGCTGTAAGACCACTTAATTTAATTATGGCTATTTCAATGATTGAACGTTCGTAGTGCATGGTATGACATCTATGACGAACGTGGGAAAAAAAACAAAAGACACTCAGCGAAAGTATCGGTGAGGTACTTGGTTGGGCTGCTAAATTTTTTCGTTGTAAGGCGAAGCGCATGGTACGATTTATATGATGAATCAGGTAAAAAGTACAAAACGCTTAGTGAATCCATCGGTTCATTTGTGAGTATTTCAGGTGACACTTTCATTGTGAGAAGAAGTGCTTGGCTGGACACCTATGATAGAACTGGTAAAAAGATAAATACCCGCTCTGCATATTAAATGTAAAATAGGGTGTACCAAACATGTACACCCTATTCACATACACTTATAAAATTGTTATTGGAATTTTAAATACAAAATGGACAATCAAACAACTATCGGACGCTTGTTTGGAGAAGATATGATAACTTTCGTTATACCAAGTTATCAAAGAGCTTATTCTTGGAGAGTGGGCAAAGATGGACGTGTTGGTCAGGTTGATATGTTTCTGAATGATATTATCGACCAACCTGATAATTCGAGCTATTTTCTTGGTCATTATCTTTTTGAAAAAACTCAAGGAAATAGATATGAGCTAATTGATGGACAGCAAAGGTTGACTACAACGGTCATCTTTATGAGTTGTTTAGTGAAAGAATTGCGTAAACGTAAGATTGTAAGATTCGATTATAATAATATGCAATATGCTACTGAACAAATATACGAGCGATACCTTCAACCGCGTTATGGAAGCCAAAAGTTTGAGACTGTCCCTGAAGATTCCTCTTTTTTTAACCGATTAATTATTGAATGTGATAGCGATTATAGGATAGAAACTGGAAGAAGATCAGAACGACGTATTCGTGAAGCCTCAAGTTTCTTTGAAGAAAAATGGCTACACAAACTGAGGAGGGAACTCTTTTTAAGTGGTTTCATGTAATCGACAATGCCATCATAACAACATTTTTATTGAGTGGTGAGTCTGCAAAACTTACGGCAACTCAAATCTTTGCCTTCCAAAATGACCGAGGCTTGGGATTGACTACATTAGAGAAGTTGAAAGCTTTTCTAATGCATCAAATATACAGGAATAATACCACTAATGCAATTAGTAACATCCACTCTGTAGAAGCTAAGTTTGCTTCAATTTACAACTATATTGAAAGACTTGAAACCAAAGAAGATTCAGTCTTAGGATACCATTGTTCGGCATTTCTTTCAAGTTATGATTCTCCATTAGATGCAATAAAAGAAAGTTTGCTTCGTGCTGATGATAAAACGCAGTGGATTAATTCTTTTGTAAGTGAACTATGCTGTTCTTATTCTTTAATGTGTGAAATAGAGAATACTTGGCATCTATTCAATAGCCCCATAGCTGATGTATGTATTCTTGATAAGGCTAATTCAATGCCATTGGTACTCAAACTTTGCCATTATAATAGCAACGGAATAGATGTAAGAAATATTCCAGCTATTGATAACGCACTGAAATTAGTGGAGAAAATATTATTCAAAATGACTTATACACTAGGTGGCTATCGTACCAACAATTTAATATCCATAGCGAAAAAATATAAACCTGATGAATATGACAATCTTATAGCAGACCTTACATACAAGTGCTGCCATGGGTTTAAGGAGTATTGGAATTTTAATGGAGATTGTCTGCGCTACTTCACTGCAAATAAGTATCATTATCGTAGAGAACTGAGATATGTACTCTATAAATATGAAAACTACTTACGTGCTAAGGCACGCCAGCCTTTACTGTCTCCAGATGAATGTACTAATGTATTCCGTGATGTGTCTGTATCGAATACATTAGACCATATTACCCCTCAAACACCTGATTTTGTAGAATATTCCGAAGAATTTTGTAATGAATATCTCAATAATATAGGTAATCTATCGCTTCTTACATGGGGGAATAACTCTGCCAAGAAAAATCACAATCCGGCAAATGATGGTGTAGTGGAGATGTATAATAGTATTTTTTATTCTCACAAAGAGATATATGAGACATTAAAGAGCGAAAAGAAATGGAATGAAATACAAATATCAGAACGCCGAGATAGAATTGTTGCATTTATTAAGGACAATTGGCTAGATTAAAGTAAATGAACTATAAGGATAAATAATATAAACGTCAGAGTCACAATAAAATTACTCAAAATCGCAAATAACACTTTATTCTGCAAGTTATATATATAAGCTGATTATCTACTTTCAGAGTGATAGACTTAGTTAACCCTCTAAAATTGTTGGGTGTTTAAACTTCTTTATTCGTCCTATAAATTTGCAGCGAAAAGAGAAATATGAGTAAAGTTATCTTCTCTTTTGGCTGTGCATTTATGCAGGGTTGAATGTGGAAATCCATTGAAAAACCAGTTTAGTTTAGTCTATTAGCCTATATATATGCTAAATCAAAGTAAACTAAATTTAGGTAGGCATATTTGCCTTTCCATATGCCTATGACTTGATAGAAATAGTTACCTTTGCGAAGAACAAAATCTAATAAGGATATACCCATAAGACTGACGTTTGTCATTTTCTCTTTTGGCTGCAACAATTCATCAATTGCGCTTCAACAATATATTCTCAGAAGAGCGATTAGTTGTCAGGAAAAAATGGCTTGAAAAACACTTTTAGTACGACCAAGTGTAAAGGATGAAACTAAGTGAATGCGAAAAACGGAAGATCGCTAAATCCTTGATTTGTCC
>ENA-OQAB01000588-OQAB01000588.1-human-gut-metagenome-genome-assembly--contig:-NODE-588-length-19189-cov-5.271325_pt1 | contig 19189 bp, 21 predicted proteins | sample MGYA00242490_ERZ504517 | MGnify/ENA primary metagenome ERZ504517 (study PRJEB26092, sample SAMD00036298) | human gut metagenome | host: Homo sapiens | study: EMG produced TPA metagenomics assembly of...
TTTTAGACAGACTTTTATATAGAGGAGGGAAAGCATACATGAGCGGAGGAAAAAAGGGGGTTTTTTCGGACGCCTGGTAGAAGGGCTGACGAAGACAAGGAATTCAATTGTAGCTGGAATTGACTCAATTTTCAGCGGTTTTTCAGCCATTGACGACGATTTCTACGAGGAGATTGAGGAGACGCTGATTATGGGAGACCTGGGAATCCAGACTACCATGGCGATTATGGAGGATCTCCGCCAGAAGGTAAAGGATCAGCACATCAAGGAGCCGTCCGAGTGCAAGGAGCTTCTGATTGAGAGCATCCGTTCTCAGATGGATCTGGGCGAAAATGCCTATGAATTTGAAAACAGGAAATCTGTGGTCCTTGTCATCGGAGTCAACGGGGTGGGAAAAACCACCTCAGTGGGAAAGCTGGCGGGCCAGTTAAAGGATCAGGGCAAAAAGGTGATTCTGGCAGCGGCCGACACCTTCCGTGCGGCGGCCATCGAGCAGCTGACCGAGTGGTCCAGCCGTGCGGGTGTGGAGCTGATTGCCCAGCAGGAAGGATCCGATCCGGCAGCCGTCATCTATGACGCCATCGCGGCAGCCAAGTCAAGACACGCAGATATTCTGATCTGCGATACGGCGGGCCGTCTCCACAATAAAAAGAACCTGATGGAGGAATTAAAAAAGATCAACCGAATCATTGACAAGGAGTATCCGGACGCATACAGAGAGACTCTGGTCGTGCTGGACGGAACCACCGGACAAAACGCCCTGTCCCAGGCGAAGCAGTTCATGGAAGCCGCCGATATTACCGGAATCATCCTGACAAAGCTGGACGGAACCGCCAAGGGAGGAATCGCCGTAGCCATCCAGTCGGAGCTTGGCATTCCGGTGAAATATATTGGAATTGGAGAAAAAATCGAGGATCTTCAGAAATTTAATGCAAATGACTTTGTAAACGCCCTGTTTGAGAAGCCGGCAGAACAGTAAAAAAACAGAAGAGGAGAGGGAACGTTATGTGCGAAAACGAAAAGAAGCTTACACTGGAAAAATTTGAGGAAGCCACCGAGGTGGTAGGAAAGGTGATTTCTGAGACAAAGTTAGTCTACAGCGAACACTTTTCCAATATGACGGGAAATAAGGTCTATTTTAAACCGGAAAATATGCAGTACACCGGCGCTTACAAGGTAAGAGGCGCTTACTACAAAATCAGCACTCTGTCAGAGGAGGAAAAGCAGAAAGGACTGATTACTGCCTCCGCCGGAAACCACGCACAGGGAGTCGCCTATGCGGCCAAGCTGGCCGGCATTAAGGCCACGATTGTCATGCCTACCTCCACACCGCTGATGAAGGTCAACCGCACCAGAGGCTACGGCGCTGAAGTAGTGCTGGAAGGAGACGTGTTCGATCAGGCCCTGGCCCATGCCTACCAGCTGGCAGACGAGCACGGATACACCTTCGTCCATCCCTTCAACGATCTGGACGTGGCCACAGGACAGGGAACGATCGCCATGGAGATTATCAAAGAGCTTCCGACGGTGGACTATATTTTAGTTCCTATCGGCGGCGGCGGCCTCTGTACCGGAGTGTCCACTCTGGCCAAGCTGTTAAATCCCAAGATCAAGGTAATCGGAGTGGAACCGGCCGGAGCAAACTGTATGCAGGAATCCTTAAAGGCTGGAAAAGTAGTGGCTCTCCCAGGCGTCAATACCATTGCGGACGGAACAGCCGTTCAGAGGCCTGGCGATCTTTTGTTCCCATACATTCAGGAAAATGTGGATAAAATTATTACCATCGACGATTCCGAGCTGATTGTGGCCTTCCTGGACATGGTGGAAAATCACAAGATGATTGTAGAAAACTCCGGTCTTTTGACAGTAGCCGCCTTAAAGCATCTGGATGTGAAGAAAAAGAAAATCGTTTCTATTTTAAGCGGCGGAAATATGGACGTCATCACGATGGCTTCCATTGTCCAGCATGGACTGATCCAGAGAGACCGGGTATTCACAGTTTCCGTTCTGCTTCCAGACAAGCCCGGAGAGCTGGCCAAGGTCGCTTCACTTCTGGCAGAACAGCACGGAAATGTGATCAAGCTGGAGCACAACCAGTTCGTCAGCATCAACCGGAACGCGGCGGTGGAACTGCGCATTACCCTGGAAGCCTTTGGAACGGATCACAAAAATACAATCGTAGCCGCGTTAAGCGAGGCCGGATACCGTCCCAAGCTTGTCAAGTCAAAGGGCGTCTACGAGCTGTAGATGAAATGGGGGGAGCTGTAAAAGCATTATGTATCAATTAGATAAAAATACGCCTCTGGGGAAAAATCTCTGGTTTTTCGTCAAATGGAGCGCTGTTTCCACTCTGATCGGTCTGACCACCGGTCTGGTGGGAACTGTATTCGGGCATCTTGTCATGAGGGCAGGCGCTTATTTTAACAGCCGCCGCTGGACCTTAGCCCTTCTGCCGGCAGCCGGCCTCATGATTGTATGGATTTACCACCTTTTAAAAGAAGACAAAAACAGAGGAACCAACATGGTGATTGAATCCATCTACACGGATTCTGATATTTCTCCCGGCACAGCGCCGGCTATTTTCCTGGGTACGATTCTCACTCATTTCTCCGGCGGATCTGCCGGACGGGAGGGAGCCGCCCTGCAGATGGGAGGAAGCATCGGCAACCAGATTGGCCGCCTGATGAAGCTGGACGAGAAGGATAAAAAGATTGCGGTTATGTGCGGAATGAGCGGCGCCTTTGCCGCTCTGTTCGGCACCCCCATGGCTGCGGCTCTCTTTTCCATGGAGGTTATCAGCATCGGCGTTATGTACTATGCGGCCCTGGTTCCCTGCACCTTTTCCGCATTTATTGGAGCGGCTGTTTCAAAGCACCTGGGACTGGCTCCGGAGGCCTTCTCCATCGGCCCGGTTCCTGAATTTTCTCTGAAAGCGGCCCTGATCATGACTGTATTAGGCGTTTTATGCGCTCTTGTTTCAGAGCTGTTCTGCATTGTCCTTCACCGCACCGAAAAGGTGTATCGGAGGTACTTTCCGTCTCCAGGCAGGCGGATAGCGGCAGGCGCTGTTCTGATTATCATACTTACGCTTCTGGAGAGTTCCTTTGATTACAATGGAAGCGGTATTCTGCTGATTGAACGGTGCTTTGAGGGGGATGTCCGGTACGAAGCCTTTCTCTGGAAAATCCTGTTTACTGCAGTAACTCTGGAGGCCGGTTTTAAGGGGGGAGAGATTGTTCCCACCTTCTGTATCGGCGCTGTCTTTGGGTGCAGCTTTGCCATGATAACAGGGCAGCCGTTCGGCCTGATGACAGCCTGCGGTATGCTGGCTCTTTTTGTGGGAGTGACCAACTGTCCTATTTCCACGCTTTTGATTGGCTTCGAGATGTTCGGATACCAGGCCATGCCCTATTTTGTGCTGGTGATTGCCGTGAGTTTTACTCTTTCCGGGTATTACAGCCTTTACTCCAGCCAGAAGTTTGTCTACTCTAAGACGAAAACAGAATATATCAACCGGAAAATGGAAGAGTAGGAGGAAAGTTCAATGAAAACACTGATTCGGCACGCGACTGTGCTTACCATGGACGAGAAAAATACTGTATTTAAAAACGGCTGCGTTTTAATTGACGGGGACAGGATTGTAAAAGCGGGGGAGGAGGAGGAGCTGCAGGCAGAGATGGATTCCTTCGGCGCCTCACAGATAATTGACGGCCACGGAGGAATCCTGATTCCCGGCCTGATCAACACCCACTGCCATGTCTCCATGATGCCCTTCCGCACCCTGGGAGACGACTGCGCCGACCGCCTGAGACGTTTTCTTTTTCCTCTGGAAAATGACGCCATGACCAGAAAATTAGTCCGCCTGGCCGCCAGATACGGAATCTGCGAGATGCTGTTAGCCGGAGTAACCTCCTTTGTGGACATGTACTATTTTGAAGACAGGTAGCCGAGGCCTGTGAGGAGCTTGGTATCCGGGGCTGGCTGGGAGAGACGGTGATCGGGCAGAAAACCTGCGACGTGAAGAGCCCTACGGCGGCCTGGCTTATGCTGAGAACTTTATCAGGCAGTGGAAAGGCAGCAATCTTGTAAAACCCTCTGCAGCTCCCCACGCAACCTACAGCAACAGCCCGGAAATGCTGAAAAAAAGCTTACGAGCTGTCATGTAAGCACGACACCCTGTTTACCCTCCATGCCAGCGAGATGGACTTTGAGATGGAACAGTTCCGGCGTGAGAAGAACATGACGCCGTCTGAATTTTTATACGATCTGGGCGTATTAAGCGGCAGGACTCTGCTGGCCCACTGTGTTTACATGACGGATCGCGACATGGATCTGCTGGCGGAGACGGGGACATCTGTCGCCCACTGCATTGGCTCCAACACAAAGGGGGGCAGAGGAGTAGCCCCTGTTCCAGCCATGCAGAAGAGGCAGATTCCAGTAGGATTTGGAACAGACGGCGCTTCCTCCGGAAATACACTGGATCTGTTTACCCTGTTTAAGCTGTTTGCTGATTTCCAGAAAACGGCTTACCATGACAGAAGCCTGTTCCCGGCAGAAGACATTGTGAGAATTGGAACCATGGGCGGCGCGCAGGCGCTCCATGCAGAAAAGGATCTGGGATCCATCGAAGCTGGAAAGAAAGCAGATTTAGTGATCGTGGAGACAGATTCTGTCAATATGTTTCCATGTTACAATCCCTATTCTGCCCTTGTCTACTCTGCCAACGCCTCCAATGTGGACACGGTTATGGTTGACGGACAGCTGCTTGTGAGAGGCAGACAGCTGGTCAATGCCGACCTGGCCAAGATCCGGGAAGAGCTTCGCCAGGAAATGGGCCCCTTTATGGAGGCGGCCAGACAGTATGGAGACATGCTGTAGATTAAAACCCAGTCTTTAAATCAAGCTTTGAAAATTCTTCTTCTGTGAGGGAGGCTCCTTTCACGCTTACTACCGCGGCTGAAACGCGGCCAGCGGTGTGAAGAGCCTCTCTCATGTTATATCCAAGGCTTAAACAGGCCATGACCGTTCCAATATGGGAATCGCCTGCTCCCACCGTATCGGCGACCTGGGCCGGGTAAGCGGGAATCTGGTAAAAGGATCCGTCCTTTTCCAGGCAGCAGGCCCCGTCTTTTCCTAACGTAACGATCACTGTATTTCCTGTCCTATGAGCCAGCGCTTCTGCCGCTTCCCTTGCCTGGCTGCAGCCGGAGAGGGCGCAGGCCTCTGCCTCGTTGATATGGAGAACTGGATGAAGCGCAAGCATTCTCTCTGTCTTTTCTCTTTCAATCAGAATCCCTCTTGGACCAGGGGCATAAAAAATCTGCTGCTCCCTGTGATCCTCCAGATAGCTTAACAGTTCGTTTCCCGTAGGCTCCTCCACCTCCAGCCCGCAGACATAGGTCATGTCAAAGGTCTCCTTCTCAAAGGGTTCCATCCATGTTCTGCTGAACGTATACTCGGCTCCATGCAGGGACATAAAGGTTCTCTCTCCGCCCCGTTCTACCAGACAGTAGCAGCATCCATTTTCCTGATCCGGGACGTCGGCCAGCACGGGAACCCCCTTCTGTTTCAGTTCTTTTCTCACATAATCTCCGTAAACACCGGTTCCTACCGGTGAAATAAAGGTATGGGGTGCTCCAAACTGTCGGATGATGTTAGCCGCATTGTAGGCGCACCCGCCCAAAGCCATGGACTGGCTGAAGGGATGAATGTCCTCCTCTGTCTTCGGAAGATGGTCTACATTGATAATAATATCCACGCAGGTGGAGCCAATGATCAAGATTTTTTTCGGGGTCTGGATTCTGGTTTTCATATAATATTTCCTCACATTGAAATTTATAATTGAAAGTCGCTGTTTTTATAGTATACTAAAAAACAGAAATATTCAAATAGTTTAGACAGCTATAAATACTGATTTTAAAGGAGGAGACAACGGTGGAGAGAAAGCAGAGTGGACAGCCACAGACAGAAGAGGATATCTACAGAAAAATTTCAGATATGGCGGAGGAGCAGAGGGACGAGCTTATCCAGCTCCGGCGTGATTTTCACAGATATCCGGAAACCAGCTGGCTGGAAATGAGAACTTCCGCTAAAATTGCAGAATATCTGACAGAGCTTGGCATGGAAGTCCTCACCGGGAAGGACGTGTGCAGGGAGGAAGCCCGTATCGGCGTGCCTGATTCAGATATTCTGGAACGCCATTTCAGCCAGGTGAAGGAGCAGGGCGCACCCGCCCGGTTTTTGACGGAGGAACTGGAACAGGGGTACACGGGAGTGGTAGGAATCCTCCGCTGCGGGGAGGGGCCGACCGTCGCTCTGAGATTTGATATTGACGCGCTCCCCATGGAGGAAGCAGAGGATCTGGAGCATCGTCCTTTCCGGGAGGGATTTTCTTCCCAGAATCCAGGAATGATGCACGCCTGCGGCCATGACTGCCATGCAGCTATCGGCCTTGGGACAGCCAGGATTCTATCTGAGCTCAGAGATCAGCATGCACGGCACTGTAAAATTTCTGTTCCAGCCTGGGGAGGAAGGGACAAAGGGCGCTTACGCCATGGTGGAAAATGGCCATCTGGATGGAGTCGACTATTTTGCCGGAACTCATGTGGCGCCGGACGACAAGGAGGACGACGGGGATATTACCCCAGGAACCTACGGTTCACTGGCTACCTGTAAGTATAACGTCTTCTTCCACGGTCAGGCAGCTCATGCAGGAGGTTTTCCGGAAGAAGGGAAAAATGCCGTTCTGGCCGCAGCTCATGCTGCAGTAGGGCTGTCCGGCATTGCCCGCCACAGCCAGGGCATCAGCCGCGTCAACGTAGGAGTGATCCGGGGCGGCAGCAACAGCAACGTAGTGGCGGATGAAGCCATGATTTCCATGGAGGTCCGGGGAGAAACAGATGAAATTAATCAATACATGGATCGGCGGGCAAAGGAAATCTGTCAGGCAGCGGCAATGATGGAGGAATGCAGCTGCGAGATGCGGCTGATGGGCAGAGCTCCCTCCCAGGTCAGCAGTCCGGAACTGATTGAACGGATTTCAAACCTGGTCAGGAACCATCTGCCCCAGTACCAGGTGAGCAGTAATCCAAACGCCAAAAACTGGGGCAGCGAAGATATCGGTTTTATGATGAACCGGGTACAGGAACAGGGCGGACAGGCTGTCTACATGAGAACCATGACAAAAATGGCATCCCCTCAGCATACTGTGCGGTTTGATGTGGATGAGGACGTTCTTGTAAAGGGAGCTGTCTCATTTTCTGCCATTGTGTGCGACCTGCTGAAAAAGAATTAAAATCAGCTTAGAGCATCTTCATCTGGAATATACTCTAAAATGTCCCCTGGCTGGCAGTCTAAGGCCTGGCAGATGGCGTTCAGGGTGCTAAAACGGACTGCGCTGATTTTTCCTGTTTTAATCTTGGAAAGATTGACATTGGAAACGCCTACCCGCTCTGACAATTCATTAAGCGACATTTTTCTGTCAGCCATTACCCTGGTCAAGGCGGAGAATAATAGCCTAAAAAAGACTCCTTTCATAAGATAGGCGCGGGTAAAATCCGCGCCTACAAAGTTTCATCTGACTCTGTCTGCAGCCCCTCTCCATAGAGAAAAATCAGCTCTAACGCGTGGAAAAACAGATATGTCATCATGTAAGGCAGAAGGGCTGCCAGTCCTGCTATTCCGAAAATAAAACTGCTTAAAAAGGCCAAAACAGATAAAACGGCATAGATGTGAGAGCAGTTTCTCCACATGCGGGAGCTGAGCTCCGTAAAAGGAGTCCTTCCTGTCTTGATCTTTTCAAATATACGCAGAAGAGCCAGGAACACATAGCAGGTTATCAGGTTGGGAAGTATTTTAGACACTGCGCAGAGAAGCAATGCCAGATAACTGATATGGGCACCGTCCCCGTCCTGCACAATAAACAGGCCTCCCAAAAGCTGCGCCAAGAAGTTTCCCCAGCCGTTTCCTTCAATGTAAAACCCTGGAACTGCCAATACGCTCACAAATACTGCCGCATCCACCAGAACAAAAGCTGCATTCAGAAAAAGAAACACCTTTAAATAAGAGCAAATAAGTCCGCTTTCCTCTGAAAGCAGATTCAAGAGAGACGATTGGCTAAGATTTTTTAAGTTTTCACGCTTCATATGGTTCGCTCCTTTCTAAAACTCATCAGCAGATGATGCCCTGCTTTCTCTAACAGTTATCTTTCTGTTTTAATTATACCTCTTATTTTTATGGAATGCAATAATTTTTTAATGTTTATCATTAAAAATGTTTAACGTATATGGAAGCAGGGATATGGAAGTATAGGCTGAACAGCAAGACAAAATAGAAACACTCAGGTTTTATTAAAACGTATTCTACCCGCTCGTCGTTATGGATAATTCTTCTGCATTTTCTTCCATATTTCTGTCGAAAGAGGAGAATCTGGAAAAAGAAGAGACCTTCTATTTGACAGGAGACGTCCTGTGTCTTATCCTAATAGCGTAAATATAAGTTCAGAATCAGATAACTGGCAGTCCAGAAAAAGGAGGAACCATATTTTATGAAGATTAAAATGTACCACGTAAGCAACCTGGAAAAATTTATGGAGTTAGTCAGCCAGTGTAAGGGAAATGTATATGTCGTTTCAGAAGACGGAGACAAATTAAATCTAAAAAGTAAGCTGACTCAATTCGTAGCTCTCTCCAAGCTGTTTGCTTCCGGCTATATCGAGAGCCTTTCTCTTGAGACAACAGACGAATCAGACTCAGCTCTGCTGTTAAACTATATGATCAGCGGCGAGCAGTAGAGGAGGAGCGCAGAAACTGCAAAAAGTTTTTCTGCGCTCCAACTTTTTACCCATCCCTCCCATCTATAAAACAGAAAGAAAACAAAAGGAGAGATGATTATGAAGAAAAATTATCGATTAATAGCCTGTTTATCCGTATCCATGCTGCTTTTTACCGGCTGCGCTTCCGGACAGAAGCCGCAGGAAACCGGCGCTCAGACCACAGCGGCTCCGCTTGACGAAGAGCAGAATGTTTCAGAACGTCCTTCCGACAAGAAGGAGAACGAGAAAATTTCCATTGAGGTAAAGGAGGGGCAGAGCTATGAAAAGGAGGAAGGCACATTGTCTGCTGAAATCCGAAGGCCTGTGTTAGTGGATCAGAATGGAACAGAACTTTCCATAAACAAAGAAATCTCAGAGTATGTGGACAGCCTGATTGCAGAATATGAGGAAAATAAGGCTGCCTCTGAAAAAGAGGAGGGAGACGTACATTACGCAGTTTCCAATACTTATGAAGTCACTCACGACGGAGAGCAGTATTTTTCTATGTATATGGCAGCAATGCGTATTATGGGAAGCGGTTCAGAAACCTATCAAACGTACACCATTGATAAAAAAACCGGAGAAGCAGTTTCTCTCGGGGAGCTGCTGGGAAATGAGGAAACGCTCAAGCTTGTCAGTGAAAATATCTCTGCCCAGATGGAAGAGCAGATGAAGGAAGACGCATCTGTCGTCTACTTTCAGGCATCGGAAGGTGGCTTTTCCGGTCTGAAAGGCGATGAGAGCTTTTACCTGAATCAGGACGGCTCTCTGGTTGTTGTGTTTGATGAATATACTGTTGCGCCAGGCTCCATGGGAATGGTGGAATTCACGATTCCCACAGAGACAGCAGGCGCTTTCCGATAATGATTTCGATCAGTTAAACAGCCACCAGGTCGGCTGTTCTGATATCTCCATGCCCAGCTTTTTCTGAAGGCTCATGGATTCTGTATTTCCTTCTATGACCTGGCAGAACGGAATCTTTCCGTGTTCCAGAAAATGGCGGATAAGAAAGGCCTCCAAACGGAAGCCATATCTTTTCCGCCTGTATTCTGGAAGAATTTCTAAAAGCCCCATGCTTCCTTCCAGATGCTCGCCTGCAAAGCCAGCCATCCGATCCCCCTCAAAACTCCCCCACAGTTGTCCGCGCGAAATCAATTCCCTCACATAATCGCCAGGATCCTCCATCGTGCCGTAAAAGCTGCACACTTCCTTGGCATGCTCATTTTTCAAAGCAACGATTCCTGAATCATCGAATTCGGGAGCGTTTTTCTGCATCCAGGCCGCCTGATTCGTCAGTACACTGGTAGCAAAATGATACTGCGCCTGTATTTCCTCCACCAGCTCTTTCTGATGAACGGCAAACTGGTGGTATGTATTCTGGGACAAAATCTGACGGCATGGTTCAAAATTCTCTGCCGCAATCATGCAGGTCTGGCTGTCTGTTTCATAAATCATGACTCCGTCCTGTTCGGCATATAAAATTTCAGCCTGCTTTATCCGAATGGCTTCTATCATATCAATGTGGTTTACAATTCCTCGATCTGCCAGCCATTTAACCGCTTTTTCGCTGGTGCTTTTTTTCGTCTGATCCATCCTTTTGTACCTCCTCCTATCACAGCTTAGCGCCAAGAAACAACCGTTTTGTACGCTGCGCCAAGCCGCCCGAAAAATCAGAAAGCAAAAACTTTCTCTGACGAAATCATATCCTTTAAAACACTCATTGTCAAGCCAGCTCCCACACACCGGGGAAAATAAAAATGTCTGTTTAAGCCTGGAAAGCAGGAAGAGACCTAGAAGGAAATTGAGAAACAGAATCATTTCCGTAAAAGTTCAAGAAAGCGCGCTGAATTGAAAAAGTAAATTCCAGTGCAAGACTAAATTCCACGTTACCTTTAAAAGTTATAGGTTTTATTATATTTCCAGAGGTATGTTTGATAAGTGTATACCAAATACTGAAGTATAAATTTCTTAAAACAATTGATGTTGTGTCAAGTGCTTTTTATATGAGAATTTGACGTATGCGAGATTAAATTCTACTGCGGAATGAACAATTTTCCTGTTTTCTGGCGATAATACCAAAATATCAGTTTCGCCTGTCAAGGGAGGGCTGAACCCCCGAAGGGCAAGCCCTTGACAGGGAAACTGCTTTTTGGTTCAAGGTAGCCAAGACAGGAATGATGAACTATTCTTTTGTATGAAAGACTAATTTCCATTTGTGTAGAGGTAAATTCCATGTGAGGATTGGAAAGTGGAATTTAACTTTTCATTTTAGACTCTATTTTTATATTTATTTTTAAGGCCTATGGCAGATTATCGCCATGGTCTCTATTTTTTTGAAAGGAACAATCTTTATGAATGAATACAAATGGAAAAGCCATATTGCGCGGTTTTTATCTGCGCAAACAATATCCCTGTTGGGTTCATCTATTGTTCAATATGCAATAATTTGGTATATCACATTAACAACCTCTTCAGGGAAAATGATAACACTCTCCACTTTATGCGGATTCTTACCGCAAATATTGATTTCCCTCTTTGCAGGAGTATGGATTGATCGTTATAGCCGAAAAGGAATTGTAATGATAACGGATTGCCTTATTGCAAGTGCTACTCTGATATTAGCTATATTTTTTTCTTACTGGACACAAGAATATCGAATTGCTTTTAGCTGTTCTAGCAATCCGGTCTGCTGGGACGGGAATACAAACTCCAGCAGTAAACACAATTATCCCCCAAGTAGTTCCACAAAAACATTTAATGCAAGTGAATGGAATTAATAGCACCTTATCATCCATTATTATATTTGTTTCTCCGGCTATCAGCGGTGCTATTCTGTCGATAGCAGCATTAGAAACAACTTTATTTATTGATGTTTTTACTGCTTTGATTGGAGTGAGTATAACCTCAACGGTTCCAGTAAAGTGAAGTGCTATAATAAAGTTGTAACAGAAGTGGCTAATAAGATATAATCATCTTACAGAGAAAAGAGGAAGTATTATGTCACAAAGTTACACACCTGAATTTAAAAAGAAAATCGTTCGCCTTCATATCGAAGAGGGACGTACTTACAAAAGCATCACTGCAGAGTATGGTGTATCAAAAGCCAGTATCTCCAAATGGTGTGCTGAATTTAGCGAAGAATGCCATACAAAAGCCCAGCAGAATCCAGATGCTCCTAATGATCTGGGACTTATGAAAGAAAACCTCCGTCTCCGTAAGGAATTGGAAGAAGCAAAAAAGGAGAATCTCTTCTTAAAAAAAGCAGCGGCATTCTTCGCAAAGGAAATCGATTAGAGGCTTATCGATTTATTGACCAATATCATGAGACATTCGGTATCCGCTGGCTGCTTAGGCGGCTGAAAATTTATCCGAACGCTTACTATAACTACCGGAAACACCGGAAGGCGGATTATCACGCCCATAAAGCAGAAGTCCAGGCACAGATTCATGAAATCTATCATGAACACAATGGTGTCGATGGTTACAGGAGCATGACAGTCTATCTGGCACGTAAGGGATATCACTACAGCCCTGCAACCATACATAAGTACATGAATGCGGAGTTGGGACTGAGATCCATCGTTCGTCCCCAAAAAACAGATTATGAACAGGGAAAACCACACAAGGTGTTTGAAAACAAACTTCAGCAGAATTTTATGTCGGATAAAATCAATCAAAAATGGTGCACAGATTTCACATACTTATTTTTGAAGAACCATGATGTGAGATACAATTGCAGTATTATTGATCTTCATGATAGAAGTGTCATTGCCAGCATAACGGATCGGCACATCACCAGTGATCTTGCCATCCGCACTCTACAGAAAGCATTGGATTCTCAGCCAGCTATCAAAGGAGAATTGATCCTGCATTCCGATCAGGGCTCACAGTATACATCTAAGGCATTTACTGATTTTTGCAAGTCAGTGAATGTGACGCAGAGTATGAGCAAAGCAGGTTATCCCTATGACAATGCACCGATGGAGCGTTACTTCAATACACTGAAGAATGAATGCACAAATCTGTATGAGTTCAAAACAGAGGAAGAACTCTACCAAGCAGTGGAGGAATTTTCCTATGTCCACTACAATCATGTACGCCCGCATAGCTCCAACGGTTACCGTACGCCATATCAGGCACGAATCGCAGGATAAAAAAGGGCTGCCCGAGCAGATTGCTTGATTACTCAAAATCGGAACGGTTAGCTTTTGTCAAGGGCAAAGCTGCGACAGCGGTGTGAAACACCCTTGATGAAATCTGACAGTTCCGATAGATTCCAAACTGCAATCCACCGATTTTATTAGCCATAAGTGTTACAAAAATGCTTGACCACAACAATACATACCATAAAGACAAATATCTTTTATCTGTACATCCTGTTTTTTCAGATCATCCATCTTATCCTGGACAGATAACAGCTTGTTCTCCAGTTCCTGTATCTCTGCTTCTTTTTTCCGGATCTGTGCCAGAAGTATACCATGTTCTGCATTAATGCTGTCCAGAATCTGTTCCTTATAATGAAGTACATTTTCAAGACTGTATTTAAATCTCTTCATCTTAAGTATCATCTCCTATAACTGCTAACCCACGATTTTTTTCATTCTCCTTATGCTTTCCTCATAAGGGATATTTTCATTTGTTTCCTGTTCCAGAAATTTATTCATATCCCCTATACGGTCAACTGCTTCATCCAGAGCACTGTTTGCACCTTTTTTGTAAGCACCAATGGAGATCAGGTCTGCATTTTTCTGATAAAGACTTAACATGTTCCTGAACCTTGAAGCTGCTTTCTTGTGTTCTTCCCCGGCTATATCATTCATAAGACGTGAAATACTTGCACTGATATCAATAGCCGGAAAATGGTTTGCATTAGCCAGCTGCCTGCTTAAAACAATATGACCATCCAAAATACCTCTGACTGTATCAGCCACCGGCTCATTGGTATCGTCTCCCTCCACCAGTACCGTATAAATCCCGGTAATGGAACCTTTTGCAAAATTCCCGCTTCTTTCCAGAAGCCTTGGAAATTCTGCATAAATAGAAGGTGTATAACCTCTGGCTATAGGCGGTTCTCCAATAGCAAGACCGATCTCCCTCTGTGCCATGGCATATCTGGTAAGAGAATCCATCATCAGCAGCACATCTGCTCCCTGATCCCTGAAATATTCAGCGATCGTTGTTGCAACCAAGGGACATTTCATACGCAGCATTGCCGGCTGGTCTGATGTGGCTACAATAAGGACAGAACGTTTCATGCCCTCTTCTCCCAGGTCCTTTTTAACAAATTCCAGAACCTCCCTGCCTCGCTCTCCTACCAGAGCGATCACATTGATATCTGTTTTTACATTCCGGGCGATCATTCCCATCAATGTACTTTTTCCAACACCGGAGCCTGCAAAAATCCCCATTCTCTGACCTTTTCCAATGGTATTTAAACCATCAATGGCCTTAATCCCAAATTCCAGATGTTCCCTGATAGGAGGACGGTTAAGAGGGTTGATATAGGCACTGTCTACTGTATAAAGCTTCCCCGGCGGAAACTCTCCTTTTCCGTCAATAGGATGTCCCAGCGCGTTGATGATGCGCCCTTTCAAAAAATCTCCTACTGGTATCTGAAGACGGCTTCCTGTATTGCGGACAAAGCTTCCCGCTGTGATCCCGCTGATATTTTCATAGGTCATCAGCTGTATTTTGCCATTTTTGAATCCTACCACTTCCGCAGGAACCTGACAGTTCTCAGCTTCATTGTAGATCATAACAATATCACCAACACCAGATCTGCCTCCGGAAGCTTCCATTGACATTCCCACTACATTTTCAATTTTTCCAATGCGGTCTGCTGTTTCTGCCCGCTGTATTAACTTCAGGAGATTTTCATACATGGTTTTCACCTCTGTGTACTTTATGTATCCATAAATCTTTATGTATTGGTGTTTTCTACAAGTCTGTGTATATTTCAAGCTGGGTATCTACACTCATATCTATGATCCCGTCCGGCATTTCGATGATACAGCTTCCGCATTTTCCGTCCTCCATTACTATAAATTTGACGTTGTCAGAGAGCCGTGACAGTTTCTCTGCCAGATGTCCATCTGCCTGAACCATGGTCTCATAGTCTTCTTTTCCATATAGATCTTGACCCAGTCCGTTTTCTGCAGTTTTTCTGTTTCAGCTTCTATCATCCTGCTTATAACAGAACCGCTGGATCTCAGGCTGATATGGACCACTTTTTCAGCCACTGCCACAGCAATATCTTTTAATTCTTCCAGATATTCCCTGAGGCATTTTCTTTTTCTTTGCTGATCTCTGTTAAGGCTTTTTCCAAGCTTTCTTTGAAAAACCGCTGATTTTCATGATGTTTCGCCTCATTTTCCTCTTCTGCCCGGATCAGTCCCTCTTCATAGCCTTTTTGTCTGCCTTCTTCAAAGCCGTTCATCTGGGCTTCCTTAAAGATCTGTTCTGCCTTTTCGTTTGCTTCCTGTTCAATGGCTGCCGCTTCTTTTCGGGCTTCTTCTAATATTTTTTCTTTTTCCCTGAGCACCAGCTCTATTTGTTCCTGACTGCATTCCTGACCATTGTATGTATCATTGCCTGCGTTTAAAGAAGCTTCCGTTTCTCTTTTATTCTGCCTTTCTGTTTCTAGTTCCTGTGCATCCGGTGCTGTAAATACCTGTAAGGGAAGCTCCCGGACTCTGGCTTTATTTTCAAAGCCTGTATCCTGATCAGACAACAATGTTATCGTCATCTCCTCCCTTATTGATTATTACTTCTCCTGCATCTTCCAGTTTACGGATCAGATTAACAATACGCTGCTGTGCCTCTTCCACTTCCTTAAGCCTTACATTGGTAGTGATCTCCAGGTCTCCCTTGACTGTTTCTGCCATACGCTTGGACATATTTGCAAAGAATACGTTCTTCATATCCTCTGATGCAGTCTTTAATGCATATACAATATCCTTGGAATCGCAATCCCTGATAAAACGCTGTACAGACCTTGGATCCATATCGATGATATTCTCGAACATGAACATCTTGTCCCTGATGCTTTTTGACAGTTCCGGATTATCTTTATCCATTTCATCAAATATCTGTTTCTCGTTTCCTCGGTCAACATGGTTCATCACATCTGCCACATAATCAATACCGCCCAGGTTCATATTATCCTCACTGGTAATGATCGTAGCGAATTTCCTCTTCATTTCCTCTTCCACAATAGCTATTGCCTCAGGAGATACACGGCTCATATTTGCCATGCCTTCAAGTACCGGTATCCTTTTTTCATTTGGAAGCTGTTCCAGTATCTGTGCTGCCTGCTGAGGATCTATATACGACATGATCAAAGCGATCACCTGAGGTCGCTCATGCTGGAGCAGGGCAAGAAGGGATTTGGGATCTCCCTTTGTAAAAAAGTTAAATGGCTTGGACTGGAGAGTCTTGGATACTTTTTCCAGGAGATTTCTGGCTGTGGTTTCTCCAAATGCTTTTTCCAGTACGCTTCTGGCATAATCCAGACCTCCATCTGTCATCATCTTGTGGGTAAGGCACATTTTATAAAACTCATCTAATGCATTCTCCACCTGGGCATTATTTGTTTTTCCAAGCTTTGCTACCTCATAAGTCAGGTCTTCGATTTCCTGTTCACTGAGATATTTATAAATCTGGGAAGCGCGGTCTGCTCCCAAAGACACAACTACCACTGCTGCTTTCGCCCGCGCATCCATTTTATCCAGTTCGGATCCCCCGGTAATATCTGTTATCTTACTTTCCTCTATTTCTGCCATCGTTTCCTCCACCAGTAAGCAGCCAATTCTGGATCAGTTTTGCTGCGATCTGCGGATTTTCATCCACAAAGGAACCGATCTCCTGTTTTAATTTCAGACTGTGCTGCATTTTCAGATTTAAAATTTCTTCATTTCTCTTAAGTTCATCGTCCTGCCCCTGAAGTACCGACTGTTCTTCTGCAGTTAGCAGGGACGTATTCAGATTATCTTTTTTATTGTCGGCGGAAATAGTATTTTTTGAACTATCATTGACCGTGCCTCCATCTGGCATCTGTTCCAGAAGCGCCTGTCTTTCTTCTTCTGACGCTTTCAAATGCTGCCTGCTAAGTATCAGCAAAGCAATCAGCAATACCAGAAGCACCCCACCTGCCCCTATGGCGATCAAAAGAGGCAATGGAAGCTTTGCTTTCTGTGCCGGTGCTGTTACCGGCGCTGTGTCTGTGTTTTTACTGGCTGCTGAAAGAGCTCTTATAACCGTGATCTTTGAAGAAGCGTCTTCCTGGGTAATACCTGCTGAATTAGCTACAAGACTGACCAGATCTGCGTCTGCAATAGATGTATCATCTGTATCAATGGTAACGCCTACTGTTGTGTTTTCCAGAACACCCGGATCGATCTGGCGCTGCTCTTTTGTGGAATTATACAGCCACTCTCTTACTGCGCTGTTGTTGGAATATGTATCTGAACCTGCCTGTGTACCTGTCTGGTTCGTATAACGGGGCGTATCTGCATTGGCATCTGCACCTGCAGTACCTCCATTTCCTGAAGATGCACTTCCTGTATTTTCCCCTGCTGTTTCTTCTTTTTCCAGCAGTCCTGTCTTATCATTCTGGTCGATTTTATCCGGTGTGTTATACTGTACTGTTTCCTGGATCAGTTTTTGCATATTCAGGGTGCCTTTTACAGAAACTGCAACTTTTCCCTGTCCATACATTAATTCCAGGACCCGGCGCACATTTCCTGCTATATTTTTTTCTACCTGACTGGTAAGCTCTGCTACATCTTTACCTGTTCCCGTAGTACTATCTGCTTCATCTTCACCGCCAACCTCCGTCATGGTGGCAGCATCAAATACAGAAACATTGGTAAAATTCATTCCCTTTACAGCTCTTGCGATCAGGTTCTTGATAGCAGCCGCCTTCGTATCTGTCAGTTCCTGTCCAGGATCCATTGTCACCACAACAGAAGCTGATGCATCTGTCTGCTGTGCATCATCCAGTGCATATTTCTGGGTTCCGCCTTCTGCTATGGTCACTTTTGCATCACGTACCCCTTCAAATAATCCAATCTGGGCACCAAGACGATCCTGAAGTTCATACAATGTATATTTTTCCTTATCCTTTTCAGTGCTCATGATTCCCGCATTATTACGGTACATATCATAAGTAAAGCCGCTTTTAGGATATCCTTTGCTTAGCAATTCAGCCCTAGTCTTATCTACTGTATCTGACGTTACCTGGACAGAGCCGTTTTTGTCATTGTATCTGTAATCAACACCTTCATCCTGAAGAAGACTTACAACTGCCTGGGCATCTTCCGAGCTCATTCCTGTAAACAAGGTACTGTATCCTTTTTTCGTGCCCATATTCAGGACCAGAAGTCCAGCTGCCGCCAGGATAATCGTCCCGGCTGCAATGACTGCGATCATTTTCTTTGTTTTCCCTGGCATCTTCTGCCATGCTTCTTTTAAATTCTGCACTGTTCCATTCATCCTTTGCATTTCCATATATAGCAAATATTAAACATTAGCTGCTCATTTCCATGACCAGCAGCATTACACACTCATCTTCAGAATTTCGTTATATGCTTCTATTGCTTTATTTCTAAGAGAGATCATAACTTCCAGGCTCAGTTCTGCTTTCGCCTGGGCGATTGGAAGACTATGTGCATCTTCTAACTGTCCTGTTGCCAGAAGATACTGTTTCTGTTCTACATCCTTCTGTGTGTCGTAAACATTTTGTATTGTATCTTCAAGCACTGACTGGAACACAGATTTTGTGCCATTTTCTGTTCCGGTTATCTTTCCATCATTCTTTCCAACAGCATCCCATTCTTTCATGGGGGTAATAAACCCATTCACCTGTTCAATCATTTTATATTTTCTCCTTAGCCGTACAATTTATATGATTTAAAAATTTTTAGCTGCGCTACGCAGACGTGAAAGATCGCTGCTCACAGAGCTGATCATAAACTGGTATTCGTAAGCTGTTCTTGCCAATTCAACCTGTTCCTGATCCATATCCACATTATTCTCATCCAGCCTGGTTGATTCATTTAAGGTGGTATGGACAGACGGTCTCATATTTTCAATCCCTCTTGCCACATTTTTCATAGAAGTCTTCTTCACAGACAGAGCTGATTGGATCTTCCGTGCCAGTTCATTCTCAAAGGTCATATATTGTGACTTAAAACCTGGCGTATCAACATTTGCAATGTTGTTCATAGTCAGGTTCTGTCTCATCCATAAGCTGTCCAGGGTTTTTTCTCCAAGTAATAATCCATTTCCATACAAGTCCATCATAAATGTTCATCCTCCTGTGTGGCTGATATAATTTTTCTTCAAAAAATACATGCCGTTAATATTCCCTGATGGAAA
>ENA-OQAB01000589-OQAB01000589.1-human-gut-metagenome-genome-assembly--contig:-NODE-589-length-19181-cov-3.202897_pt1 | contig 19181 bp, 13 predicted proteins | sample MGYA00242490_ERZ504517 | MGnify/ENA primary metagenome ERZ504517 (study PRJEB26092, sample SAMD00036298) | human gut metagenome | host: Homo sapiens | study: EMG produced TPA metagenomics assembly of...
ACCCCGCGCTCCTTGAGCCTCCGGTAGAGGTCCCCGCCGTCCGCTGCCGGATGGCGGGCAAAGAGGAAGTTCGCCCTGGAGTCGGTGCAGGTGAAGCCAAGCGCCTCCAGCCGCCGCTTGGTATCGGCGCGGGTGTCCACGATGGCCGCGCAGTTGGCGTCGTAGTAGTCCTGCTCCGCCAGGGCCGCGGCCCCTGCCCGCAGGGTCAGGCGGTTGACGTTGTAGGGATTGGTGGAGAAGCGGATGGCCTCCAGATCCTGAATCAGGGCCGCATCCCCGATGGCGTAGCCCAGCCGGGCTCCCGCCATGGAGCGGGACTTGGAAAAGGTCTGCACCACCAGCAGGTTGGGATAGCGGGCGGTGAGGGGCACCGCGCTCTCCCCGCCGAAGTCCACATAGGCCTCGTCCACCACCACCACCGCATCCGGGTTGGCCCGGACAATCCCCTCTACCTCGTCCCGACTCAGGGCCAGGCCGGTGGGGGCGTTGGGGTTGGCGAGCACAATGGTTCGATGCAGGTGATTGTAGTCCTCCGGCACCAGGCGGAAGTCCGCCCGCAGGGGCACCTGCCGGACTGGTATGCCGTACAGGCGGGCGAACACGGCGTAAAACCCGTAGCTGATGTCGGGAAAGGCCACCCCCCGGCCGTCGGCGGCATAGGCCAGAAAGGCGAAGCTGAGGGCCTCGTCGGAGCCGTTGGCGACAAACACATTCTCACGCTCCACCCCGTACCGGGCCGCCAGCGCCTCCCTCAGCTCCACCGCTTCCGGGTCGGAGTAGAGGCGCAGGTTCTCCCCCTCCGCCCGGTTCAGCGCCGCCAGTACCCCCGGCGACGGGGGATAGGGAGATTCATTGGTGTTCAGCTTGATGTATGCCTGATTCCGGGGCTGTTCCCCCGGCGTATAGGGGGTGAGCCGCCGGAGCGCCCCGTTTAGAAACTGCGACATTGAATCACCTTCTATCTCGCTAACGAATTAAAGCGTTAGTGTAATGATACACATATTCCCCGCTCCTGTCAACCCCCTTTTGTTGGCTTGGAACGTTCATAGGAGAAAATCGGTGCGTTTTGTGCTATGATCTCATTGACAGGCGGCCTGCGGTGCCGCTGTGAAATCCATCTGATTGATCAAAAAGGAGGAATTGGATGTACTATTCTGCGGTCTGCCCATCCCCGCTGGGGATGCTCACGCTGGGCAGCGATGGGGAGCACCTGATCGGCCTTTGGCTGGAGGGGCAGAAGTATTTCGGCGGAGCCGTGCGGGAGGCGCTGGAGGAGCGGGACGGGCTTCCCGTCTTTGACGCGGCGCGGGACTGGCTGGCCCGGTATTTTGCTGGAGAAAAGCCGATGCCCTCCGAACTGCCCCTGTGCCCCATTGGCGGGGAGTTCCGACAGCGGGTATGGAGGCTGCTGTGCCAAATACCCTACGGAGAAACCACGACCTATGGAGCTCTTGCCCGGGCGCTGGCGGCGCAGATGGGAAGGCCCTCCATGTCCAGCCAGGCAGTGGGCGGCGCGGTGGGCCACAACCCCATCTCCATCATCATTCCCTGCCACCGGGTCGTGGGCTCCGGCGGCAGCCTCACCGGGTATGCCGGCGGCATCGCCGCCAAGCTCCGGCTGCTGGAGCACGAGGGCGTGGAGCTCTCCCGCCTGTCCGTCCCCAAGAGGGGCACGGCGCTTTGAGCCATGGCAGCTTGACTCTCTCGGCAGACGCGGACCGTCCTCAACCGCCTATTTCGTCTCCCGGATTGGGAGGACTGCCGGGATGCAGAAGGACAGGGGCCGGGATAGAGCAAACGTCTCGGTCTTAATTTGCATACCCAAAATCAGAAATTTGGCTGCGTTTTGCCCCGGGTGTGATCAATATAGAGTCCGGCGGAGAGCACTGTCCCAGTGGGGAAGTCAAAATGGTGATTCCACATATCTGCATATTGCACAGCAGGCATGCGCTGATCCCTTCGGGAGACAAGCCCTCAGCCCGGCTGATGGGGCGGCGCAGTACGCGCTCTGGACAACATCATCCAAGCAGAAACCGCCACACGCTTCTTTCGCCTGCCCAATGCGATGCCTATCATCTGCGCCGAGGCCATGACGATGATTCGCCGGGCAGCCGAAAACGGCAGTGACGTATACAGGGGTATGCGTCACTGCCGTTTTCCAATTTTCCCGATTAGGGAAACAGCGCCTCCGTTAAACTGCGCGCCCCCTCCCGGTCCCAGGTATAGCGGAACAGAGCATCCTCTCCCACTCCGAAGTACTGAAAACCGTAATCAACCCTGCCCCGGTCGCTGGTGGGATCAAAATAGAGCCACTGGCCGTCCACCTGGGCCAGAACCCACATGTGGTTCTCTCCACCCATCTTCCCACTGACGGTAATACAGGGAATCTCCGCCTGTTGTAAAAGCATCTGGAACGCCTGGGCATAGCCGCCGCAGATGGCTAGATGGTCATGGAGCGCCCCGTATGCGGTGGTAGCGCTGTAGGGCATCTCACCGGGCTGGCTGTAGTATCGGAAGTCGTAACGTACCTGTTCCGTCAAGTAAGCATACAGCGCCTCAGCCTGTGCAGCCTTCCCCATCTCCGCCGTGACGATTTCCTCATAAACCTGCCTTGCCAGGCACTCTGACTGAGCCAGCCGGTTCAGGGCCTCCTCTCGGCTCAGGCCGCCCTGGGGCGTGACCGTGATAGCGGTGCCGTCACGGCTGAGCTGGCACAACAGCCAACCTCCGCCCACCTGCTGAAGCGCCCGGTTCATGGCATCCACTGTCAGAGTGGGCTCGGTAATCCGGATGGGAATACTCTCCTGTGACAGTCCACCCCGCGCCACCTCCACCAGACGATCCAGGCCATCCACCTCTATTCCCTGAAATCCGGCGGGATACGCGCCGGTACGGTAGGGCATATAGGACACTTTACAGCGGAGCAGTCCGTCCTCCCCTACCTCTGAAGTGAGATCATAGGCATACTTGTACTCCGGATGGTCGGATAAGATGCTGTAGTACAGGTTTTTAACAGCCATGGGCAGCTCCGCCGAACCGACCGGTGCCGCACATGCTAAGGCGGGCGGCTGCTCCACCGCTACAATCGCTTCCATCAGCTTCTGTTCCAATTCCTCCAGAGCAGCGGCCACCGGCGGCGTGGGGCTGGAGCTGCTGGTGTCAGCTCGCTCCGGCCACTCCAACCCCAGGTTTTCCCGGACAGCGGACCGCAGCGCCGTCATATCTGGGTCCCTCCAGAAAAAGCGCAGCTTCTCCTCTGCCACAGTGTTTTTTCCAGGCTCCCCACCCAACACAAAGACGGCAAAGGTGTCGGCGATATCCTCATGGAAGTAGTTGGCCCCGTAACGGCTCACATAGTGAGTAGGCGATCTGTCGTAATCACCTGCGCCGCTGACTCCAAGCTCCCTCCAAAACGCATCGTAAAACGCTCTGCGGAAGGCCCCCTCCACAAATCCCGCCGGGTCATGAGTGTCCCTGCCCACGGTCAGGTCTATCTGTGTCTCGTCCTCCAACAGGACGTGGCCATACTCGTGCAAAATCGTGTAGGTCAGTTTGCTCCAGTCCCGCTTCTCCCCGTTTTCATCATACACATCGAAGTAGTCAATGCTGATGGAAAAGCGGGTGTTGTCCGTAACGCCCTCCTCCCGAATGGGAGAGGTATAGGCCAGGACATTACTGGTACCGTCCGTAAACAGGTTGAACTCGGCCAACTTCTGTCTGGCCTCCAGCGGGAGGATCGAACACAGATAGTTCCATACCGCCGCATCCTCCGGATCGCTGATGACGGCTTGACCGCCGCTCACCGGATAGGAGGCCAGCACATTGGTGATGCCCACGGAGTAATTTCCCACCGTAACGAGACACCCCTCCTCGTCACGGGACAGCGTGATATATTTGCTGTAAATGGGGTCGGACCAGCCGGTCTGTCCCCCCTCCTCTGATACGGGGGAGCCATACATCGCCTCAATGAGTTCCCGTACCTGTTCCCCTGTATAGCCGGTTTCCTCCGGCCGCAGCTCAATGCGCTCTAGAAAACCGTTGCGGTACTGGTAATAGGTACTCATAGGAACTTTGCTGTCAAACCAGCGCATGGAGTAGTGGTAGGTCTCATAGGTGTCGGTCCACCCCTCCCCGGATATCTCACTGGCGCCTACGGGCTCTCCCGCCGCTCCGATGTACGCCTCAGTATCCGCTCTGGAACTGCCGAAATAGATCATATTCTGTCTGGTCTGGCGGTAGGCGCTTCTCTCTCCCTGCTCCCGGGCCAGAGCCCGGTAGGAGGGGGTATCGGCCGAGCAGATCTCCTCCGCCGCGGCTGCTGCGCTGTCAGCGGCAGCCGCAATGGCATACAGATCCAGCTGTTCCGCCGTATCCGCCGCCGAGTGGTACAGGTAGCCCCGCCCCCTCTGCATCAGCAGGACAGCAGGTATTCCGGAGAGCTGAAACGAGGTATGGTCGCTGGCGGTCTCCACTCCGCTCTCCAACCCCGGATTCTTTTTCTGAAGCAGGTCGCTGACCCAGTTCGCCTCCCCGTCTACAGTACACACCAAAGTCCCTGTGGAACCGAGTCCGCCCAGCATATCGAACTGGATCGCACCGACTATCCGAGTCCGCTCCTCCTCTGTCAGAGAGGCGGTGTAGGTCCGGGATCCATTCTTACCGTTCTCTTCATCGGTGAAGCTGAGGAAGCGCACCTCCGTATCAGTCGGTACATTCCTCAGCGCCTCCGCCGTATAGAGCAGGGCAGCCACACCCGAGGCATTATCATTTGCCCCATAGGCAGTGGGCACACTGTCGTGATGGGCGGACAGCACCAAGATATCCGCATCGGGAACAGAGGCCGCCTTTACCGCGGCGACATTGTGCCCGGTGCGGCCCTGGCCGTCGGTATAGGGCTGGAGAGTGACGCTGTACCCCATTTCCTCAAAGCGGTCCCTCAGATACCGGACTGCATCGGCCTCCCCCTGGGAGCCCACCGGCCGGTGGTGTGCGGCAAGGATCTCCAGATCGTCCCGGAGCTGCCCGACATCGGGCAGCCCGGCGGCCCGCTCCAGCATGACCAGCGCCTCCGCTGTGGTGATGGTATCCTCTGGGGCCAGTTTATCCCCGCTCCGGCCTGCCATTACCCCGGCCTGCTGGCACCAGAGCACAGCATCCCTCGCCCATTCCGACACAGTGCCGGCATCCCCAAAACGCTCGAGTCCTTGGACCGGTACCTCGGGTGTTCCCGCCTGTCTCCAGAGGATAGCGGCAAATTCCTGCCGGGTGACAGGGCGGCCTGGCTCATAGGTTCCATCTCCCACGCCAGTGAGATAGCCCTGCCCTGCTGCCCAGCCCACGGCTGCGGCATCCTTTTCAGACACATCAGAGAAAGGGCACTCCTCATGCGCAGCGGGCTGCCCTGCCGACTCATAGAGCAGCCGGGCCACCGCTCCGCGGGTCAAACGCTGTCCCGGCGAGGCCAGAAATGCCCGGCTGACCGACTTTTCCCGTCCCCATGCCAGCGCCTCGGCTGCCCAGGCCGGCCAAGGGGTGCCGGAAGCTCCGGCGGCCGGGAGCAGCAGAATACCGCAGAGCAGCAGCGCACCTATTCGCTTCATTAAGCTCACCTCATCCAAACGTATACCGCCGCAGTGGCTGTTAAACATTAGACGGATGAACGGTCTGAAAAGTTTTTCTGAGGCACATAAAACACGGCCTCCGCCTGAACCGGAGGCCGTGTTTTATGCGATTGGTCTTCTTCTCTCTGCTTACGCACGGGCGAGGTTTTTGAAGTAGTGGTGGGCCCAGCACTCGGTAATAATTTTCCGGGCCGCGAACAGCGCCGCCAGAGAGGGGTCCAGTCTGGGGGCCACCTCCACCACGTCCATGCCGATGATGTTGAGGCCGTCAAAAAGGCCCTTCAGCAGGTCCAGAAGCTGCCGGGCGGTGAGGCCGCCGAATTGGGGCGTGCCGGTACCGGCGGCATAGGCGGGGTCCAGGCAGTCAATATCCAGAGTGATATAGACTTTGGAGAACCGCTTCATGTGGGACACCATCCGCTCCAGTGCCGCCGGCACCCCCAGGTGGTCCACATCAGCGGCGGAGAGGACGTTGATCTTGTTGTTCTGGTAGAACTCCAGCTCGTCGGACTCGATGGAGCGGATGCCGAGGAAGTAGAGGTGGTCACTGTCCCCCACGTGGGACAGCTCGGTGGCCCGCCGCTCGGTGGAGCCGTGGGACAGAATGTCCCCGTGCATCTCGTGGCAGAGATCGAAGTGGGCGTCGATGTGGATGATACCGAAGTCCTCCTCCACCGCCCGGTTGACGCCCCGGTGGACGGGGATCGTCACCGAGTGGTCGCCGCCGATCATGGTAAAGAACTTTCCCGCCTTCACGGCCTGATAGGCCAGCTCCTCCGCCTCGGCGAACATCTCGTCCCGGTCCTTCCCCACGCAGTCACCCAGATCCTTGACCTTCACAGGGGAGATATCCCGGAAATCCTCGGTGGTGGGCGAGATGGTGTGGGTGATTTTCCGCAGCTCCTGGGGCGCCTCACAAGTGCCGGAGCGGAAGCTGACCCCGCCGTCGTAGGGGATACCGAACACAGCTATGTCGGCCTCCTCCAGGGGGAGCTCCGGGTGGTTCAGGCCAGCCCAGATAGTCTTGTCCTCCGTGATAGGATTTTTCAATAGCATGATGATGAAACTCCTTTCTCGTCCTGTTCCCGGATGCCCCGCTGGAAGTCGGCCCGGACAGCCTCCAGCAGCTCAGGCCGGGTGAGCAGGTCGTAGCCCACACCCGCCAGGGCACAGACCCCCAGCCGGGTGGCCTCCCGGCCCTCCTCGGTCACGGTTCGGGCGGCGAACTCCTCTGTATGCAGATCGACACCCCCACATCCGTGAATGCCGAGCATCGCGTGGAGGGTGGGTATCCGGAAGCTCACGTTGCCCGCGTCGGTAGATAGGCGGTTGGCCTCCTCCACCACGACCGGCTCACCCAGCGCCGCCATGTTCGCCTCATAGGCATCCAGCAGCGGCTCGTTGAGCAGCAGCGGCTGGGTGGGACACAGGTACTGGGTGATCTTCAGCTCCGCCCCCATGCTGTCCGCCGCCCCCTGGACACAGCGGTTGATGCGCTCCACCGCCTGACGGGTCTTCCACTCCTGGTCACAGCGGATGTAGTAGCGCAGGCTGGCATAGTCGGGGATGATGTTGGGCAGGGTGCCGCCGCTGTTGAGGATACCGTAGATGTTGGCGTCCAGGTACTGCTTGACCTGGTTAACGCTGAGGTAGGCGGCAACGGCGGCGTCCAGGGCGTTGATGCAGTCGCTGCCCGGCCCGGCCTCGTTGGCATGGCACTTCTTTCCGAAAAACTCGTACTGCACCGGATAGATGCCGATGCTCCCCATCCGGCCGCAGGTCTTTTGATAGGGGTGTAGCATGAGGGCCACATCCAGCTCGTCAAAGGCCCCTTCGTCGGTGAGCTGTACTTTGGTACAGGTGATCTCCTCGTCGGGCGTACCGTAGACAATCAGGGTGCCGCCGACGGCGTCCACCGTCTGCCGCAGGACAGCCGCAGCTCCCGCCGAGACGACGCCAATGAGGTCGTGGCCGCAGCCGTGGCCCACCTCGGGCAGCGCATCGTACTCGCACAGAAAGCCCAGCACCGGCCTGCCGGAGCCGTAGACTGCCCGGAAGGCGGTGGGCAGGCCGTGGAAGTTCTCCTCCACCTTGAAGCCCTGCTCCGCCAGCCACTCCCGCAGCATGCGGGAGGAGTTGACCTCCTCCAGCCCCAGCTCAGGGTGGTCGTACATCGCACGGGACATGGCCCAGAGCGCGGGGAGGAAGCTCTCCGCCGCTGTTTGTATTGTCTCTTTCATCGAAATACCTTCTTTCTTTCTGCTCACATTTGGCCCGAGGCGGATGGCGTTGGCGATCAGCACCAGCACCGCGCCCGCCGCGAACTGGAGGCCCAGCAGGGGAATAAACCACTTGGCCCACTTGCCGTAGGGAACCTTTGCCATGGTCAGGGCCACCATGAAGGTGCCCGAGGTGGGCACCAGGATGTTGGACAGGCCATTGCCGATCTGGAAGATGATGCAGGTGGTCTGTCGGGTAATGTCGGCCATGTCGCCCATGGGGAGCAGGATGGGCAGAGAGGTGGCCGCCTGCCCGCTGGCCGAGGGAATCAGGAGGTTAAGGAAGTTTTGGAATACGTACATACCCAGCACTGTCAGAGAGGAGGGCAGCGAGGTCAGCAGGCCGGAGGCGCCGTACAGGATGGTGTGGAGAATGTTGCCGCCCTCCAGCACGATGAGGATGCCGCGGGCAAAGCCCACCGCCAGCGCGCCGGGCCGCGAAGTCGGCCACGCCGCGGCTGAACAGGCGGCCAAAGCCGTCGAAGCCACCCGGGCCACAAAGCCCACGACGATGCCCATGCCCAGGAACAGGGCAGAAAGCTCGTTGATATACCAGGCCCCACTTGAGCACGCCCACGATCAGCAGGGCGAAGGTGGCGCCCATGACCAGCAGGACAGCTTCCGGGTGCCCGTCAGCTCCGGAAGATCGTTCAGATCCACCTTCTCCTCCCGCTGGCGGTCGAACTCGTACATCAGGCTGCGGGTCGGGTCCCGCTTGATGCGCTGGGCATACAAATAGATATACACCGCCGCGATGGTCAGCATGACCACCAGGATGATGAGGCGGTACCACATGGCCGAGTACATGGGCAGACCCGCGATGCTCTGGGAAACCCCCACGTTGGCGGCCTGGACAAAGGAGCTGCGCTAGCCGCTGGAGCTGCCCACGATGGCCACCGCCAGGCCGGTGATGGAGTCGTAGCCCATAGCGATGCAGATGGGTACCAGGAAGGGGATGAAGACCAGGCACTCCTCAAACATGCCAAAGGAGCCGGCGCCGAAGCCCACCACAAAGATCATGATGGGGATCAGCAGCTCCTGCCGTTTGGAGGTTTTCTTGATGATGCGTCCGATGCCCGCCTCAATGGCCTTGGTCTCCGCCACAACTCCGAAGGCGCCGCCAATGATGAAGATAAAGGCGGAAATATAAGCGGTTTCGATCAGGCCCTCCTGTACGGCCATCAAAGCCTTCATCGGGGTCACCGGGGTCTGCTCGATGCGGTGGTAGCTGCCGTCCACCAGCATCTCCACGCCGTTCTCATCCACGTAGGTTTCGTACTGGCCCGCGGGAATCACATAGGTCAGAATGGTACATACCGCGATGATGAGCAGGAGCAGCGTGAACATGTGGGGGATACGGATACCTTTTTTCTTTGGTGTCATCTTTAACCCTCTCCTAACTTCAGATATGTGGTCCACGCATAACCACTGCCCCTAGAATAAGCAAGCCGGATGCCAGCTTGTCAAGAGAGGCAAACATAGTTAGAACTGCCTGCACTGCCAGGGGTTGCGCGGAACGCGGCCGCCTCGCGGGACAGGCCCGGCAAAAAGAAAGCAAGAATTTTTGCGCAAAATGCAAAAATTCTTGCTTTCTACAGTCCTATCGTTGAGATGGTACTTCATCATCTTGTATTGAAGTGCCTGCCGGGTCAGCCTCAGCTTCTCCGCGGCCTCCGTAACCGTCCGGCTCTGCTCCAGCGCACGGACAATCAACCCCTTCTCGTAGCGGCGGACCGCCTCCTGAAGCCCCATATGTTCCGGCATAGGCCACGGCTCCTGCCTCTCCCCCGCCTCCTCCTCGTGGTAAAAGATATAGCGGGGAATATCATTGAGCTGTACCGTGGCCCCGGTACAGAGGTTGAACGCCGACTCCACCGCATTGCGCAGCTCCCGTACATTGCCCGGCCAGTCATAGGCCAGCAGGGCATTGCGCACCAGCTCGCTCACGCCGGAGATCGCCCGCCCCATGTTCCGGTTGTACTGCTCCACATAGAAATCGGTGAGCAGCGGAATGTCCTCCGGCCGCTTCCGCAGGGGTGGCAGCGCCAACTGCACCACACCCAGCCGGTAGAACAGGTCACGCCGCAGCAGCCCCTCCCGTACTGCGGTGATAGGATCCACATTCATGGCGGAGACAATACGCACATCGCTGTGCACATCCTGTTCCCCGCCCACAGGGCGGAACCGCTTCTCCTCAATCGCCTTGAGAATCTTGGCCTGGAGGGACAGATCCATGGAGTTCACTTCGTCCAAGAACAGAGTGCCTCCATCAGCCTGTTTCAGCAGTCCCTTCCGGTTTTCCGCCCCGGTATAGCTCCCACGCGTAGTGCCGAACAGGGTGCTCTCCAGCAAGGTGGTTGGGATGGCCGCGCAGTTTTGCGCCACAAACGGCCCCCTGGCCCTGGAGCTGTGGCTATGGAGTGACTGGGCAAAGAGTTCCTTCCCTGTGCCGGTCTCTCCCCAAATGAGCACGGGAGAGGTGTTGGCCGCCACCCGCTGAACGGTATCCTTGAGCGTCAGCATCTCCGGGTTTTGGGTAATGATGTCGTCCAGCCGGAACAGCCCCTTGTGCGGATTGGCCAGCCAGTGGTTTTTCCCATCCAACTGAGCGTCCTTGTGGTAGAAAACCGAGGTCTCCATCGTCCCAATCAGCTCGCCGCTGTACTCCAGCGGAAAGGTGGAGCTGACCAAGATGGTCCGCCGGCCATAAAAGTCCGTCAATTCCTGCTTTTCATTGAGCACCGGCGCCCCCGTCCGCATGACCCGGAAGTGGCTGGAGGTCTCCTCGGTCAGTTGCGGATAGGCTTCGAGGATATTCTTCCCGATAAAGCCCTCGTCGGCCAGCCCGTTTTCCTGCTCGGAGAACATGGCGGAGTATTCGATGGTCCCATGCCGGTCTGCGATCAGAATCGCATCCACACCATCGTGCAGTCTGGACATGTAGTTGAGCCATTTCCCTATCACAGGCATCACCTCGCCGGAAATCACGCGCCAGCCTGCTCTCCTCGGGAGCGCTCCGCCGGCACACCTGTTTTTTCTATTTTACAACTATACCATAAAATGTTCCGGCACACAATTCCCGCGGCAGCGGCCCCCCCTTCTCCCGAACCCGCCTCCGCCGCTTCATATCATCCCGCGTAGTTGGGTAAAATAAAAAATATTTGATTCAATGGGGGGCAGAACCATATGGAACTGCGAAGCATTACCGTGGAAACGCTGGCTGCATTCGCCCAGGCGCTCCGGGCAGAGGAGCGCTGCACAGAGACCATCAAACAGTACACGCGGTCGGTGCGTCAGTTTGCCGCCTGGCTGGCACCGGAGACCGTGGCCGCCGGTTCGGCGGGCGGCTGGAAGGCCGAGCTGCTGCGCCGGGGCCTCTCCCCTGCCACAGTTAACAGCAAGCTGGCCGGGCTGAACCGCTTTTTTTCGTTTCCTGGGCTGGATGGACTGCACGGTCAAACCACTGCGGCTCCAGCGGCGGCTTTTCCGCTCCCCCGACCGGGAACTGAGCCGGGCCGAGTACGGCCGCCTGCTCTCCGCCGCCCGGGGACTGGGCCGTGAGCGTCTGGGCCTGCTCATGGAGGCCATCTGCGCCACCGGAATCCGGGTGAGTGAGGTGAAATACCTGACCATGGAGGCCGCCCGCCGCGGCCGGGCGGAGGTGTCGCTGAAGGGGAAAATCCGCACAATCCTGATCCCCGGTAAGCTGTGCCGCAAGCTGCTGCAATACGGGCGGGCACAAAAAATCGCCTCCGGCGAGATCTTTCTCACCAGAAGCGGCAGAGGCATATCCAGAAAGCAGGTGTGGGCGGAGATGAAAGCGGTGTGCCGGAAGGCCGGAGTGGCAGACAGCAAGGTGTTTCCCCATAACCTGCGCCACCTGTTTGCCAGAGCCTTCTACCAGGCCAGCCGGGATGTGGTCAAGCTGGCCGATGTACTGGGCCACTCCTCCATCGAGACCACCCGGATCTACCTGCTCTCCACCGGCGCGGAGCACGCCCGCCAGCTTGCCCGTCTGGGGCTGATATCATAGCGGCAAAATAAATCTTTTGTCCTATATACGGCTTGAAAAGCAAATGTTCAGTACATAGAACGGTATTCATTTTACCACATCTTTTGCTCTCTTTCAAGAAGTGCAGCCTGTTTTGGACATGGAAAAGCAGACCGGGGCAAGCAATTATGCTTCACCGGCCCATCTTCTGCGCCCATTTTTAGCCCCGTGCCTCGGCACGGGGCTTTTTTATCGCCCTTTATGCCGCATCCTGCCGGAACACACAGGTGAACCTAGGACAAAAGATTTATTTTGCCATACAAAGCGAGGTGATTGCAGCAGGTCTTTTTGAACAATAGAGTCCCAGCATATTTGAAAAAAGGAGGATAAGTATGCGAAGAATCTTGAAGCGATTCACGGGTTTGTTCTGTGTGCTGGCCCTGTGCCTCAGCATGCTACCCGTGAGTGCCCTGGCGGCCGAGGACGCGCCCTCGAATCAATCAACCACTCTCCTCTCGGATGACAATGTGGCGAAAATTGAGGAAAACGAGTACCCCACGCTGGACGAAGCGGTGGAAGCAGCGGAGGACGGTGCAACCATCGAACTTCTGGCCGATGCCACGACCAAGGGATGGAATTTAACCAAGAGTCTTACCATTACGTCGGCCCCGGATCTGGCGGAAAAGCCGACCGTAACCTTTGAAAAGGACGGCATTGCCCTGTGGGGCAAGACACTGACCTTTAAGGGCATCGACGTTGTCATGAACGGGGTTGGTTCCACACCGTATGGAGAATGGACCTGGATGACGATCTGCGCCAGCAAAGATGCCGTTCTCGCGCTGGACAACGTCAATATGACCATGGATGCAACCGGTAGCACCGGTTCCCCCCATGCGATTTACTTCTGTAGCAACAATAAGCTGAATCTGACAAACGGCTCTGTCCTGACGATTAAAAACTACCCGAACGATGCTCTGGAGTGGGACGGCGGTGATGGCGGGTATAACGTCAATATCACTAATTCTACCTTCATCTCCGACCACAACCGCTCCGGCTTCACGGGTACATTCTATGCCACGATTACCAATTCTAAGGTGGATGTTGTCAACAGCCTTGGAAATGGCTCCAATGGCTCTCACTTTATTATCGAGGATTCCGAAGTCAATTTCAACAACAACGGTTCCCATGGCCTTTCTGCCGGTGAACTGAGTATCGATAACTCCACCGTCAACACAAAAAATAACAACGGTATGGGGATTACCGTAAACAACGCCTTTACCGTCGAGAACGGTTCCATTGTTACTGTGACCGGAAACGCCGGGAATTCCAGCTATGGTTATGCCGCTGTACGGCTCTACAACGACTATCCATTCACAGTGGACAGTACCAGCGAGCTTTATATTGAGGATAACAACAACACCGGACTGTATGTGCGGCAAGGCAATCTGACGGTAGAGGACGGGGCTGTCCTCAAGATCACCGGCAACAAGGTTTCGCACAGCCTGCTGGATGGCTACGGCGGCGGAATTTATGTCGGCTATGGCAATAACTATGACCCGACTGTAATTCTGCCCGCCGATGCCATAATCTGCAACAATCATGCACTTGTTGCAGGCGATGATATCTATGTTTCCGAAGGTGTCAGCGGGCCCTCTCTCTCCTTCGGAAAAGTGGGCTCCGGCTGGACCCTTGACGGAGGGGAGGGAGACTGCATCGACGCCATAGACGGCTGGTACGACGACAGCGAGGGCGCCCGCTGGGAGGCGCATGAGGAGCCCTATCACGCGGTGGAGTTCACGGATTTTGAGCCGCTGACCGGGTTTGCCTCTGCAACCGGACTTACGGCGCTAAAAGCAGCCCATGGCCTGAGCCCTCTGGAGCCCGGCGAAGAAACCGGATGGGACACCTCCAAATCCAAGACCGCAACCAATCTGGACAGCAATTTTGGGTCCGACGTGACCCTGTCCCTGCCCGCGGCAGAGGAACAGCTCGTTACAGATGTGGTCTTTGTATTGGACAAATCTACGAGTGCAGCGGTTGAGGCCAAGTCTCTGGAGATGCTTCGTTCCCTAAAGGATCAGCTTGAGAACACTGGCGCGAAGATCAATGTCGGTGTAGTTATTTTTAATGCGGTTGCCAATGTCGCCAATAATGGTGAATTTTTTGATCTGGCTACCGAATATGCGGACATTGAAGCCGCGATCCAGCAGACACTAAAGAGTGGAACCAATATGCACGCCGGACTGCTGGCTGGCAAGGCAATGCTGGATGCAGATACAAGTGTTGATAGCTCTCGGAAATATTTAATCCTTGTCAGTGATGGTTTAACGTATTATTATTGTAAAGGCGGAAACTACGATCAGGCATACACAATTTCCTCCAGAAACGGCGGTGATACCGGAACGGGCGGAAGGAACGAACAGCCAAATGACGGATTGTCCGCGTGGGAATGTAAATATTACTCTGATTATGTCCCGGAAAATTGGGCCAGCTACTTTGATGCAGTAAAAGGCGTATTGGATAGTGAATACACCAAATATGAATATTCTTTGAACGATCCGAATCGTCCAAAAACAAGTGATTTGGATTCTGAAGGCTCCATCCCTTATGTAAATAGGAACGGCTATCCAATCAACGTTGATCTGTCTCTCTACAATAGTAATGCGCTCTATCAGGAAATGAGCAAAGAGTACCATTGTTATGCGCTGAAAGCTGAGAGCGGTGTCGACAGTTATGGCTTTGGCATCAGTTTCATGGACTACCTGGCCGGCGGCGAAACCGTTGATTTTACCGACATCCAGAACGACATCTACTACCTGCTTGATAAAGGCAGCTATGTGGTGGATGAAATTGGCTCCGGCACCGACAACAAAAGCAACGGGTACGACTTTGATTTTGTCAACGACATAGACCGGCTGGCCCTGACCGTGGGCGGAGAGGTTCTCGACAAGACCGAATTGATTGATCCCTCGTTCAGCGATCCCTATATCACCAGCGCCTATGGGTTTGGAGCTGGGGAAAGCGGCGCCTATGATTTTGAGCTCTACTACTACGCCAAGGGGCGGGACGGTGTCTCCAACGAGTGCTTTGTCTGGAAAATCAATGTTCCCATCTCCAACTTCGCCCCGGTTCAACTGACCTACACCGTCAAGCTGACCAATCCGCAGGAGACCGATGGCACATATGGCCAGTACGATGCGGACGGCAGCAAGAACTACGACGGCCTTTACACCAACAACAGCGCGACCCTGTACCCGGTGGACAGCAACAGCCGGCCCGGCCAGCCGGAGAACTTCCGCAGGCCAACCGTGTCCTACACCATTCAGACCAGCCGTCCCGACCCCGGCGCCCCTCCCACCGCCCGGACCGCGACGACGAGCCTGAGTCTCTGAATACCGAGGACCACGTGGCCTACATCATCGGCTATACGGACGGCACTGTGCGGCCGGAGGGCGATATCGCCCGCAGCGAGGTGGCCACTATCTTTTTCCGCCTGCTCACCGACGAGGCCAGAGAGGCCTATTGGAGTCAGACCAATCCATACTCCGACGTGGCCTCCGGCGACTGGTACAACAACGCCATATCCACCTTGACCAGCATGGGTATTCTGGACGGCTATCCGGACGGCACCTTCCGCCCTACCGAACCCATCACACGGTCTGAGTTTACCAAAATTGCAGTGAGCTTTTTCGAGTTTACCGAAGGGGACTTGACATACGACGGCCGATTCTCCGATGTGGAGGGAACCGAGTGGTATGTGACCTTCCTGGCCGCAGCAGTGGAGTACGGACTAATTGAGGGCATGCCCGACGGCACCTTCCACCCGCTGGACAATATCACCCGGGCCGAGGCGTGCACCATCGTCAACCGCACCCTGGGCCGGGCCCCTCATGAAGCACACCTGCTGCCCCGCGGAGAGATGCTCACCTGGCCGGACAACAATACCTCCGCCTGGTACTACGCAGCCATGCAGGAGGCCACCAACTCCCATGACTATATCTGGACAGAAGGGGAAGACACGGAGGAGTGGACCGGCAGGCTGACGGAGCGCGATTGGGCCGCTCTTGAGCGAGTCTGGTCCGACGCCCATGATGCGCCCGGCGGCGAGGTGATGGACTGAGGCCGCCGGAAAAACGGCGGCAATCCGGAACATCTGCTTCCTAGTGAAACCAAAATGGGCCGGAGAGGACATTCGTCCTCTCCGGCCCATTCCGGTCTTTGGCGGCACGGGTTCGGCACACCCTCTCTGTCACCGCCCCATATTCATTTTTCCCACTGATCCCGCTCCCGCTTCTCTTTCCTGTGGAATTTCGGCAGGGAGGGAAACGCCTGAATCGGACCTCGCCCGGAGGGAAGCGGCGCATTGCCGCGGCGGCTGACATGGTAGACCGCCGTGGCCCCCACAGACAGGCCCGCAACCGACAGGCCGCCGATGATTCCCAGAAGTGGATTGGCGGCCAGCAGACTTCCGAACATGAAGTTGAGAACCACCCCCACCAGCGAGATGATGCTCAGCAGCCGGGCATTCCGGTTGATATTGTTATTGATGATGGAGGTATAGGTATCAAAGTCCTTGAGAACCGTGCTCTTGATGAGCTCATACCGCTCCTCGAGGAAGCGGAACTCCATCAGCACCTCGCCCTGAAGCACATAGCTGTTCTGCATCTGCATCGGATAGTAGCCCTTGTCGATCCGCGACAGGATCTCCTTTACCGCCAGCACCATATTCCCGCACTCGGTGTAGCGCCTGCGGAAATCCAGCAGACGATAGGTGCCGCTGTTGTCGATGCAGTTATCCAGGGCGTCCTCCAACTGCTTCATCTCGCCTGTGCAGCCCTCAATGCGCAGAGAGAGATCCTGTATTTTGAACTGAAGCGCGTACATCAGCAGTTGTCCGATGTACTTGACCGGCTTCTCCTCCAGGAAGGCGCGAAACGCCCCCTGTGTGGACTCCTCGACAACTGCGTTGCTCCCCACCTGCCTCACCCGCAGGGCGCCGGGCAGCATTTCATCGCCGTAGAGCAGCTCCAGCACGACCTGGTCCTCTCTTCCGGTCATACGGTCCTGGGTGACCAGCTCCTCCATCGGGGCAAAAAAGATACAGTAAGAGCTGCCCCCAATCCCCTGTTCCTCCCGGAACTGTCCCCGGTTCATCGCTGAAAAAAAGGTCAACGCTTCCATGGACAGCCCTCCTTCTGCAAATTGTATCGCCTAACGTATCATAACAGCAAAGCTCCCACCGCAGTCTCTCCCGCGGCAGGAGCACTCCTGGTTTTTTCCTAAACTGTTTGCGGGTGTCCGCCGCCCTCTTCGGGCAGCCTCCCATATTTGTTCGAGAGAACCACCCGGGGACGCTCCGCCGCCTGTTCCGAATCCCAGGGCAGGATGTCTCCCGGCTCCCGGAGATAGTTGAGGATCTGCCAGATCCCCTCCCCGGTATAGGAGCTGACCCGAAAAATCGGATGGCATCCCGCCAGCTCCAGCCAGCCCTGCGCCCGGTCCGGATCACCGTCCGGATGGTCAATCTGGGTCACAATGCCGATCACCGGGCGGTTGCAGCAGGCCGTCACACAGGGTGGGTAGAGCGAGTACGGCTCGGTGGAGCTCAGCAGCAGCCCCACCACGTCGGCCTCATAGGTATAGAGCGCCAGCGCCTTCGCCAGGCTGGCGTTTTCTGCATACTCCCCCGGCGTGTCAATCACCACATCATAATGGTTTATGTACTGTGTCTTGTGATAGTGGATCACATCGCCCTTCAGCGCCTGCGTGAGGGTGGTTTTTCCGCATTCGCTCCGGCCCATTAAAATAATTTTCTTCATGTCCTCGTAATTTCACAGATGGTAAACCCCAGGTGATTCTTCAGATAGGTCAGGATACTGGACACTGCGGCCTGTACGTTTGAAATGCGTCCGGTAAAAATGAGGGTTCCGCTGAAGCGGTCAATAAACCCCATCTCCACCTTGGAGGTCTTGGTCGCAATATCGCCCGCGATTACGGAAATTTCAGAGGGCGTCATGCTCAAAATTCCGATGGCGGCCTGCTGGTAGTCCACATTGGGATTGAGGCCCAGCTTCTGATAAATAATCTCATCCGGGCTTGCAATAATATGGGCCAGAGTGACCTGCTTGCCGGGCACCATCTCCTGAACAAGCCGCATCTTCCCCTCCTGCACGGTTCCAAAGTCCATTAAGTCCATCCTATTTCACCTCGTTTGCTCCGCTCAGGCCCAGCGCCGCCTTGATTCTGGGCATATTATAGCCTACAATCTCCTCCGCGCCGATCACCGTGACCGGCAGGCCCGTATAGCCGCGGCTCTCCATAAAGGCCTGCCCGGCCTTATCCTCCGCGAGGTTGATCTCCTCATAGGAGATCCCGCCCTGTCTCAAAAACTCCTTTACGCTGCGGCAGTAGCTGCAACCGGGCATCGTATAGATGCGCACGGGCGCCGTACCCGCCAGCACCGGAGCCTCGCGTTCCGCCATGTCCGGGCGGAGGTTTTCCTCCCCGGCCTTCCAGCCGGCTGCGCACAGGCCGCCGGTTTTCAGCGCGGCCAATACCCGGAGCACCTCCTCCGGATTGCGGCCGATGTGTTGTCGTGGATTACGCTGTAGCGCACTTTTTGCTCCGGGTCAATCAGGAACAGCCCACGCAGGGCCACCCCTCCTCCTCCAGCAGCACCCCGTAATCGGCGCAGACCCGCAGAGTCTGATCCGCCGCCATGGGGTAACCCAGCCCGCCCAGGCCGTTGCGCTGCCAGGCCTGATGGGTGTAGACGCTGTCCGTGCTCACGCTGAGCAGCTCCGCTCCGGCCGCACGGAAGGTCTCCCGGTGCTCTGAGAAGGCTGTGAGCTCTGTGGGACAGACAAAGGTGAAGTCCATGGGGTAGAAGAACAGCACCAGCCATTTCCCGGCATAGTCCGGCAGCGCAACGCGCACAAAATGTTCTCCGTCCGCCGACAGCGCCTCCATGGAAAAATAGGGCGCCTGCTTTCCAATGAGTCGTTCCACAGAGCTCACAATCCTTTCTTACCAATTCTTATTTATCCGGCTTATAGAAGCACTGAGAGCAGTCGTCCTCCTTGGCCTCCTCCCGCTTCTGCCCGTCCTCGGGCTGGTAGAAGCACTGGGGACACTCCTCCTCCGGCCTTTACCTCCACTGGCCTCCGGCTGTGAAAAGCACTGGGGCCACTCGTTCCGGCTGCACCCGCTCCTATCCGGGGGCGCTGGTACATTACCCTGGGGGCACCGCGGCTCCCCCCTCCCCCAGGCTTTTTTCCGGGTTTCGGGGTT
>ENA-OQAB01000591-OQAB01000591.1-human-gut-metagenome-genome-assembly--contig:-NODE-591-length-19104-cov-3.742372_pt1 | contig 19104 bp, 16 predicted proteins | sample MGYA00242490_ERZ504517 | MGnify/ENA primary metagenome ERZ504517 (study PRJEB26092, sample SAMD00036298) | human gut metagenome | host: Homo sapiens | study: EMG produced TPA metagenomics assembly of...
CACTTTTTTTTTGTCTTCTCCTTTTTGTATCTTTGCGCACCAAAATTTTAGAAACAAATGAAAAAGAATATACGTAACTTTTGTATCATCGCTCATATCGATCACGGTAAATCAACTTTGGCCGACCGTCTGTTGGAGTTCACCAATACTATCCAAGTACGAGGACAGATGCTGGATGATATGGATTTGGAAAAGGAGAGAGGTATCACCATCAAAAGCCATGCTATCCAGATGGAGTATATGTACAAAGGCGAGAAGTATGTTCTGAACCTGATTGACACTCCGGGGCACGTGGACTTTTCCTATGAGGTGTCCCGCTCCATTGCCGCCTGCGAAGGTGCGTTGCTCATAGTGGATGCTTCACAGGGCGTGCAGGCGCAGACCATCTCCAACCTGTATATGGCTATTGAGCATGACTTGGAAATTATTCCGGTTATCAACAAATGCGATATGGCGAGCGCCATGCCCGAAGAGGTAGAGGATGAAATCGTGGAACTGCTCGGTTGCAAGCGTGAAGAGATAATCCGCGCTTCCGGTAAGACGGGAATGGGCGTCGAGGAAATCCTTGCGGCAGTCGTCGAGCGTATTCCTCATCCCGAAGGCGATGAAGAAGCGCCTCTGCAGGCTTTGATATTCGACTCCGTATTCAATTCTTTCCGCGGTATCATCGCTTATTTCAAGATTGTGAACGGTGTGATACGTAAAGGAGACAAAGTGAAATTCTTCAATACGGGCAAGGAGTACGATGCGGATGAAATCGGTGTGCTGAAGATGGATATGGTTGCCCGTCAGGAATTGCGTACGGGCGACGTAGGCTATATTATCTCGGGCATCAAGACTTCCAAAGAGGTAAAGGTGGGCGATACAATTACGCACATAGCCCGTCCGTGCAAGGAAGCGATTGCCGGTTTCGAGGAAGTGAAGCCGATGGTATTTGCCGGTGTATATCCCATTGAGGCGGAAGACTTTGAGGACTTGCGCTCATCATTGGAGAAGTTGCAGCTGAATGACGCTTCGCTGACTTTCCAGCCCGAATCTTCATTGGCGCTGGGCTTCGGTTTCCGTTGCGGATTCCTGGGATTGCTTCACATGGAGATTGTACAGGAACGTCTGGACCGCGAATTTGATATGAATGTGATTACCACCGTGCCGAACGTATCTTATAATATCTACGATAAGCAAGGGCACATGACCGAGGTGCACAATCCCGGCAGCATGCCCGATCCCACTTTGATAGACCGCATTGAAGAGCCCTATATCCGTGCGTCCGTGATTACCACCACGGACTATATCGGCCCTATCATGACACTCTGTCTGGGCAAGCGCGGCGAACTGGTGAAGCAGGAATATATCTCCGGTAACCGTGTGGAGATATACTATGATATGCCGTTGGGCGAAATCGTTATCGACTTTTACGACAAGCTGAAAAGTATTTCCAAGGGATATGCCTCTTTCGACTATCACGCGAACGGTTTCCGTCCGTCCAAACTGGTGAAGCTGGATATTCTTCTGAACGGCGAACCGGTGGATGCCCTCTCTACCTTGACACACTTTGACAATGCGTACGAGCTGGGACGCCGTATGTGCGAGAAGCTGAAAGACCTGATTCCGAGACAGCAGTTTGACATTGCCATTCAGGCGGCTATCGGTGCCAAGATTATTTCCCGCGAAACAATCAAGGCAGTCCGTAAGGACGTTACGGCCAAGTGTTATGGCGGTGACGTGAGCCGTAAGCGTAAATTGCTTGAAAAGCAGAAGCGGGGTAAGAAAAGAATGAAACAGATTGGTAATGTGGAAGTGCCGCAGAAAGCGTTCTTGGCTGTGCTGAAATTGGATTAGTTGCTAAACAATTCATATGACACAGGGGTTGTTCTCTTTCCGTAGGGCTATCTTGACAACCCCTTTTAAATTTAAACCGAATGAGAAAAGTTCTATCGTTTTCGGCCTTCCTGATGGCAGGCCTGTTCGTTTCCCAATATCTCCCTGTGTGGGCGGGCGGAAACTATAATGCGGTAAAGGCCGTATCGAATGTATTGCTCTATGTCTGCTTGAGTTTTATAATGATTAATGTGGGACGTGAGTTTGAAGTCGATAAATCACGTTGGCAGACATACGCGAAAGATTATGGCGTTGCAATGGCTACCGCCGCCATGCCTTGGTTCCTGATTGCTATTTATTATGTTTTTGTCCTGCTTCCGCCCGAATATTGGAATAGTTGGGAAGCGTGGAAAGAGAATCTCCTGTTGAGCCGTTTTGCGGCTCCCACTTCCGCCGGTATTTTGTTTACCATGCTGGCCGCCATCGGCTTAAAGACAAGCTGGGTTTACAAGAAAATTCAAGTGCTGGCTATCTTTGATGATTTGGATACCATCCTTCTGATGATTCCGCTTCAGATTATGATGATCGGCCTGCGCTGGCAGCTTCTGGTGATTGTTTTCATTGTATTTCTTTTGCTCTCTTTCGGTTGGAAACAACTGGGAAAATACGACTGGCGGCAGGATTGGAAAGCCATTTTGGTATATTCGGCCGTAGTGTTTGCGTGTACGCAGGCTGTATATCTCATCAGCAAGCATTTGTATGGTGAGGCAGGCAGTATTCATATAGAGGTATTGCTGCCCGCTTTCGTCTTGGGAATGGTGATGAAGCACAAGGAGCATGACACACCGGCGGAACGTAAAGTTTCCACGGGGATTTCTTTCCTCTTTATGTTTCTGGTTGGAATGAGCATGCCACGGTTTCTGGGTGTGGATTTTGCGGAGGCGTCGTTGGGACAGCACTCGGTTACGGGGTCGCAGGAGATGATGTCGTGGGGAATGATTATGCTTCATGTACTGATAGTGTCGTTATTGTCTAATATCGGTAAGCTGTTTCCGGTATTCTTTTACAAAGACCGTAAGTTCAGCGAGCGTCTGGCGCTCTCTATCGGTATGTTTACCCGCGGTGAAGTAGGGGCGGGGGTAATCTTTATCGCTCTTGGATATAGTTTGGGCGGCCTGGCATTGATAATTTCCGTATTAACCATAGTGCTTAATTTAATTTTAACGGGTATCTTTGTTCTGTGGGTAAAGAAGCTGGCGTTGTTGAGTTATGGAAGTGTGACGGAATGAAATGTCGGCTACGCTTCCTTTCCCGAAGAAAGATGAAACCTTCAATCAAATACTTATGATTATTCTACGTACCGTGAAAAACATTTCGTCGCTGAACATAGCGGCGAGTATTCTTTTATTTCTTACCGCTATCCTGGCTGCCGTCGTGGCCAATTCGTCTTTATCGCCGATATACCAGGACTTTCTGCTTCAGGAGCTTCATTTGCGCATCGGGAATTTCAATCTGCTCTCTCACGGCGGGCATCCGTTGAAGATGATAGAGTTCATAAACGACTGCCTGATGACTGTTTTCTTTCTGGCTGTGGGGTTGGAGATAAAGCGTGAATTGCTGGTAGGCGAACTGTCTTCCGTCCGAAAGGCGGCTTTGCCTTTTATCGCGGCATGTGGCGGTATGCTGGTTCCGGTGGTCATCTACTCGCTTCTGGTGGTTTCCGGTACTCCCGAAACGCGCGGCATGGCTATTCCTATGGCTACGGACATCGCTTTTTCTTTGGGAGTGCTCAGCTTGCTGGGTAAGCGTGTGCCGTTGAGCCTGAAGGTATTTCTGACGGCATTCGCTGTGGTGGACGATATTGGCGGGATATTGGTTATCGCACTGTTTTATAGCGTTGACGTGGCATACGGGTACTTGATAGTGGCGGCTGTTCTGTATGTATTCCTCTACTATATGGGCAAGTTCGGGGTGACGCAGAAGATATTCTTTCTGTTCTTCGGTATAATAATCTGGTATTTGTTCCTGCAATCGGGCATACATAGTACAATCTCGGGCGTGATACTGGCGTTTTGTGATACCGGCGCGTCCCCGTTTGGACGCGGGTAAATATATCAAGCGCATCCGTGACGTCATAGGGGAGTTTCCGGTTTCCAAATCAGATAATATCGTGCTGACCAATGCGCAGATTGCTACGCTTGAAGCAGGTGGAGCAGGCGTCCGATTATGTTATCAGTCCGTTGCAGTCGTTGGAAGACAATCTGCATGGAGCTGTAAACTTCGTGATTCTGCCGTTGTTTGCCTTTGCCAATGCGGGTGTGGTGTTCAGCGGTAGCGGCAGTATCGTGGGAGATGTGAGCGTGGCTGTGGCCGCAGGGCTGCTGTCAGGCAAATTCCTGGGGATATATCTGTTTACGTGGCTGGCGATAAAGAGCGGTTTGGCTTTGATGCCTGCGGGTATGAACTGGAAGAATATAGCCGGTGTTTCCTTGTTGGGCGGTATCGGCTTTACCGTATCTTTGTTCATCGCCAATCTTTCCTTTGCGGGCGAATACCCGGAATTGCTGAATCAGGCGAAGTTCGGTGTGCTTGTAGGGACGGTGCTTGCCGGGGTATTGGGATATGCGGTGCTGAATACGGTGCTGCCGAAAACCACGAAAACAAAGTAGCTTATTTCAGGAAGATATGCTTCGGAAAGAGCGGGTTCCCGCTCCCGGACTTTACTCCTTGATATGAATCAACATATTTGCCAGAATTGCCGTAACTCCCCCCGTCGTGATGCCGGATGAGAAGATATTCCGTAGCGTTTCCGGCAGTTGGCACAGTATCTCGGGAACCAGTTCCACGCTCAAGCCGAGGGAGAAACTGACAGCCATGACAAGAGTAGCCTTTCGGTTGATTTCTTGCGCCGCGATGATGCGGATACCGGCTGCGGCTACCGTACCGAACATCAGCAGCGTAGCGCCGCCCAATACCGGTTCGGGCATCAGCGAAAATACCAGTCCCACGGCGGGAAACAGGCCGAGCAGTACAAGAAAGGCCGCAATGTAATATCCCACATACCGGCTGGCAACTCCTGTCAGTTGTATCATCCCGTTGTTTTGCGCAAAAACGGAGTTCGGGAAAGAATTGAGCGCACCCGCCAGCATGGAGTTGAAGCCGTCGGCGAGGATGCCGCCCGAAGCGCGTTTCACGAATGTTTCTCCTTCTACCGGTTCGCCGGAGATAAGGGAGTTGGCCGTAATGTCGCCATACGCCTCAATGGCGGTAATCATAAAAATCAGTCCCAACGCAATAATGGTGGATAAGTCGAAGGCCAGCCCGTAGCGGAAAGGCATCGGCAGATTGAAACCGCCGTAGCTTTGTATCGAGGAGAAATCGACAACCCCCATGCACCACGCCACGATGTAGCCTATCACTAATCCGATGACAATGGAGCTCATGCGCAGGTACCGGTTGGAACTCCGGTTGAAGGCGATGATAAGCAACAGAACCAATGCGGCAAGCCCCACATGGCGGAAACCGCCGAAGCTGCCGTCGGCCTGTGCGATGGCTCCGCCGCCGCAGGCGGTAATTCCCACTTTTATCAGGCTCATTCCGATAAGGGTAACTACAATGCCGGATATCAGCGGCGTAATAATCTTCTTGGTGTACTTCAGCACCCGGCTTATCAGCATCTCCACGCTCGAAGCCGCCATACAGGAACCGAAAATCAGCGGAAGCCCACCCGCCATGCCGGCGGAAATGATGGGGCCGATGAACGAGAAGCTGGTTCCCTGAATGCACAGCAGCCCGGTGCCTAACCCGCCGAACCTGCGGCATTGGATAAACGTGGATATGCCGGATGCAAACAGCGCCATGGAAACCAGGTAACCGGTTGTTTCCGTATCGAGCTTCAGCGCTCCCGCAATGATGAGCGGCGGGGTGATGATGGCTACGAATATGGCCAGCAGATGTTGCAACGCGGCAAAGAAGGCTTCCTTGAAGGGCGGCTTGTCGTTCAAGCCGTAAATCAGTCCGTTTTCCTGTTGTTTTCCATTGCTCCGGGTATCTGATTTTGATTTCGCAGTTGTCGAGGCTTTCGATGATGGCCAGAGATTCTACATGGATACCTTGGCTGCGCAGCTCGTCGCCTCCGTGCTGAAAGGCTTTCTCTATGATGAATCCCATACCTACCAGCTCCGCGCCGGCTTGCTTCACCAAGTCCATAATGCCTTTGGCGGCGTTTCCGTTGGCGAGGAAGTCATCGATGAAAAGCACCTGGTCGCCGGGAGTGAGGAAATCTTTGCTGACACATACGTCGTACGAACGTTGTTTGGTGAATGAGTATACGGAAGTAATCAGCATATTGTCCATGGTGCTCGGCTTCTTTTTCTTGGCGAACACTACGGGAAGTTCCAGCAGATAGCCTACCATAATGGCGGGGGCGATGCCGCTGGCCTCGACGGTGATAATCTTGTTGATATTGGTAAAAGCGAAGCGTCTGACGAACTCCACGCCGATGGACTTCATCAGAATCGGGTCCATTTGATGATTGATGAAGTTATCTACTTTCAATATACCTCCCGGATAGCATTTTCCGTCTTTCAGAATACGGTCTTTTAAAATTCTCATAATATAACAGGTCTTGTCTTTAGATTTATTCTTTGTCTTCTTGTTCTGTTTCTTCTTGCGCCTCTTCTCTGGGCAGCAGTCTTGCCGAGATGCGTTTCTTCGGAGTAAGGCTCATGTCTTTCAGCATTTCCGCTTGACGGACTACGCTGCCGTTGCCTTCGGACAGTTGGTTGAGCGCTTTGTCGTAGTCTTTTTGCAGGCTTGTCATGCGGTCGCCGAGGGTGAGGAAAGTGTCGGTGAAACCTACAATCTTTTCGTATAAGGCCGTGCCGCGCTTGATGATGGCTTGCACGTTTTTCACTTGGTTTTCCCGCTTCCACAGGTCGAGCGAGAGACGCAGGGCGCTGATGAGGTTCGTGGGGCTCATCAGTACGACTTTCTTGTTGTAGGCGTACTCCCAAAGGTTGGCGTCGCTTTGTATGGCAAGCAGGTAAGCACCCTCTGTGGGGATAAACATCATGACGAAATCCGGCGACTTGATGTCGTAGTGCGAATAGTCTTTCCGGCTGAGCTCGTCGATGTGGTTGCGGACGGACTGCAGATGCGCTTTGAGCCAGCGCGCCTGTTCTTCGCGGTCTTCGGCGGATGTATAGGCGGCGTAGGCGGTGAGGGAGACTTTGGAGTCTATTATCATCTCGCGCTCATCGGGGTACTTGATGAGGATGTCGGGTTGCATCTTTTGGCCGCTTTCTTCGCTGACAATCACTTCGCCACGTTCGTCTTTCAGGAACTCCTGACGGAAATAGTGCTCGCCTTCAATCAGGCCGGACGCCTGCAACAGACGTTCCAGAATCATTTCACCCCAGTTGCCTTGCATCTTGGAGTCTCCTTTCAAGGCACGAGTCAGGTTGTTGGCATCTTCGCTGAGGCGGTTGTTCAGTTCTACCAGTTCCTTGATGCGTTCTCCCAGAGAGAAACGTTCTTTGGGCTTCGGTACTGTATACTTGCTCCACCTTTTCCTTGAAGTCTTTTATCTTCTCGTCCAGCGGGCGCAGAAGATTGCCCAGATGCTCGGCGTTCAGCTTGGTGAAATCTTCCGTCTTGCTTTGGAAGATGCGGTTTGAAAGGTTCTCAAACTCGGTGTTCATACGCTTGTGCAAGGCTTCGGCTTCTTCTTTCTGTTCGGCGAGGCGTTGTTCCCATTGCCGTTGCTGCTGGGTGATGCGCTCGCCAAAGGAACGTTCCTGCTCGGCGAGGCGTTCGTTGAAGCCGCGTGCCTGTTCGGAAATGCGTTCGGCAAACAGCCGTTCTTGTGTGCTAAGGCGTTCCGCTGCTTGGCGGCCGGCTTCCTGCAAGCGTTCTTCGGCAACGGAGCGCTCGCGGGCGATACGCTCTTCGGCAGTGCGGTTCAGTAACGCTTCACGCGCTTCGGCGGCCTCTACTTGTGTTTTTAGGGCGGCGGCTTTTCTGCCGGCCATCAGATAGCCGATGACGGCTCCTGCGATAATTCCAACGAGTAATAGTATGATATTCATAATTGCGTATGGGGAAATAAAGTTTCAATGGGCTGAACATTCGGTATCAAAGGGTGGTATCCGCCGTACCAACGGTTGGTACCGATAATACCAGCGGTTGGTACAAGCAATACCAAAGCGTGGTACGAGGAATACCAACGGTTGGTACGGAGAGTACCACACCGGGGAATGTCTTGCAGCCTGCGGGCTTATGCCTATTGCGTCAGTATCTCGTTTCCGTTTTCGGTAATGAGAATCATGCTTTCCCATTGGGCGGAAGGCAGACCGTCGTCGGTGCATACTGTCCAGCCGTCGGCTTCGTCGATGAAGACCTCGTATGTGCCCATGTTAATCATCGGTTCGATGGTGAACGTCATGCCCGGCACTATCAGCATGCCCGTACCGCGCTTGCCGAAGTGCTCTACGTCCGGTTCTTCGTGGAACTTGATGCCTACGCCATGTCCGCAAAGGTCGCGCACTACGCTGTAACCGTTCTTCTCGGCATGCTCCTGGATGGCGGCTCCCACATCGCCCAATCGAGCCCAGGGCTGTGCGGCCTGTATGCCGATGTCACGGCACTCTTTGGTCACCTGCACCAGACGTTGCATCTCGGGACGGACGTCACCAATCATGTACATGCGCGATGCGTCGGAGAAATATCCTTTATATATGGTGGATACATCCACGTTTACAATATCTCCGCTGCGCAGGAACTCTTTGGTGCTGGGGATGCCATGACACACCACATCGTTGATGCTGACGCATACGCTCTTGGGAAAGCCCTCGTACAGGAAAGGGGCGGGGATGGCATCGTGGTCGGTCGTGAAACAGTATACCAGATGGTCTATCTCTGCCGTAGACATTCCCTCACGGATATTCTCAGAGATGTAATCGAGCAATGCGGTGTTTATCTTTGCGCTTTCGCGTATGCCGGCCAGTTGCTCTTCCGTGCGCAGCAAGTGGCGTGACGGCAGTTTATATCCTTCTCTTTTATAATGTTGAATCTTGGCTTCTACTTCGTCGGAATAGTTTTTAGGAGTAAACCGGACTCCTTTTACGGACTTCTTCATTATTGCATATTTTATAAACGATGCGCAAAAATACGAATAATTTAAGTGTGAGTATTTATAATGTTTGAATAATTAGAAACTAATCCGTACTTATTCTATGAGAACAATAAAAAAGGGATGCTTCGGAAAGCATCCCTTTTGCGTATACATCGGTTTGTATTGATTAGAATTCGTAGTGGAAACCGAATGAGAGGTCTTCGCTTTTGAGGTTGAAACCGTAACCGCTGCCGGCGTTCATATAGTCGTCCCTGTAACCCAGGAAACCGCATTTGGCAAGTACGCTGAACTTGTCGTTCAGTTTGATGGCGATGCCCGGTTTGAAACCGATTTCAAAACCGTTTACGGCATCGGCGCCTTTCACCTTTTGAGTGGAGAAGCCCAGACCGCCATCGATGAACAGGCGGACAACCTTGTTTTCATAATAAGAGTAACGTGCGTATGGAGCAAGGCCGAAAGCATTGTATTTTCCTTCGTCCAGTTTGCTGTGCGAGAATGTCAATATACCGCCGACAGCCCATTTTTCATTCAGGTTGTATCCTACTTCCGGATTCAGCGTGAAAGTCGTTGCGTCGACATCGTCGTTGTGCCATAAAGATACTGTTCCGCCAACATACACTTGTGCTTTTGCTGATAAAGCAGCCATTGCGACAAATAATAAGATTACAAACTTTTTCATTTTCTTCTTACCTTTTAGTTATACAAATTGTTATTGAACCGTGAATAAGAATATATCCGAACTCCGACCGGCAGAATGGTTGAAGTTCTTGTTGACATGTTCTTTATTCGGGGTGCAAAAGTATAGGTTACATTCGTATGAGACAAATTTTTAGTTACTTTTTTATAAAATAAAGAATCGGGAACGGTACAATGCATTACTTTTGCAGCGGTAAAAAAGTTTGTTTTACAGGTTGTATTTTTTCAAATGAAGAAGAGTCTTATTGCGTTAGCGTTCGGCACCTTAGGATTGGGTATCGCCGAATTTACAATGATGGGCATTTTGCCCTATGTTGCCGCTGATTTGAATATCAGTATTCCCGTTGCGGGACATTTTATTTCCGCCTATGCGCTGGGCGTATGCGCCGGCGCTCCCATGTTGATTTTGGCGCGTAAACGTCCATTGAAACATATCCTGCTGGCATTGATGGCTTTGATGCTGGTAGGAAATCTGGGGGCTGCGGTGGCTCCCGATTATTGGTCGCTGCTGGCGGCGCGTTTCATTTCGGGCTTGCCGCATGGGGCATACTTCGGAGTTGCTTCCATTGTGGCGGGTAAGCTGGCTGACGAGGGTAGAAGTTCCGAAGCCGTATCCATTATGATAGCGGGTATGACGGTCGCCAATCTGTTTGGCGTTCCGCTGGGCACTTCCTTGAGCCACATGCTCTCGTGGCGCGTTACATTCTTGCTGGTGGGTTGCTGGGGCTTGATAGTTCTTTATTATATATGGCGCTGGGTGCCTGTGGTAGAGGGGCTGAAAGATACCGGATTCAAGGGACAATTCCGTTTCCTGAAGACACCCGCTCCCTGGTTGATATTGGGGGCGACGGCTTTGGGCAATGGCGGTGTGTTCTGCTGGTATAGCTATATCACGCCGTTGCTGACGAACGTTTCGGGTTTCAGCCCCGAGAGTGTGACGGCGTTAATGGTTCTGGCGGGATTTGGTATGGTGGTCGGCAATCTGGTGAGCGGACGGCTTTCCGATAAATATACTCCGGGCAAGGTTGGCATGGTGGTGCAGGGCATGATTTGCATTGTGCTGTTGATGCTGTTTTTCCTGTCGCCCAATCCGTGGTGCTCCGCCATATTGATGGCTCTTTGTACGGCGGGGCTGTTTGCGGTGTCGAGCCCCGAACAGGTATTGATTATCCGCGTAGCTCCCGGCGGGGAAATGCTGGGCGGCGCCTGTGTGCAAATGGCATTCAATCTGGGCAATGCCATCGGAGCATACGTAGGAGGCCTGGCTCTTAGTGGCGGATACCGTTATCCGGCTTTGGCAGGCGTGCCTTTTTGCGCTGACAGGTTTCATCTTATTCGTTATCTTCTATAAGAAATTTCAGTCTAAATATTAAGCATCTCATTATTTTTATGTATGTTTGCCCGTAAATATTAACTAAACTTGATAATTATGAAGATTTTGAACTTAGTGAAGATAGTGTTGTTATGCGTAATGACTATCGGGCTGGCTTCTTGCGGGGATGATAACTACTATACCATACAGAATACCGATGAGAAGTTATGCAGCGATGCTTGGATGGAAGATTATACGACCGACGAGGGAGAATGCAGACATATATTGGAATTCACAAAGGGAAAGCAGAATGGCAAGGAAGTTCTTTCCGGAAAAGAAACGCTGATAGTCTATGAAGTCGGTAAGATGAAGACTACGGAGAGTGATTTCACATGGCGGTGGATAGATAACTCGAGAGAGGGACTTGTTCTGAATTACGGAGCCGGTGAGATAAAGTACTTTGAGAATGTTTGGGTACGTGACCATTACCTCTCCGGAAAATTGGATGGAGAAATCATAATGTTGACCGCCTCCAAGTCTATGACTAACCGGAATTAGAAATAAAAGATAATGAGAAAATATTTAAATATATTGTTTCTGTGTACTTTAGTCTTGGGACTGAGTTCATGTGAAACGGACGATGGAGATGATTTCTACATCTATGATACTTTGGTGGGAGGCATCTGGTTAGGAGACTTGGGGTTCGCCGATAATTATAACTCTGCATTGGAAAGCGGGCTTTATTTTGAAGGTAACGGTCTGGGAAGAGATGAACAGGCATATTACAATGATCCGTACGGAGAAGTTATGTTCAGCCTGCCTTTCCGTTGGGATGTGCACGGCAGAATCTTAAGACTGGATTATGGTTACGACTATCCTCTGCTGGAAATCTATGATGTATATGTTTCAGGAAACAGGCTGTCCGGCGTTCTGTACGTGGACGGGCATATGGATGGTCCTGTGATGTTGGAAAGGCGGTATTAAGAGTGTCCGCAAACCCGTTATGGTTATTTAGAACGGGTCAGAGGCTATAAATAAAAGGGTGTATATCAAAGTGAATCTCAACTTTCATTCTGATATACACCCTTTTACTTGGATATACCTTATTGTTTCTTTAGGAATAATTTCTTGAAGTCTCCCGGATAAGGCGTTTCAAACTGCATCAACTCTCCGGTCACAGGATGATAGAAGCAGAGCTTGAAAGCGTGTAATGCCAATCGTCCGATAGGATTTACCTCTTCCAATCCATACCGTCCGTCACCTATGATGGGATGTCCCAAATCCTGCATGTGCACACGAATCTGATTCTTGCGTCCCGTCTCCAGATTCAACTCTACGAGTGAGAACCCGTTGGCGCGTTTAATGGTGCGGTAGTGGGTGATTGCTTCTTTTCCGCCATCGTCTGTCGGGTTGGAATATACGTACAGCTTGCGGTCGGTGAGCCAAGACCTTACCATGCCGGCATTGTTTTCCATTTCGCCCGCAACGACGGCTACATAACGCCTGTCGGTCACAATGTCATGCCAGTTGTCGCGCAATGTGTTCTGCGTCTTTTCGTCTTTGGCAAACATCATCAATCCCGAAGTATCACGGTCCAGGCGATGGACGATGTACACACGGTGCTGTCTGCCCGACCGCTGAACATATTCGTTCAATATGGTATAGGCAGTGCGTTCTTTCTGTCTTTCCGTATTGACGGACAACAGACCCTGCATCTTCTCGACGACAATGATATATGCATCCTCATATACAATCTTCAGCAGTTTGTTGCTGAACTCTTTACGTCCTTTCTCGCGGCTGATTTGCACTTTCATACCCGGTTTCAAAGGGAAATTGTACTGCGTTGTGATAACACTGTCCACATATACAATTCGTTTGCTCAATAATGATTTCAACTTGGTACGGCTGGCATCCGGCATTTTGGCAGCCAGGAATTCCATCAGTTCCATCGGCTCTTTTACCATGTAGTCCGTATATTGCGTGCGGGCTCTTGCCATGTTTCTTTCTTTTGCCACGAGTATAATAATTTGTAATTAATGATTCGTTTCAATTCTCAAGCCTTTCAACTCTTAAACTTCTGCTTTCAGTTCAAGCAGTACCACGTTCTCCACATGGTGCGTATGCGGGAACATGTCTACCGGCTGTACGGCTTTTACTTTGTATTTTGCATCGAGCAACTGCAAGTCCCTTGCCTGCGTGGCAGGATTACAACTCACATACACGATGCGTTTCGGCTCGGCAAACAAGATAACATCCACCACATCCTGATGCATACCGGCACGGGGGGGATCGGTGATGATTACATCCGGACGGCCGTATTCGTTGATGAAATCCTGCGTCAGCATATCCTTCATATCGCCGGCAAAGAACAGCGTATTCTTGATGCCGTTGATTTCCGCATTGACCTTGGCGTCTTCGATGGCTTCGGGCACGTATTCGATTCCGATAACCTGACGCGCCTGCTTGGATACGAAGTTGGCAATGGTTCCCGTGCCCGTATAAAGGTCGTATACCAGTTCGTTGCCGGTGAGCCCTGCGAAATTGCGGGCTACTTTATATAGATTGTATGCCTGTTCGGAGTTCGTCTGATAGAACGATTTGGGGCCTACCTTGAAACGCAGGCCTTCCATTTCCTCAAAGATATGGTCTTTGCCTTTGAACGTATGCACGTCGAGGTCTGTAATGGTATCGTTGCACTTATTATTAATAATGTATAATAACGACGTGATTTCGGGGAAAGTATCCGCCACATACTGCAACAGTTGTTTGAACAAAGCCATTTCCTCGTCTTTCTCAATCTTGCAGATAAGGATTACCATCAGCTCGCCGGTACTGGACGTACGCACAATCATATTGCGCAACATCCCTTCCTGCGTACGCAGATTGATGAACGAGTAATCATGCTCGTAGGCATAGTCGCGTACCGCATTGCGGATACGGTTGGATATATCATCCTGCAGCCAGCATTTCTCTATGGCCAATACCTTGTCGAAGGCGTTGGGAATGTGGAAACCTACCGCGTTCATTTGCTCGTACACCACGTTTTGCCGGACTTCTTCCGCAGTCAGCCAGCGTTTGTTGGAAAAAGTGTATTCGAGTTTATTCCGATAGAACTCCGTTTTCTCGGAGCCGAGTATCGGCGATATTTCCGGAAGTTCTACTTTCCCGATGCGGGTAAGGTTGTCCGTTACTTGTTTTTGCTTGTATTTTATTTGTTCAGAATAGGGGAGCACCTGCCATTTGCAACCGCCACATACACCGTAATGTTGACAAAACGGGACTGCTCTTACCGGTGAGTATTGGTGGAACTTCACCGCTTCCGCTTCTGCGTAATGATGCTTTTTTCTCTTGATTTGCAGGTCTACCACGTCACCCGGAACGACGTATGGTACGAAAATTACCAAATCATTGACCTTTGCGATGGCTTTTCCTTCGGCAGCCACATCCGTAATCTCCACCTTTTCTAACAGGGGAAGTTCTTTTCTCTTTCTTGCCACTTTTACACCAGTATAATAAATTCAGTGGCAAAAATAGGTATTTTTTCGGGATTTCTCTCTATGAATCGGAATATTAAATTTTGCAATGTCGAAATTGCATTTTAGCATAAAGTTTTTTCTGAAAAAGTTTTCTAGTCTGCGAAATATACTTAGATTTGCGAACAGAAAAATGAAAAAAATCACAATCAAGAACTTTAAATTTATATTATGGACAAAAAAAGAGTTTATACCTTTGGTAACGGCCAGGCGGAAGGAAAAGCCGGCATGAGAAACCTTTTGGGAGGTAAGGGAGCTAACTTGGCAGAGATGAACCTTATCGGAGTTCCGGTTCCTCCGGGCTTTACAATTACGACAGAAGTTTGTACAGAATATTATGAAATGGGGCAGGACAAGGTTGTTGCTCTGTTGAAACAGGAAGTGGAAAACGCCATCGCACACGTAGAAACGCTGATGCGTTCTAAATTCGGCGATGTGGAGAACCCGTTGTTGGTTTCCGTACGTTCGGGGGCGCGCGCTTCCATGCCGGGTATGATGGATACGATTCTTAACCTCGGTTTGAACGATGAAGTGGTGGAAGGCCTGATTCGCAAGACGGGCAACGCTCGCTTTGCATGGGACTCTTACCGCCGTTTTGTACAGATGTACGGTGATGTTGTATTGGGAATGAAGCCGGTAAACAAAGAAGATGTAGATCCCTTCGAAGCTATTATAGAAGATGTAAAACATGCCAAAGGCGTGAAGCTGGATAATGAACTGGAAGTGGAAGACCTCAAGGAACTCGTAAAGAGATTCAAGGCTGCCGTTAAGGAACAGACCGGAAAAGATTTCCCGACTTGTGCTTACGAACAGTTGTGGGGAGCTGTCTGCGCCGTGTTCAACTCATGGATGAATGAACGCGCTATCCTTTATCGTAAAATGGAAGGAATTCCCGACGAGTGGGGTACTGCCGTAAGCGTTCAGGCAATGGTGTTCGGTAATATGGGCGACACTTCCGCTACGGGAGTTTGCTTCAGCCGTGACGCCGCTACGGGCGAAGACCTTTTCAACGGCGAATATCTGATTAACGCGCAAGGTGAAGACGTTGTGGCGGGTATCCGTACTCCGCAGCAGATTACCATCGTCGGTTCCAAGCGTTGGGCTGAACTTGCCGGCGTAAGCGAAGAAGAGCGTGCCGCCAAATATCCTTCCATGGAAGAGGCGATGCCCGAAATCTATAAGGAACTGGATGCTTTGCAAACCAAATTGGAAAATCATTATAGAGATATGCAGGATATGGAGTTCACCGTACAGGAAGGTAAGCTCTGGTTCCTTCAGACACGCAACGGTAAGCGTACCGGTGCCGCTATGGTAAAGATTGCCACCGACTTGTTGCATCAAGGCATGATTGACGAAAAAACGGCCTTGTTGCGTTGTGAACCCAATAAGCTGGACGAATTGCTTCACCCCGTATTCGATAAGACGGCTTTGAAGCAGGCTAAAGTGCTTACCCGCGGTCTTCCGGCTTCTCCGGGTGCGGCTTGCGGTCAGATCGTGTTCTTTGCCGAAGACGCTGCCGAATGGCATGCCGGCGGTAAGCGTGTGGTGATGGTGCGTATCGAAACTTCTCCGGAAGATTTGGCCGGTATGGCCGTTGCCGAAGGCATCCTGACGGCACGTGGCGGTATGACTTCACACGCTGCCGTTGTGGCCCGCGGTATGGGTAAATGTTGCGTATCCGGTGCAGGCGCATTGAATATCGACTACAAAGCCCGTACGGTAGAGGTAGATGGCGTTGTGTTGAAAGAAGGCGACTTCATTTCTTTGAACGGTAGCACCGGTGAGGTTTACAAAGGAAAGGTAGAAACAAAAGCAGCCGAATTGTCCGGTGATTTTGCCGAATTGATGCAGTTGGCTGATAAATATACGAAATTGCAGGTACGTACCAATGCCGATACTCCGCACGATGCAGAGGTCGCACGTAATTTCGGAGCGGTGGGTATCGGTCTTTGCCGTACGGAACACATGTTCTTCGAAGGTGAGAAAATCAAGGCTATGCGTGAGATGATTCTGGCGGAAGACGCGGAAGGACGCCGCAAGGCACTGGCTAAGATTCTGCCGTACCAGCAGGCTGACTTTAAGGGTATTTTCAAGGCGATGGCCGGTTGTCCGGTAACCGTTCGTTTGCTCGACCCGCCTTTGCATGAATTCGTTCCCCACGATTTGAAGGGACAGCAGGAAATGGCGGATACCATGGGCGTAAGCTTGCAGTATATCCAGCAGCGTGTGGAAGCGCTTTGCGAACATAACCCGATGTTGGGTCACCGTGGTTGCCGCTTGGGTAATACTTATCCCGAAATCACGCAGATGCAGACACGGGCTATCCTCGGCGCCGCTTTGGAATTGAAAAAAGAGGGCGTTGAGACACATCCTGAAATCATGGTTCCGCTGACGGGTATCTTGTACGAGTTCAAGCAGCAGGAAGAGGTTATCCGCGCCGAAGCGGCCAAGTTGTTTGCCGAAGTTGGCGACAGCATCGATTTCAAAGTAGGTACGATGATTGAAATTCCGCGTGCGGCTCTTACTGCAGACCGTATCGCTTCTTCTGCGGAATTCTTCTCATTCGGTACGAATGACTTGACGCAGATGACTTTCGGCTATTCACGTGATGATATCGCTTCTTTCTTGCCTATCTATCTGGAGAAGAAGATTCTGAAAGTAGACCCGTTCCAAGTGCTCGACCAGAATGGAGTAGGACAGTTGGTACGTATGGCTACCGAAAAAGGCCGTGCCATTCGTCCGGACTTGAAGTGCGGTATTTGCGGTGAGCATGGTGGTGAGCCTTCTTCCGTGAAATTCTGCCACAAGGTAGGTTTGAACTATGTCAGCTGTTCTCCGTTCCGCGTGCCTATCGCAAGACTTGCAGCCGCCCAAGCCGCCATAGAAGATTAAGAAATGACAAGAACGCCGTAAGGCGAACTGGATAGGGCAATCAGGCCGTAACTCTCATTTGCATGGGATTACGGCCTGATTTATTTGTAAAGCACGGGTGTGGTCTGTTCCGGCTTCTATTTCTGTACATTGCACGGAATAAGCAATAAAAAACGCATCTGTGGCTTTTTACAGCTTACAGATGCGTTGCAACAGGGTTTTATAAGGGGTTGCCTATTTCATTCGTTTTCCTACTGTATCCCAGTCCACGATGCTCCAAAGAGCGTTGACATGGTCGGCGCGTTTATTCTGATAATCCAGGTAGTAAGCATGTTCCCAAACGTCGAAGCCCAGCAGCGGGGTCAGTCCCGAACGTACGGGATTGCTTCCGTTGGCTTCTTTGGTGATATGCAGTTTACCGTTCTTGTCTACCGACAGCCATGCCCAGCCCGAGCCGAATAATCCGACTGCCGCTGCATTAAACTCTTTCTTGAAGTTCTCGAAACTACCGAAATCACGTTTGATAGCTTCCGCCAGCTTCCCGGTGGGTTCGCTTTGAGATGGTTTCGGAGAGAATTGCAGGAAGTATAATGTGTGGTTCAGCACTTGTCCGGCATTATTAAAAATAGCGCCGTCGGGTGCGGTAGCTACGATAGTAACCAAATCTTTGTTTTCATACTCCGTACCCGGAACAAGATTGTTCAGATTGTTCACGTACGTTTGCAGGTGTTTACCGTAATGGTAATCTATTGTTTGCTGACTGATTACAGGTTCCAGCGCGTTGTTTGCGTAAGGAAGTTTTGGCATTTCATGTGTCATAATCATTATCATTAAAGACATTAATAACGTATTCATAAGTTCAATTATTTAGTTTTGAAACTTTACTATACTAACGTGATAACCTATAGAATTGTTCGCTGGTGTCCGAACCTTTTTTTATCTTTGTGCCCGAACTTTACCCGTTAGATGATTAGGAATATGTCCGATTATATACAAGAATTGAATGAGGGACAGCGTGCCGCGGTGCTCTACAATGACGGCCCGTCACTGGTGATAGCCGGTGCGGGTTCGGGAAAAACCCGTGTACTGACCTACAAAATAGCTTATCTGTTGGAGAACGGTTATCAGCCCTGGAACATTCTCGCGCTTACCTTTACCAATAAGGCAGCCCGTGAGATGAAAGAGCGTATTGCCCGGCAAGTAGGTATAGAACGTGCGCGCCATCTTTGGATGGGGACATTCCATTCCATATTTTTGCGCATTCTGCATGCGGAAGCCGCACGGATAGGATTTACCTCGAAGTTCACCATTTATGATACGGCGGACAGCAAAAGCCTGTTGCGTTCTATCATCAAGGAAATGGGACTGGATGAAAAGGTGTACAAGCCGGGTATGGTGCAGTCTCGTATCTCTAACGCTAAGAACCACTTGGTGTCTCCTGCGGGCTATGCCAACAACAAAGAAGCCTACGAAGGCGATTGCGCCGCCAAGATGCCCGCCCTGCGCGATATTTACCGCCGCTATTGGGAACGTTGCCGACAGGCGGATGCTATGGATTTCGATGATTTGCTGTTTTATACTTTCCTGCTTTTCCGCGACCATCCGGATGTGCTTGCCCGCTATCAGTCGCAGTTTCGCTATATTTTGGTGGATCGAGTATCAGGACACCAACTTTGCCCAATCACAGTATTGTGCTTCAGTTGGCGAAAGTAACATCAGCACGTCTGTGTGGTGGGTGA
>ENA-OQAB01000592-OQAB01000592.1-human-gut-metagenome-genome-assembly--contig:-NODE-592-length-19090-cov-3.711385_pt1 | contig 19090 bp, 16 predicted proteins | sample MGYA00242490_ERZ504517 | MGnify/ENA primary metagenome ERZ504517 (study PRJEB26092, sample SAMD00036298) | human gut metagenome | host: Homo sapiens | study: EMG produced TPA metagenomics assembly of...
TTACACTACATTTGCGGAGCGAAAATAGACCTTTGCACTATCTTTGCAATGTTTTTATATGAAACTGTATAGACGATACATATTATATATAAGTATTTGCTTGGGGCTGCTTACCTCTCCTTTTTGTAGCGGCAGTGCTGAAGCGAAGGATTTTGTCGTCGTTATCGATGCCGGACACGGGGGGCATGACCCCGGCGCTATCGGTAAGATTTCCAAAGAAAGAACATTAATTTGAATGTAGCGCTCAAACTCGGCAAAACAGATACAAAAAGAATTGTCCCGGATGTAAAAGTCGTCTATACCCGTACGCGGGATGTCTTTATCCCATTAAACCGACGTGCGGAGATAGCCAATGACGCCAAAGCAGACCTTTTTATTTCAATCCACACCAATGCGCTTGCCAACAATCGTACCGCCAAAGGCGCATCCACCTGGACATTAGGTCTTGCAAAATCGGACGCCAATCTCGAAGTAGCCAAGCGGGAAAACTCGGTTATTCTCTATGAAAGCGACTATAAAACACGCTATGCGGGATTTAATCCCAATTCCGCCGAGTCCTATATCATCTTTGAGTTTATGCAGGATAAGTATATGTCGCAAAGTGTACATCTGGCGTCGCTCGTACAGAAGCATTTCCGTAATACGTGCCGACGGGTAGACCAGGGGGGGTGCATCAGGCAGGGTTTTCTGGTACTGAAAGCCAGTGCCATGCCAAGCATTCTGGTGGAACTCGGCTTCATCTCCACTCCGGAAGAAGAACGCTATTTAAATACGGATGCAGGAACCACCACCCTTGCCAACGGCATCTTCTGCGCTTTTCTTACCTATAAGCGCGAGCAGGAAATCCGATTGAACGGAAGTAGCCAGACCATTCTGCCGGAAGACATACCGCAACCGGAAGAAGAGGCAACCGCATCTGCCGGCGCGGCATCCCAAACAGAAAAAAAAGCAGCCGGCCAAAGCGGCAAGCCGACACCTCAACGTTCGGAAAAAGCCGCCGTTGCGCAAACAGAAGACAATACCCCCGTGTTCAAGATACAGATACTCACCTCTTCCCGTCCGTTGGCAAAGAACGACAAACGATTGAAAGGGCTGAAAAATGTGGATTATTACAAGGAAGGCGGTTTATACAAATACACCTATGGCGCATCTTCCGATTATAACAAGGTGTTACGTACCAAACGCTCCATTACGGCACAATTCAAGGATGCTTTCATCATAGCTTTCAAGAATGGTAAAAAGGTGAACGTCAACGCTGCCGTCAACGAATTTAAAAACAAAAAGAAATAAATAAAATACATCATGAAGTATATTACCAAAGAAGTCAGAATAGGAATTGCAGGAATAGCCGCGCTCTGCATATTAGTATATGGCATCAATTATCTGAAAGGCATCAACATGTTCAAGCCTTCCAGCTATTTCTATGTCAAATTTCACAATGTCAACGGACTCACCAAATCAAGCCCCGTCTTTGCCGACGGTTTCCGCGTAGGTATCGTACGCGACCTGTATTACGATTATACCCAACCCGGAAAGGTTATTGCCGAAATAGATGTCAATACCGACCTGCGTATTCCCAAAGGAAGTACGGCAGAATTGGCCGCAGAAATGTTAGGAGGCGTCAAGATGAACCTTCTCCTTGCCAACAACCCCCGCGAGAAATATCAGATTGGAGATACGATTCCCGGCACCCTCAACAACGGAATGATGGAAAAGGTAGCTTCCATGATGCCGCAACTGGAAAAGATGCTGCCCAAACTGGACTCCATCCTCGGCTCTTTAAACACGGTATTGGCAGACCCGGCCATACCGGCCACCCTGCACAATGTGCAGAACCTGACAGCCAACCTGGCCGTAACCAGCGGGCAGCTGCAAACATTAATGAACAAGGATATTCCTCAGCTCACCGGAAAGCTGAACACCATCGGAGATAACTTCGTGCTTATTTCCAATAATCTGAAAGAGATAGACTACGCAACAGCCATGCAAAGCATAGACTCTACATTGGCTAACGTAAAAATGATTACAGACAAATTAAACCGTAAAGACAATACCGTCGGATTGTTACTGAACGACCCGTCACTTTACAATAATCTGAATGCCACAACGGCGAATGCGGCGAGCTTGTTGGAAGACCTGAAATCGCATCCTAAACGCTACGTTCACTTCTCGTTGTTCGGCAAAAAAGATAAGTAGATTTTTCGCTTATATAGATTTTGTCTAAATAATAAGACTTATCTGTTTGGGGAAAGAAAGCCCTTGATAAGTCTATGTATAAAGTAAAAAAGAGGTTTATATTCACTCTGCCCGCAGAGGATATAAAGGCCCGCAAAACAGACGATAATCCACTACATTACAGGCTATTATATAAAAGCAAGAGCTCCTATAAAGGCATAGGTTTCATGTATTCCGATAAGTAGCTGAAAGTAAAGAGATTATTATTTTCTTGAGAAACACAAGAAAAAAAGGATTTGTTTTTCTCGAATAAGATTGCCAATTTTGCAAACGTAGAAGTTTTGCTTAAATAATAAATGTATTAGTAGCCGTTATGAGTGAACAGGATCATGTCGGATTATGGAACCGCTGTCTTGAAATCATCAGAGACAATGTTCCGGAACAGACATATAAAACTTGGTTTCTCCCCATCATTCCCTTAAAATATGAGGACAAAACGCTCGTTGTACAAGTTCCCAGCCAGTTCTTTTACGAATTTCTGGAGGATAAATTTGTAGACTTGTTGCGTAAGACCCTTTATAAGGTAATCGGAGAGGGAACAAAGTTGATGTATAATGTTATGGTGGACAAAAGTTCACGGCCTGAAAAGACCGTAAACTACGAGTCTACCCACCGTACTATTATACCGCAAAAACAGACGATAGATAAAGCCATTCCGCAGATACCTGTTCCCGACCTGGATCCGCATCTGAATCCGGAATACAACTTCGACACATTTATCGAAGGATATAGCAACAAGCTTTCTCGCAGCGTTGCAGAAGCGGTAGCGCTCAATCCGGCGAAAACCATCTTCAATCCGTTGTTTTTGTACGGGGCGTCAGGTGTGGGGAAAACTCACCTTGCCAATGCCATCGGTACAAAAATCAAGGAATTATATCCTGAGAAACGCGTATTGTATGTATCTGCGCATCTATTCCAGGTGCAATACACCGATTCCGTACGCAACAACACAACCAACGACTTCATCAACTTCTACCAGACAATCGACATTTTGATTATTGACGATATCCAAGAATTTGCAGGCGTTACCAAAACGCAGAACACGTTCTTCCACATCTTCAATCATCTGCATCAAAACGGCAAACAGCTTATCCTTACTTCCGACCGTGCTCCCGTACTGCTTCAAGGTATGGAAGAACGCCTGATTACACGTTTCAAGTGGGGAATGGTAGCGGAATTGGAAAAGCCTACGGTGGAATTGCGCAAAAACATCCTGCGGAATAAGATACATCGTGACGGTTTACAATTTCCGCCGGAGGTTATTGACTATATAGCCGAAAATGTAGGCAACAGTGTGCGTGATTTGGAAGGTATCGTCATCTCCATCATGGCTCATTCCACCATATATAACAAGGAAATCGATCTGGAATTGGCGCAACGCATTGTACGCAAAGTCGTGAACAGCGAAAGCAAGGCCATAACCATCGATGATATAATCACCACCGTATGTAAGCACTTCGGTTTGGAAAATGCCGCCATACATACAAAATCGCGCAAACGCGAAGTGGTGCAGGCCCGCCAAATAGCCATGTATTTAGCCAAAAATCACACAGACTTCTCTACTGCAAAAATAGGTACGTTAATCGGAAACAAAGACCATGCTACCGTACTGCACGCTTGCAAAACAATCAAGCAGCTGAAAGAAGTCGATAAATCATTCCGTGCTGAAATCGAAGAGATTCAGACCGCACTGAAAAAAGGAAACTGAAATACTGAAATTAAATATAAGGTATAAACGCATAAGTAAATATTAAAAATTACTATCTGTCATTCAGAGCGAAGCGAAGAATCTCTTCTCTTTATGTATTTAAAAAGGGAGTAGGTTCTTCGCTTCGCTCTGAATGACAGGTAGCATAAGCCGATTATGTGTATTTACTTATGAAAAACGCAACATACGATTATATTTCATACTTCATCAAAACCCTTGCGCTTTCATCGCTTTCCAAAGCGTTTCGGACATGGCTTCGCTGTCTTTCTTCGTATAGCGTACATCTGTAAAGACCTGAGCCAGCGTTTCTTTATTATTTTCGACAATAAACCGTTTATTTTCGGGTAAAGATTCCTTGTATGCATAAAGGCGGTCGATATCCTCGGGAGTATAATCATGGTAAGTTTCTTCATGGACAATGGCCTCCAAAGGCAGGCGGTCTACTTGTGCAGGCGTTTCCGCAGGCCAGCCCACGGTAACGGTGGTGATAGGAAAAACCAATTCGGGCAATTCCAACGCTTCAATAATCATTTGGGGATTGTAGGTGGTAGTACCCAAATAACAGATGCCCAGACCTTTTTCTTCGGCTGCCACACAGAATGTTTGCGCTGCCAATAAGGCATCCACAGACCCGGTAACGAACCATTCAAAATTGTTATATCCCGGCTCCGCCTTCCGCAGCTCACACCATTTGCTAAAACGACGCAGGTCAATGCAAAAAGTAAGGACTACCGGCGCTGTCTGTACCATAGGCTGATTGAAATGCGCCGGCGCCAACTTGGCCTTACACTCAGCGTCACGAGTTACAACCACACTATAAACCTGCATGTTTCCAACCGTAGAAGCACGAAAAGAGGTTTCAAGCAAATCATTTAACAAATCAGCAGAAATATCCTTCTGCTGGTATTTTCGGATTGTTCTCCTTTGTTTCAAGCTTTCCATTCTTTCTTTTTTCTGCAAATATATAAAAAGAAATACAGAGTATCATTTAATACCCCGAATATGTGCACCCATATTTTCTAAAAAGAGCAAGCCACCTACGCAGCAATCATCTGCGCAATTTTCTTTTTGGAAAACTTTTTGTTCATTTTAAAAAGTTATTTTTATGTAAATCAAACTATTAACTAATAAAAACGGAAAACTTATACTCCGTTGATAAAAACATCTCTTTTTATTTTGCAATAACAAAAAACATTCATAGATTTGCAATCACATTTGTTAGCTGTAAGTACGACTTCTACACTTTTACTTATTTACAATTAAATCTAAGAGATATTGCATCGTGGAAAAGAAAATTTATTCTTATGACGAAGCCTACGAAGAATCTTTACGATACTTCCAAGGCGACGAACTGGCTGCAAGAGTTTGGGTGAACAAATATGCAGTCAAAGATTCTTTCGGAAATATTTACGAAAAGTCTCCGGAAGACATGCATTGGAGAATAGCCAATGAAGTAGCCCGTATTGAGGCCAAGTACCCTAACGCACTGACTTCCGAAGAACTCTTCGACCTGCTGAACCACTTCAAATACATCGTTCCGCAAGGAAGTCCGATGACCGGAATCGGAAACAACTACCAGGTAGCTTCCCTCTCCAACTGCTTTGTAATAGGCGTGGATGGTGAAGCCGACTCTTACGGTGCAATCTTCAAAGTAGACGAAGAACAAGTACAGCTAATGAAACGCCGTGGCGGTGTGGGACACGACTTGTCTCATATCCGTCCGAAAGGTTCTCCCGTAAAAAACTCCGCTTTAACTTCAACCGGACTGGTTCCTTTCATGGAACGCTACTCCAACTCTACCCGCGAAGTGGCTCAAGACGGCCGTCGGGGCGCGTTGATGCTAAGCGTATCTATCAAGCATCCGGATTCGGAAGCCTTCATAGACGCAAAGATGACAGAAGGAAAAGTTACGGGCGCCAATGTTTCCGTTAAGCTGACCGACGCATTTATGCAAGCCGCCATCGATGGTACGCCATTTGTACAGCAATATCCCATTGACGCTACGGAGCCTGTATTCAAGAAAGAAATCAGCGCAGCCGATTTGTGGAAGAAAATCGTGCACAACGCATGGAAGTCCGCCGAACCTGGCGTACTCTTTTGGGACACTATCCTGAAAGAATCCGTGCCCGATTGCTATGCAGATTTGGGCTACCGTACGGTATCCACCAATCCCTGCGGTGAAATACCGTTGTGCCCCTACGACTCTTGCCGTTTGCTGGCCATCAACCTATATTCATACGTGGTCAATCCGTTCAAGCCGGACGCTTACTTCGACTTCGACCTGTTCAAGAAACACGTTGCACTGGCTCAACGTATCATGGACGACATCATCGACCTGGAGCTGGAGAAGATAGAGCGCATCATGGCCAAGATTGATTCCGACCCGGAAAACGAAGATGTAAAACATACTGAAAGCGTTTTGTGGCAGAAGATATATAAGAAGAGCGGTCAAGGCCGTCGTACCGGTGTGGGCATCACCGCCGAAGGCGATATGCTGGCAGCGTTAGGATTGCGTTACGGAACCGAAGAAGCAACCGAATTTGCTGAAAAAGTACATAAGACGGTAGCGCTGAGCGCCTACCGTTCTTCCGTGGAAATGGCAAAAGAGCGTGGCGCTTTCGAAGTGTACGACAGCGAACGCGAGAAGAACAACCCGTTCATCAACCGCCTGCGTGAAGCCGATCCCGAATTATACGAGGAAATGAAGAAATACGGACGTCGCAACATCGCCTGCCTCACCATTGCGCCGACTGGTACGACAAGCCTGATGACGCAGACCACCTCCGGCATCGAGCCCGTATTCCTGCCCGTCTACAAACGACGCCGCAAAGTCAATCCGAACGACGCCAACGTACATATCGATTTCGTTGACGAAACCGGAGACGCTTTCGAAGAATACATCGTATTCCATCCCAAGTTCGTTACATGGATGGAAGCGGAAGGCTACGATCCCGCCAAACGCTATACACAAGACGAGATAGATGCGCTCGTTGAAAAGTCACCTTATTATAAAGCGACTTCCAACGACGTAGACTGGCTGATGAAAGTCAAGATGCAGGGACGTATCCAGAAATGGGTAGACCACTCTATCAGCGTTACCATCAACCTGCCGAACGATGTGGACGAAGAACTGGTAAACCGCCTGTACATCGAAGCGTGGAAATCCGGTTGTAAGGGCTGTACGGTTTATCGCGACGGTTCGCGTTCCGGCGTGCTGATTTCCGCCAAGAGCGAAAAGAAAGAAGAGCTTCCGCCGTGCAAGCCGCCTACGGTTGTCGAAACCCGTCCTAAGGTACTCGAAGCGGATGTGGTACGCTTCCAGAACAACAAGGAGAAATGGGTGGCATTCGTCGGTTTGCTGGACGGACATCCTTACGAAATATTCACCGGTCTTCAAGACGACGATGAAGGTATCATCCTTCCGAAGAATGTTTCAACAGGACACATCATCAAGAACGTCGATGAAAACGGAAACAAACGTTACGACTTCCAGTTCGAGAACAAGCGCGGATACAAAGTCACCATCGAGGGGCTGTCCGAGAAGTTCAACAAAGAGTACTGGAACTACGCCAAACTCATCTCAGGCGTATTGCGCTACCGCATGCCTATCGAGCAGGTAATGAAGCTGGTAAGCTCACTGCAACTGGACAGCGAAAACATCAACACCTGGAAGAACGGTGTGGAACGCGCCCTGAAGAAATACATCCAGGACGGCACGGAAGCCAAAGGCAAGAAATGCCCGAACTGCGGAAACGAAACGCTGGTGTATCAGGAAGGCTGCCTTATCTGTACCACTTGCGGCGCATCCCGTTGCGGATAAGGCTCAGGCAAACACAAACGTTTGCATAGGAATTTAAATGAGATAGCTGACAATAGCTGCATGATTATGAGGAATATTTTTTATACTTGCATAATCATTGCAGCTATTGTTATTTCTAAATCTAATATATATGACTTTATCATTTAATATCGAGTACAGAACCAATTGGGGTGAAGAAGTCAGAGTTTCAGGCTCCATACCTGAACTCGGAAACGAACATCCCGACCAAGCATTACCGTTACAAACCGTAGACGGTATTCACTGGACTGCGGAAGTCGGCATCGCATTGCCGGAAAACGGATTTGTCCAATACAGCTACTATATCTTCCGCGACGGCCGGCCTGCACGCGCAGAGTGGAACAGCCTGCCCCGCACACTTTACCTTTCCGGCACCTCCAAGAAAGTCTACCGGATACAGGATTGCTGGAAAAACCTGCCGGAACAGCAGTATTTCTATACTTCCGCCTTTACGGAATCTCTCCTGGCACACCGCGAACGCAGCGCGGCACCCAAAGGCCACAAGAAGGGATTGTTGATAAAGGCGTATTCCCCCTGCGTCGACAGCGACCACTGTCTGGGCATCTGCGGAAACCAACCGATGTTCGGAGACTGGAATCCGGACAAAGCCGTGCTTATGAGCGACGCCAATTTCCCGGAATGGCAGATAGAGGTAGATGCCGCCAAAATCAGCTTCCCGCTGGAATATAAATTCATTCTGTATAATAAGAAAGAACGCCGTGCCGTTTGCTGGGAAAACAACCCGAACCGCTATATGGCGGAGCCGCAAACAGGTGCAAACGAGACGGTTGTCATCGGCGACCGCTACGTATATTTCAACCTTCCCGCCTGGAAAGGCGCAGGCGTTGCCGTACCCGTATTCTCGCTCCGTTCCGAGAAGAGTTTCGGCGTAGGCGACTTCGGCGACCTGAAACGCATGATTGACTGGGCAGTAAGTACCAAGCAGAAAGCCGTACAGATTCTGCCCATCAACGACACCACCATGACGCATACGTGGACGGACTCCTATCCTTATAACAGTATCTCCATCTACGCTTTCCACCCGATGTACACCGATTTGAAACAACTGGGTACATTGAAGGACAAAAAAGCCATGGCGGAATTCAACAAACGGCAGAAAGAGTTGAACGCCCTGCCCGCCGTCGATTACGAGGCAGTCAACAAAACCAAATGGGAATACTTCCACCTCATCTTCAAGCAAGAGGGAGAAAAGGTACTGGCCTCGGCGGCTTTCCGTGAATTCTTTGAAACAAACAAAGAATGGTTACAGCCTTATGCCGTTTTCAGCTACCTGCGCAACGCTTACAAAACGCCCGACTTCCGCGAGTGGCCCAAGTACGGCAGCTACGACGCCGCAGAAATTGAGAAGCTCTGCCAACCGGAATCTGCCGATTACCCGCACATCGCCATCTACTATTACATCCAGTTCAACCTGCATCTGCAATTGCTCGCCGCCACCGGACACGCGCGTGCCAACGGTGTCGTGCTGAAAGGCGATATACCTATCGGCATCAGCCGCAACAGCGTAGAGGCATGGACAGAGCCCCACTATTTCAACCTGAACGGACAAGCCGGCGCTCCGCCCGATGATTTCTCCGTCAACGGACAGAACTGGGGCTTCCCCACCTACAACTGGGATATCATGGAGAAAGACGGCTATACATGGTGGATGAAGCGTTTCCGCAAATGGCGGAATACTTCGACGCCTATCGCATCGACCACATCCTCGGTTTCTTCCGTATCTGGGAAATTCCCATGCATGCCGTACATGGCTTGCTGGGACAATTCGTGCCCGCCCTGCCCATGACACGTGAGGAAATAGAGAGCTACGGCCTCTCCTTCCGCGAAGAATTCCTGAAACCGTACATACACGAGTATTTCCTGGGACAGATGTTCGGCCCGCATACCGACTACGTAAAGCAGACCTTCATCGAACCGACGGACACCTGGGAAATCTACCGGATGCGTCCCGAATTCGACACCCAGCGCAAGGTGGAAGCCTACTTTGCCGGTAAAACGGATGAGGACAGCATTTGGATACGCGACGGTTTGTACGCGCTTATCAGCGACGTACTGTTTGTACCCGACCGCAACGACCCGTACAAGTACCACCCGCGCATCGGCGTGCAGCACGACTACATCTACCGTTCCTTGAACGATTGGGAGAAAGCCGCTTTCAACCGCCTGTACGATCAGTATTATTACCACCGCCACAACGAGTTCTGGCGTGAGCAGGCCATGAACAAGTTACCGCAACTGACGCAATCCACCCGGATGCTGGTATGTGGTGAAGACCTGGGCATGATTCCCGATTGCGTGGCATGGGTGATGAACGATTTGCGCATCCTCTCTTTGGAGATACAGCGTATGCCCAAAGACCCGGCACAAGAGTTCGGACATCCGGACTGGTATCCATACCGTTCCGTTTGCACCATATCCACACACGATATGTCCACGCTGCGCGGCTGGTGGGAAGAAGACTTCCTGCAAACGCAACGTTACTACAATACCATGCTCGGACATTACGGCGCCGCTCCGGCGGTGGCCACGCCCGAACTTTGCGAAGAGGTTGTACGCAAACACCTGTACAGCAACTCCATCCTCTGCATACTCTCCTTGCAGGACTGGATGTCGATGGACGGTAAATGGCGCAACCCGAATGTACAGGAAGAGCGCATCAATGTTCCCGCCAACCCGCGTCACTATTGGCGCTGGCGCATGCACCTGACGCTGGAACAACTGATGAAAGCCGAAAGCCTGAACGAAAAGATTAAAGAACTTATCGCGCAAACCGGACGATAAGCCAATCACAACAAGACAAGTAAAATCATCTCGTGAGATAAAATTATTCATCCCGCGAGATGATTTTTTTCGTCTCACGGGATGAATCTATCCGTTCCGTAAGACGAATGTATTTGTCTTACGGAACGGTTTTGCCCTGTGCCTGCATCCGGTCACGGATATCTCAGGCAATCATCAATCCACTCTCTTTGCGATGAAGAATGTATAGCCGTAGAATCTTTTATATTTTCCGTACAGTTCTTCCTCATCGGCCTGAAGCGCACTGAACTCCTCGGCAATCTTATTTCCGGCATATTTGGAAAGAAAAACTTCCTGAGCCGCACGCTTGGGAATGAAGTAATGTTCCGTCCAGCAATTTTCCGGCAAAACAAACGTAGCGACAGGCAGATACCCTGCTCCGTGCACCTTAGCCACCTGATTAGGAATCGTATCTATTTCGGGATACGCATCCATCCAATAATCGTTAATCTCCGCAGGACGTTCGTCCGTAAACCACGAGCTCTCGGATACGGCGATATAGCCGCCCGGCTTCAGATACTTACGCCACTCGTTCAGCCCACGCTCAAAACCGATATTATAGATAGCTCCTTCCGACCAAATCAAGTCCAGCTCCCCTTCTTGGAAAGGAAGATTATCCATCGAGCCGACAATCCCTTTCACCCGGTCTTGCAGAGCGGCCTGCCTTGCGTTGCGATTAAAGATATCGACAAAACCGGGGAGAAAATCAAGTCCCGTAATCTTCCCGGGCGCATGCTCTGCCAGTACCATTGTCTGGCCACCTGTTCCGCAACCGAGGTCGGCAATGAGAGACTTATCCGTAAGATTATCGATAAAGCTCAATGCCTTCAGCGTTACTTCGGGACTTCCGGGCCCCTGACGTTTCATGGTGGAAAAGAAATCACAGATTAAGTTAAGTTCGAAATCATGAATTGTTTTATTTTCATTACTCATTTTCGTAATATATTTCGCATACACGGAAAGCCTTGCAATGCTCCCGGCACCGTATGCAGATTAAACTTGAATTATAATCATAGGAAAACACTCCCGAAAGGAAATCATCCGAGAGTAAACGAAAGGACAATCCGCATCGATGATACAGATTGTTTACTACACCAAATCCGATTTAAACATTGTTGTCATGCCGCAAAGATACACAATATTCCGGCGTACGGAAATATATAATGGACAAAAAGAAGATTTTCGTAAAGACAGACGGTTATTGCACTTCTGCAATTACAGAAGAAAGATTTTACCTATATTTGCACTCTAAAATATACCCATTGCGCATGACCAGCTACATATTCTTGAATCAGGTACACTTCTTTGCCCATCATGGTGTCGGCGGGCAAGAAACCATAGCAGGCAATGATTTTATCATTGATTTACGATTAAAGACCGACATCGCCCGTGCCGCAGAGACGGACGATGTGGCCAATACGGTGAGTTACGCCGATGTGCATGAAGCGGTAAAGGAAGAGATGGCCATCCCTTCCAAATTATTGGAGCACGTGTGCGGACGCATAGTTAAGCGTTTGTTTCACGACTTTCCTGCCGTTGAAAGTATAGACTTGAAACTATCCAAACGCAATCCGCCTATGGGTGCCGATTTGGACGCGGCAGGCGTGGAAGTGCATTGCGACAGATAGGCTTCCCGTCATTTCTTTTTCTTCCGTCTCTTTGCCGATTCAACAGCTTCGGCAACCACCTGCTTATTCTCGAACCTCTTGGCGTAGTTGCTGTAATCGGGAACGGTACGTTCGTAAGCAGGATCAAGGAAGAGCGGACTCGAAATGATATGGTCTGCCGTGCTGCGGTTACAACAGAAAACGATGTTCTCCACACCGGCAAGACGGGTCAAAGCTTTGACGTCCGTGTCGTGCGGCTGCAAAGTCATGGGATCCGTAAAGAAGAAAAGATAATCAATCTCTCCGTCCACAATGCGTGAACCCATCTGCTGGTCGCCACCCAAAGGACCGGACTTGAGGATGGTAAAATCCCATTCCACATCGGGATGCTTCTCTTTCAGCGCCGCAAGAATAAGGGTTCCCGTAGTGCCCGTACAATAGAATTTATGTCCCATAAGCAGTTCCGAATTCCAAAGCACCCACTCGATGAGGTCTTTCTTCATGGCATCATGCGCCACCAAGCCAATCTTTCTAACCAACTTTTCCATAAGCTAATAACTTTAACAAATAAACAATCAGAAACAGATAACAGTTCTTACAATTGAGAGAAACGTTTCTTCCCGCGCAGATAAAACTGTACCAAGATACTGCTTTTTGTCCGTTCGGGAATCACCGGAAGGGATGTTTTTTTCAGGTTCTCCCTACGGGCATCCGCAAACGAGGGACGAAGCAAACGGAATGCACGACGCGCGCGAATCACCGCCCACATATTGGGAAACTGCCCTTTCAGCAGAAAACTCAGGGCTGCCACATAATCAAGAACCGCACGCGCACGCATCACAAAGGCCAACTCTTCCTGCGGCAGATTCTTATAGAGCATTACAAGATTGTTACGAAAATTGAGAAAGGTCTTATGAGGGTTCTCTTTCTTCAAGGTTGCACCGCCTACATGATAGACGGTACTTTGGGGCACGCAAACCAGCATCCGTCCGCGGGCGCGAAGCCGCCAGCACAAGTCAATCTCCTCCATGTGGGCAAAGAAACGGCCATCCAGTCCGCCGGCATCCCGATAGTCTTTCTGACGGATAAACAGGGCGGCTCCTGTAACCCAAAACACCGGAATGACAGTATCATACTGCCCGTTGTCCTTCTCCACTACACTCATTATCCGTCCCCGGCAGAAGGGATAACCGTAGCGGTCTATAAATCCGCCGGCTGCTCCCGCATATTCAAACAGTTCTTTTTGACGCCAACTCCGGATTTTAGGTTGGCACGCCGCAACCTCAGGATGGGCGTCCATATAGTTTATGAGTGGCGCCAACCAGTGTTCGGTCACTTCCACATCGGAATTAAGCAATACCACATATTCAGCGGATACTTTTTGCAAGGCAAGATTATATCCCTCGGCAAAACCGAGATTTTTCTTTTTAATATAATAAGGTGTACGGACGGGAATTCTTGTCGGAGCATATCGACGGAAGCATCCGTCGAACCGTTATCCGCCACATAAATTTCCGCGCCTTCCGTTTTGGAACAGCGTATTACGGAAGGAAGAAACGAACGAAGCATTTCACATCCGTTCCAGTTTAATATGACAACGGCTGTCTTATCCATGTTGTATGGCATCTTCACGCTTTAGTTTCCAACGCTTATGCGACCAGAACCAATAGGGCGGTTCCCTACGAATTGTCTGCTCCAAACGGCGGGCAAAACATTCCGTTATCTCACCGTCGGCAGTTGCCTTCGGCGTTTCGGTTATCAAGTCAAACCGGACACGGCAATAGCCCCTCCCCTGCTTCTTCAATTCGCAATAGAATACGGGGAAATCCATGAGTTTCGCTATACGCTCGGCACCGTCCATAAAACCGGTATCCTGATTCAGGAAGGTTGTCCAATGATGCGCCTCGTTAGGATTGGGAGACTGATCGGTTATCATTCCCACCGCCACACGTTTATTGTCACGACGCAGTTTGATAATTTCACGCGCCGTAGAATGTTTGGGCACATTGTAACCGCCGAAGCGGGCACGGATGCGTTTAAACATCGCATCCATATATTTATTGTGCAGCGGTTTATAGATTTGTACCGGTATATCTCCCTCTTGCATAATACTGCTCATTCCCGTAATCCACTCGAAATTAGCGTAATGCGGTATGAGCAACACAATGCCGCCATGTTTCTCGATCATGGCAAGGTACTCTTCCTTATTGTCATATTCCATGCGCCGGCAGAGTTCCTTGAAAGACATGCGCAGCATCTTCACCTCCTCCAGCATATAATCGCAGATATAACGATAGAACCCGCGTTCTATATCCCGCAGTTCCGTCTCGGACTTTTCGGGAAATGCATGGCGCAAATTAGTGCGTACCACTCTGCGCCGATAGTGCACGACGTGATGCATCAAAAAGCAAAGCCCGTCGGATAGCGCATAAAGCGCCTTAAAAGGCAACAAGGCCAACAGCCACATGCCTGCATAAGTCAACCAATAAATCAATCTCGATTTCACCTTGTCAATTCCTTATTACTGATTACTTATCTGCCAATCCCTTATCGCCAAGCACTCCCAAAAGAGCCGTGCCTTCTTCATTAAAATCACCCATACGCGCCGGAATTACCTGATTATCCAACGCATCATCATGCGGTACTTCCACCCGGATATAATTCGGAGTAAAGCCGTGCATAGGTATTCCCGGTTTAGAGCGCTCCAACAGAACCGGCATTGTCTGCCCGATATGGCGGGCGTAAAACGCGCGTGTCTTTTTGTCCGACAATTCCAGCAGAAGCTGGCTGCGTCTGTGCTTTTCCTCGGCGGATACCACATGGTCTATCTTCAAGGCCTGCGTGCCCGGACGTTCGGAATAGCTGAACACATGAAGCTGCGTCACATCCAGGCCTTGAATAAACCGGTAGGCCTGTTCAAAGTATTCTTCCGTTTCTCCACGGGTACCCACAATTACATCCACGCCGATAAAGGCATCAGGCATCACTTCCTTTATCCGCCTCACTTTAGAAGCAAACAAAGCCGTATCATATCGCCTGCGCATCAGTTTCAACACTTCATCGCTACCCGATTGCAACGGGATATGGAAATGAGGCATGAACCGCTTGGAACGGGATACGAACTCAATGATTTCGTCCGTCAGCAAGTTAGGCTCGATAGAAGATATACGATAGCGTTCGATGCCTTCCACTTCGTCCAGCGCTTTCACCAAATCAAAAAAAGTTTCCCCTGTCGATTTGCCGAAATCACCGATGTTTACTCCTGTCAAGACAATCTCCTTACCGCCTTCGGCCGCCGCCTGACGAGCCTGCTCCACAAGAGAGGCAATACTTCCGTTACGACTGCGTCCGCGGGCAAAAGGAATGGTGCAATAAGAGCAGTAATAATCGCAACCGTCTTGCACTTTCAAGAAGAAACGGGTACGGTCGCCGCGCGAGCACGACGGAGCGAACGAACGGATATCTTTCAAAGCGGAGGTATAAGCCTCACCGCTTTCATGCTTTTTCAAGTCACCCAGATATTGAAGCAGGTCTTTCTTCTGCTCCGCCCCCAGCACCACGTCCACGCCTTCTATCTTTGCCACGGCATCCGGCTTCAACTGGGCATAACACCCCGTTACCACCACAAAAGCTCCCGGATGCTGCTTCACCAAACGATGAATGGCCTGGCGACACTTCTTATCCGCCACCTCGGTAACCGAACAGGTGTTTACCACACATATATCCGCTTTCTCTCCCTTGCGCGCCGTACGCACGCCTGCCTCCCGCAAAATCTTACCGATAGTCGAGGTCTCCGAGAAATTCAGCTTGCACCCCAACGTATAGTAAACCGCCGTCTTATCTTGAAATATATTGGTATCTATCATGAGCCTAAATCACATTTTCACGACAAAGGTACACATTATTATTATATTTTTCCTACTTTTGCACAATTCATCAAAAAACGTGCAATGATACAAGAAAACTTATCAAGCTATACGAGCATAGTTTCCGCGAGAATTGGGACCTCCCCTGTTATACCGATTATGGAGAAACGAAAGTTATACCTACGGAGAAGTTGCGCAAGAAATTGCCAAATTACACCTGTTATTCAAGTATTGCAGCCTGCGCCGCGGCGATAAGATAGCGGTTATCGGCAAGAATAATGCCCGCTGGTGCATCGCTTATATGGCGGTTATCACTTATGGCGGTATCGTAGTTCCTATCCTGCAGGATTTCAACCCCAATGATGTACATCACATCGTTAATCATTCCGAATCAGTATTCCTCTTCACCAGCGATGCCATTTGGGAACATCTGGAAGAAGAACGGCTTACCGGCTTGCGCGGAGTATTCTCTCTCAACGATTTCCGCTGCCTGTATCAGCGTGACGGAGAGACTATCCAACGTTTCCTCAAACATCTGGGTGATAAAATGGAAGAAACCTATCCGAATGGTTTCACACGGGAAAATGTGACTTATACCGACCTTTCCAATGACAAAATAATGTTGTTGAACTATACTTCGGGTACGACGGGTTTCAGCAAAGGCGTTATGCTGACCGGAAACAACCTGGCAGGTAACGTAACTTTCGGCATCCGTACCGAATTGCTGAAGAAAGGTGATAAAGTGCTCTCTTTCCTGCCGTTGGCACATGCTTACGGTTGCGCTTTCGATTTCCTGACCGCTACGGCTGTGGGCACTCATGTCACGTTGTTGGGCAAAATTCCTTCTCCCAAAATCCTGATGAAGGCATTTGAAGAAGTAAAACCCAATCTGATTATAACCGTCCCCCTTGTGATTGAAAAGATATACAAGAATGTCATTCAGCCTATTATCAACAAAAAGTCCATGAAATGGGCGCTCAGCATTCCTTTGCTGGACGGACAGATATACGGGCAAATCCGCAAGAAACTGGTAGATGCGCTGGGTGGCCGGTTCAAGGAAGTCATCATCGGCGGCGCCGCCATGAATCCGGAAGTGGAGGAATTCTTTCATCGCATCAAATTCCCTTTCACCATCGGTTACGGCATGACGGAATGTGCCCCGCTTATCAGCTACGCCCCATGGAACGAATTCGTAACGACCTCTTCCGGACGGGTGCTCGACATCATGGAAGCCCGCATCTATAAAGAAAATCCGGATGACCGACTGGGCGAGATACAGGTACGCGGTGAAAACGTAATGGTTGGTTATTATAAGAATCCGGAAGCCACCAAAGAAGTTTTTACCGAGGACGGCTGGCTGCGTACCGGTGACTTAGGTACTTTGGACGACAACAACAACCTTTATATCCGCGGACGCAGCAAAACCATGATTCTAAGCTCCAGCGGACAGAATATCTTTCCGGAAGAAATAGAGGCCCGCCTCAACAACATGCCGTTTGTCCTGGAAAGCCTTGTGATTGAACGTAATAAGAAATTGGTAGCTTTGGTTTATGCCGACTACGAAGCATTGGATTCCTTAGGATTGAATAATCCGGAAAACCTGAAGACCATTATGGACGAAAATCTCAAAAGCCTGAATAACAGCGTTGCCGCTTACGAAAAAGTCAGCCAGATACAGCTTTATCCTACAGAATTTGAGAAAACTCCCAAAAGAAGCATCAAAAGGTATTTATATAACAGTATCGCAGAAGATTAATATGTTATAGAACATGCTTAAAGCGGGAAAAACGGGCTTTCCTCAAAAAAAATTATAAAAAAAGTTGGGTTTTTGGAGAACAACGTATCTAAAAAGTACATACCTTTGCAACGTTTTAATAAAGCAATTGATTGTATTACGTTTTAAAAGTAAAGAAAATGAAAAAATTAGTTTTGATGGCCGTAGCTATCGTAGCAGTATCTTTCGCATCTTGTGGTAACAAAGCAGCTAACGCTGAACAAGCAACAGCTGATTCAATCCGTATCGCTGACTCAATCGCAGCTGTAGAAGCAGCAGCAGCTGAAGCAGCAGCCGCAGTAGCTGACACAACTGCAGCAGATAGCGCAGCAGTTGTAGCTGAATAATTTCAGTACAACATTAGAGAGAATTGAAAGTCTGACGTACGAAAGTACGGACAGACTTTTTTTATATCTACAAGTATCTATTCCCACAAACATATTTGTCATTCAGAGGGAGCGAAGAATTCCTTTTCTTAAATGCAGAGAGAGGAGATTCTTCGCTCCCTCTGAATGACAAGGAATCAAAAAAGCCCGGTTTCTGAAAAGAAACCGGGCTTCCCTTTATATAGAATTCTATATTTATGCTTCTTCAGCAACTACCTCGAAAGGAATTTCTACAGAAACCTCTTTGTGCAGCTTAACGATAGCTTTGTAGTTACCAACTTCTTTCACTGCGTCTTTAACAACGATAATCTTACGATCGATGTTATGACCCAATTTAGCCAACTCTTCAGCAATCTGGATATTACCAACTGAACCGAAGATAGTGCCGGTTGCGCTAACCTTAGTAGCAATCTTCAAAGATACGCCTTCCAGCTTAGCAGCCAGTTCTTCAGCGTCCTTTTTGATTTTCTCCAACTTGTGAGCGCGTTGTTTCAGCTCTTCAGCCAGCATTTTCTTTGCAGCAGGAGAAGCGATGACAGCTTTTCCTGTCGGGATGAGGTAGTTACGACCATAACCGGATTTTACGGTTACGATATCGTTCTTATAACCCAAGTTTACAATGTCTTCTTTCAATATAATTTCCATACTTTCCTCCTCCTATTATTTCATCATGTCAGTTACATAAGGCAGCAACGCCAAGTGACGTGCTCTCTTCACAGCTTGAGCTACACGACGTTGGAACTTCAAAGAAGTACCTGTAATACGACGCGGAAGGATTTTACCTTGCTCATTCAAGAATTTCTTCAAGAATTCAGGATCTTTGTAGTCGATGTACTTAATACCGCTCTTTTTGAAA
>ENA-OQAB01000594-OQAB01000594.1-human-gut-metagenome-genome-assembly--contig:-NODE-594-length-19075-cov-4.912022_pt1 | contig 19075 bp, 17 predicted proteins | sample MGYA00242490_ERZ504517 | MGnify/ENA primary metagenome ERZ504517 (study PRJEB26092, sample SAMD00036298) | human gut metagenome | host: Homo sapiens | study: EMG produced TPA metagenomics assembly of...
ATCTCTGTCTTCATCTGACAGAGGAAGATATGTTTTTCTCATAGTGTTCATCCTTTCTTAGATAACACTATTTTACCATACATTATCCTCAAAATATATAGTAGAGATTTAATTTATTCTATACTAGATATAATGTGCGACGCAATTTCGGACGCAATTTTGGATGAATTAATGAAGAAATATATGTACAGTTACATTAAAGGAGATAGATAAATAACCGCCGTAAAAATACAATTAAAAAATTAGAAGCATTAAAATGAAAAGAAAAATCGGGGCATTATTTTTAGTGTTTTCCATGAATGTGAGTGTGCAAGCAGCATCTTCAGAACACGAATCAGCGGAAAAGGAGGTTGAAATTGTTCTGTATGATGAAGAGGGAAATATGGTTTCCATGGGAAAGGAAAATACAGAATTAATTTCAATGCTGATGGAGGAAATTACAGGAGAAATGAAAAATCCAATAATCACAGATAGGGCATCCTGTTCACACATTCCATGCAGCCAAAAAGAAGGATATTTATATGCACATGCAAAAATTAGTCCTACGGAATGTTGGGTTTATAGAATGAGAGCTATTATTTGTGGATGTTGTAAGGAAGCAATAAAACAGTTATCAGGATGGGAGTTTCAGTATTCTCACAGGGCACATTGGTAGATAATGGGGTAGGCGGTAATTTATAACGTATATTAAATATAGAAAACTATTTCATAAAAATAGTTTTTATACAAAGGGGGTGGAAATCAAAGTAGCAAAAATTACTAATTTTCACAGGTATAAGAACGGAGACTTCTTATGAATACTGTCCAAAATATATTTTAGAAACTTGGGTGGTATTTCAACTTTCAATAAGATGATAGAAACATAGTATAAAATAAATATTTTGAGAGGTGAATGATATGAAGAAGTCTTCGAAAATTAGAAAATCTATAGCGCTTATGATCGTATCAGTATTCAGTTTTTCCGTAGTAGCATATGCCGACAATGCATATGTGTCAGGAGAACTTAACAGATCTGGTTCTGGATTGTCAACAGTAAACTAAACAACTTTTTTAAGGTTATTCATCCGATACTCAGCTGGTGTTAGATAGCCGAGTGAAGAATGAATTCTGTGATTATTAAACCAATTCACATAATCAGCAAGTTGCAGTTTTAATACGTCTAAATTCGCAAACGTTTGATTTTGTACAAATTCAGTTTTGATGAGAGAATCGGGTAAAGGGCGGACGCTTCAATGCTCTCCGTTGATGTAATCGGTAATATACTCTCTTTCTAACTCATATTTCAGCCATTCTTCCTCGCTGTCAAAGAAGTTATCATAATGTCCATGCTTGAATTCTGCGTTTAGACGTTCCTCTGCTCTTAAAACTGGCAGACTTCTTTTTCAGATTGGTTAATATATTTCCATTCCCCCGATAGCAATTCATTTGGTGTTACGTCCAGCACTTCCATTATCTTTTCCAGCGTTTCATAGGAAGGATAGTTCAAACCTCTTTCAATCTTGGAAAGGCTCTGCATATTGATACCGATTTTGTCTGTAAGTTCCTGTTGTTTCAGCCCTTTAAATTTTCTTATGGTCTGTATATTATTTCCTAAATTGCTCCGCAAACCCGGCTATTAGATTGTGTCATATGCAGTGATCCGTATCCCCCAAAAAAATTGTAATTTGATTAGGCTTTTTTGGTTTCTTAAGAGTCAATTATAGACAATGCAAGTATTACTTGCAAACTAAATATTAGTGTTTCTTGGATTTGACATAGTAAAACATAGTAAATTTTGAACCGTCAAATGTGGAATACTATATAGATAAGTGTTAAAAAAATAGAAAAAGAAATTTATGATGACTGTGAGAAAAGGGGAGTGTTATAATTAAATTATAAGATAAATAAAGCAAGGAGGATAAAGATGGGGACAGAATTATTCACTCCGGATACAATTGATATATTGTCAACACAGGAAAAACATTGATAATATCTCCAGCAGTTCAGGGTGTAGTATCATCACTTATACGACACTGTTTGTGCACAGAGGAGAAAATGCAAAGGTTGTTGCTGCACTGAAAGCAAAAGAATTTGAAGAAGTAACTGAAGAATTATTGAAAACAGGGAGACTCTCTTATGTCGAGTTATATAAATGTAGAAATTTCTTGGAAATCGCTAAGCGGGCAGATGAAATGATTTCAGTTTCCCACATAGATAATAAAGAGCATGTAGAAAATGAGCACAATGAGCAAGACAATTTCAGTTTTGATTGGTTGATGCGTTTTTTTGATGCAGTAGGAAATATCAGTAATGAGGATTTACAGAATTTATGGGAAAAGTTTTAGCAAGCGAAATTGTCAGGCCGAAGGCTTGTTCTCTTCGGACCTTGGATATGATCCGAAATATGTCTCCAGAAGAGGCAAATAATTCTGAAACCGGGCAGGGTTCTGGAAAGAAACCCGATAACGATGTTGTACCTGTAGTACGACATCATCACAAAGACCAGCGAAACGAGACAGGGGATGCGTCCACGGAACATCCGTACCCTGTGGAATGGGCGGGTCAGTAAAATCAAAATACAAACAAGAGCTGTAGCTTGCAGTAGTTTCCTCCGTAGGGCATGACCCTGTTAGAAAGCTTAGCGGGCACTCGGTGTATGAACAGGTGGGACGAAGGAAGTTGGTACAGGATACCATTAGACACGGAAGGTTCACCATCATAGTTGAACAGAGGAATTATAGCCTTAATAAAGCAAAAGGAATGGATGTTTTATTAAAAAAACTCTTTTCAGCTATTCAGTACAAGATACTATGACTGTCATGCACTTTTAGCTCTGTTTTAAGAGGTAAATATTTAAAGAAAAGCCCATAAAATCAATGATTTAGGGCTTGACATTATAGGAAGGAGAAACATATTATGGAAATAGATATAATACGAGACAAATACGAAAAAAGATTGCAAAGGGAAGGTTTTTCTCTGTTGACTTGTGAAGAAAACTCTCTTGAATTCGAATTGGCTAATAATTTGGAGGTACTGATAAAAGAAAGCTCGGAATATTATTTAAAATGTCCAATCTGTGTAAGATTTTTTTGGATAGATAGCTTTGAAATAAATGCATGTGTCGCTAAGATAGATGATACTTATTGTGTTGGGTTATTTCGTGGAATAACCACTTCTCTTGTTGATCATATAAAAACATTTTATCAAACTGGGCTAGAGACGCTTGAGGGGATAGAAATTCCTAGCAAAAATCTTTGTTTTGATGTGCTTAAAGATGATAGTAAGCAGGGCAAGCTAGGAAATTACATATTTACTTTAGCTTTTTTTTATTTGGCTATGCATGAGTATGGTCATATTATGTGCGGACATTGTGACAAGGAGTTATCTACGCGTTTATTTTTTGAACAAAGCAAAGATATAAGAGGAGGCTATGATGCACAAGCTAAGGAATATATGGCAGATTTTTATGGAGTAGCGAATTCCTTAACTATGGTGCAGTGTTCTTTTCTTAGTCATTTACCGGATATTGGAATTATTACGTATTTATACATTACAGCTATACATTCTATTTTTTGGATATTTAATGTGAGAAAAGATCCATTGAAAGATTGTGATTGTTCTACTATGACACATCCACATCCTATGGTAAGAATGGGATATTTTTTTGGACTTATAGAGAATGAACTTCAACATTCACTAGAAATGTTTGAAAGACATGAAGAGTTAATAATAAAAGAAAGAGATGCAGCAGAGCAGATAACTAATGCGGCAATTGAAGATTTTTTGAATATTATTGGCAGAGGTGATATAACCTTTGCGGTAGATGATATGATAGGCGAAAAATGTGATGATGAGATAAGGAAGATATTAAAATCTGTACAAGAAATAAAAGAATATTATCGAGATGTTGCATTAATTGAGTATGAGTAGGAAATAGGTTCTTTTTATTGTTAGTTGAATTCAATTATGAAATGAAATAGATTTTATGGGAGATAATAAAAAATACCATTTAAAAAAGAATATGGTATTAGAAATTGTTGGAAAATAGATGGTTTTAAACAGGGGGCAGATGTGGATCATATGAGTCATATCTGTCCCTAAAGTTTTATAAAAAAATTTATTTACAGAAATACAGGTTTGGATTTCTCTTATTATTTATAGGGATACAAGATTCAAAAGCAAAAATATCAAATCTAATTTGCTTGAACGTTATCCTACAATAAACATTATAAACACTGTGTATTGTGTAGAAAGCCCGATTTTTCAATACTTATAAGATACTGGTACATATTAGTCAAATTTCCGGCGTGCATGGTCAGAATTAACATTGCGGTTGAGAGAAGTGATACCTTTAATTCCTTTTTCAGAATAAAGTTTCACTGTATTGGTAACCGTGGACATACAGACACAGTTTGTTTTAGCAGCTTGTTCATGTGTAAGGATTTTTCCATGTGCTTCATCCAAATCAATGATAATCTGGCATCTGTTTCGGACTGTTTTTGTTGTTTTATTTTTACGCATAACGGATTTCAACATTTTAAGTTCGTCATCCGTTAATGAAATTTTGTATTTTTTAGGTTTTGCCATGGGAATCATCGCCGTTTTTTTATCATATCATAAAACAACATGGTAAACCAGCTATATTTGATTATTTATCAACGATACATTACACTAGCTCTTCTCATGAGAATTGATACACAGTACACAAGTGTGTATTCCGTTCAAGTCCCTGCTTTCAAGGTATAAAGGAACAGGGGGACAGTTTACAGACGAACCTACAGGTAATTTGGACAGTAGAAATTGCTGGGCTATTGTTGGTTTATTTAGGCGTTTGGCTACTGAGCATAGCCAAACCATTATTATGATATCTCATAATAATGGTTTGATTCAGGCCACAGACAGAATAATTACACTATATGATGGCAAAATAAGGTGACATAATAAAGAAAAGAAGTTTCGTATTATTCTGCTTGGCTATAGCGGAATATTTAGGAGTGCGAAAATTTGGACATGTTGACCAACTAAAGTAAAATGGCTTATTATATGGTATTTTTTACACCATTTACCTTTTTTAATTTGATAATTATTTTTTAGGAAAACATTGTGTCCGTATTCCGGAACTCAGATGGTGGGAGTCCCGTTTGCTTTTTGAACAGTCTGCTGAAATATAGTGGGTTATCATACCCAACAATTGACGCAACTTCAGCAACAGAATACGTGGTGGTTCGGAGCAGTGTCTTTGCATTTGTAATCCGGAGATTTAATATATACTGCATGGGAGTTACACCGTTGTAGCGTTTAAAGCTGCGGATAAACCAGCTCGTACTAAGGTGTTTGTCCATGGCGTATTGTTCAATGGAGATTTCTTCTGTAAAATGTTCGCTGAAATACTGTGTGGCCTCCTCCATTTCTTTTTGCAGCATCCGGTTCTGGGAGGAGATGCCAATAGGGGTCTGCCGGCTGATCAGGAGGAATAGTTCACGGAGCAGGAGTGATAAATATTCCTCAAAATGCGGGCGGATAAGCTGGAGTTCCTGGATCATTTTTCGGAAAAGCTGGTGGTATTCGGTAGAGTTGCCAGTTTGCATAATCCGTCCGGACTCAAATAAATGATACTCTTTTAAAATATTTTTTACATTGCTCCCGGTAAAATGAACCCAATACACTTCTGTCTGGTCTGTACCGTAGTAAACATATTTTTGCATCTCCCTGGGGCGGTACAAAAGCATGTGACCTGCCTCAATAATCTCCTCTTTGCCGTCAAGAAAAAAATTGCCCTTTTCCGGCTACGATATATAATAGTTGATAGTCAATCCGTCCCCTGGGCCGGTAGGTGGGCAGTTTGGGCTGGTGAATCAGTCGGTAGGTGCCGCAGCTTCCCACAACCAAAGGCCTGCTCTTATCTTTGAAATCCAGTAATGAATTGTGCAGATAACCGGAATTTATATACATGATATTCCACTTCCTTTGAAATCATTGGTTTGTTTCTAACAGCAAGTGTATCATTATGTATATATTTTGTGCAATAGAGTTTATAGATAAATTGATAAAAAAAGTGTAGAATAAGCAGTGGAACAAGGGGAAACAAAGAAAGTTAAGAGGAGAGTGTAACAATGAAGAAAGCAATTTTGGTATGGACCGCTATTATGACGGCCGGTATGCTGGCACTGGCAGGATGCGGGAAGAAAGAAACTGGACAGGCAGGAGAATATACAAACCTGGCAGATAAAGAGTCCAGAAAAGCTGTTGTGGGAGAACTGGAGGCGTGCGGTGTAACAAAAGAACAGACAGCGACACTTGAAAAATGGGCAGAGGATTATCACGAGATAACAGCTAAGTCGTACTCGTATCCCAAAGGATTTACAGTCCTTCCGAAAGACGGGATGGATTACAGTTCTATTTTGATGGATGATTCTGCGAAACCGTATTCCTATCTGCAGGTATCAAACTGTCGCCTGACCGCTTTTAACCTGATAAAGAACCAGCTGACAACAGCGGGTACTGGGAATGATACGGATTTGTGGTTGATGTTTGATATTGATGCCATTGATACGATGCCGGAATATCAGCTGACAAAAGAGGAAAGAGCAGATTTTCTGACACTTTTTAACCAGGTGTCTGTGGAGAGAACTTCAACTTTAGAGGAGCATGAGCAAAAAATCCAGGAGGCATGGAAAGAACGGGACATTCAAATCAGTGGGGACAAACTTTCCCTGATCAGCGTGTATCTGCACGCACCGGAGGATCAGGCACGTTTTGTAGGACACACGGGTATTCTGGCGGACACAAAAGATGGACTGCTCTTTGTAGAAAAATATAGTGCTATGGATCCGTTCCAGGCAACGTATTTTAAAGACCGGGCAGAACTAAAAGAATATCTGCTGGCACGTCCGGAATTTGTATGGAGATAAAACGGAACTGGCGCCCATTATTATGGAAAATGGGAATGTGATGGAGTAAAAAGAAGAACAGGAAAGCAATCATAAGACCGGTGTTATCTGGAAAAAAATTTTCGGGTATGCCGGCTTTTTTATTTTGGCGAATCATAGAAGTGGAGTTGTGGTACTGCTGTATTATTTTGTGCATATAGAGGCTCATAGAGTTTATGGACGAAATGTGTAAAAAGGGCGTAAAATAACGATAAAACAAAGGAAAAATAAAGATGATAAAGGAGGAACACAGTGTGATTGTGCCAAGACATTATGAGGACTTAAAAATAGTGCATGAGAATACCATGCCTTATCGAGCTTATTATATGCCGTCTTCCCATGATATGGGACCGCTGGTAGAAAATCGGTATGCTTCAGACCGGGTTACCGAGTTGAATGGGACATGGCAGTTTCAGTATTTTAAGAGCATCTATGATTTAGAGGAAAAGTTTTATGAACTGGGGTATGACTGCAGCAAGTTTACCAAGGTGGAAGTGCCGGGGGTATGGCAGAATTATGGGTATGACAGCCACCAGTATACCAATGTGAGATACCCGATTCCTTTGGACCCGCCGTATGTGCCACAGGAGAATCCATGCGGAGCCTATATCAAGAAGTTTGTATATCAGAAACCAAAAAAGGCTCCGAAAGCATATTTGAATTTTGAAGGTGTGGATTCCTGCTTTTATGTCTGGGTGAATGGAACGTATGTGGGCTATAGCCAGGTTTCCCACGCTACAAGCGAATTTGATGTGACGGATGCTTTGGCAGATGGAGAAAATACCTTAGCGGTGCTGGTTCTGAAATGGTGTGATGGGACTTATCTGGAAGACCAGGATAAATTCCGCATGAGTGGGATTTTCCGGGATGTATATCTTCTGAACCGCCCGGAACAGGTGATTTATGACTACTTTACAACCACGGAACTTCGAGAAGGACAGGCAGTGCTTACGGTGAAAGCCCGCTATCAGGGACAGACGGTGCCTGCAAAGCTGACGCTTTATGATGCAGATCATAAAGCGGTTGTCTCACAGGTACTGAATGAAGAAGCGGGTACGGAATATACTCATAAAGCGGTGATGTTGGTAAAAGAACCGAAGCTGTGGAATCCGGAACAACCATACTTATACACCCTGGTCCTGGAAACAGAAGGGGAAGTGATTACAGACCGGATTGGCATCCGGGAAATCGTTGTAAAAGATGCAGTTCTCTATGTGAATGGAACTGCCATAAAATTCAAAGGTGTGAACCGACACGATTCAGACCCGGTGACTGGCTTTGTGATTGGGCTGGAACAGATGAAAAAAGATCTGCAGATGATGAAAGAGAGTAACTTCAATGCAGTCCGTAGCAGCCATTATCCCAATGCACCTTATTTTTATCAGCTTTGTGATGAATATGGATTTTTTGTGATTGCAGAGGCAGATAATGAAAGTCATGGAACCCAGTCTCAGTATTTAAAGGATTCCAGTTGGGAAAATGTAAGCCGGAAATGGAATGAAAGAATTTCGGATAACCCGGACTTTATCCCGGCTACTATGGACCGTACAAAACTTTGTGTACACCGGGAGAAAAACCGCCCCTGTATTATCATCTGGTCTATGGGAAATGAATGCGGTTATGGATGTACTTTTGAGGAAGCATTAAAGTGGACAAAAAGTTTTGACCCTGCCAGACTGACCTGTTATGAAAGTTCTTTTTACCGTAATGATAGAAGGAAATATGATTACACCAACATTGACATTTTTAGCCGGATGTATCCTTCCCTGGAGGAAATCCAGGAGTATATGGAGAAGAAGCCGGATAAACCGTTTCTGTTGATTGAATACTGCCATGCCATGGGAAACGGACCGGGAGACTTGGAAGACTACTTTAAAATGGTTTATAAGTATGATGTTCTCTGCGGCGGTTTTGTGTGGGAATGGTGCGACCATGCTATCTATCAGGGACAGGATGCCAATGGAAAAGAAAAATACTTCTATGGCGGGGATTTTGGGGAAGAAGTCCATGATGGAAATTTCTGCATGGACGGGCTGGTATATCCAGACCGGACACCTCATACCGGGCTTTTGGAATACCAGAATGTATATCGTCCGGCAAGAGCCGTATCTTTCTGTCAGAATACAGGGAAACTGTGTCTGGAAAACTATATGAATTATGTGGATTTGAAGGATTATCTCTACCTGACCTATGAAGTCAATTGTGACGGTAAGCTGCTGGAGAAAAAGCAGTTGGAACTTAAGGAGTCTATCCTACCCCGAAAAAAGGGAACGGTTCAACTGAAGATATGTGTTCCGGAATGCGGAAAGTGTTACCTGAAGGTATCTTATCACTTAAAACAGGAAAATGCCATTGTTGTTCCAGCAAGTGTGATGGGATTTGATGAAATTCTGCTAGAAAATAAAGACGAAAGAAATCAGCAGGCAGTGAAGTTGTTAGAATACAGAAAAGAAGATGCTGTGTCTATGCAGGTTTTGGAAACAGATCGGTTCCTTACGATTGAAACAGAGAAGTTCACGTATCTCTACAGTAAACTTTCCGGATTGTTTGAACAGTTATGTTTGAATGGAGAGGAACTGCTGGCTGCACCAATAGAAGTAAACATCTGGAGGGCACCAACTGACAATGACCGGAAGATGAAGTTGGAATGGATGGCAGCAGGATATGACCGGAGCAAAACCAGAGCCTATGATACAAAATGGGAAATAAGTGGTGAAAGTGTTATCATTCACAGCACTATGTCTGTGGCGGCAGTAGCACTTCAGAAGGTTCTGGATATAGAAACTGAGTGGAAGGTACAGAGCACTGGAGAAATTTCTGTAAATATGCAGGTGAAAAAAGATATGGAATTTCCGCAGCTTCCAAGGTTTGGACTTCGGCTATTTTTAAAGGAAGAATATGAAAGCTTGAAGTTCTATGGCCTTGGTCCTCACGAAAGCTATGTGGATAAACGCAGATCCTGCAGTCATGGTCTTTATGAAACGACAGTAGCAGAGCAGCATGAAGATTATCTGCGACCACAGGAAAATGGAAGTCATACAGATTGTGATTATGTGATGATGGAAACGGAAGGCCGGACTTTTGGAGCCGTATCATCCAGACCATTTACCTTTAACGTGTCTTATTATACACAGGAAGAGCTTACAGAAAAGGCACATAATTTTGAACTGGAAAAATCGGGAAGTACCATTGTCTGTCTGGATTATGCACAGAATGGCATTGGCTCCAACAGCTGCGGACCGGAACTTCGCAAGGAGTACCGGTTAGAGGAAGAAACCTTTGCATTTGATATGAAGCTTTTATTTGGGAAGGAATGGTAAGAGCACATGAATGAGAAAAAATATTTAAAATGGTACAACAAAGTAGGGTATGGATCCGGGGATATTGCAGGAAACGTGGTTTATGCGTTCCTGTCCTCCTTTGTCATGATTTATCTGACCAATACGGTAGGATTGAACCCTGGAATTATCGGAACTCTGATCGCAGTGTCGAAATTATTTGATGGGGTTACAGATGTATTCTTTGGCTCGCTGATTGATAAGACAAAGAGCAGACTGGGCAAGGCAAGACCTTGGATGCTGTATGGATATATTGGCTGTGCAGTAACACTGGTGGCTATTTTTGCTATTCCTACAAATATGGGTGAGTTTGCCCAGTATGCCTGGTTCTTTATTGCCTATACCTTGTTAAACGCAGTTTTTTATACTGCGAATAATATTGCCTATTCTGCTTTGACAGCCCTGGTAACAAAAAACAGCAAGGAACGGGTACAGATGGGCTCCTATCGCTTTATCTTTGCTTTTTTCAACCAGTCTTTTGATCCAGTCCCTGACGATTGGATTTGTGGAATGGATGGGTGGTGGAGCTGCCGGCTGGAGAATGGTTTCCATTGTTTATGCAGTAATCGGACTTGTAGTGAATACCATTTCCGTATTTTCAGTGAAGGAACTGCCGGAAGAAGAATTAAATGATGGAAAAGCATCTGGAGCAGATGAGAAATATTCCCTGATTGATGACCGGGAAGCTCTTGTTTACAAACAAGTATTATGTGATGATCTGTGCTACTTATATTTTACAACAGATTTATACCGCTATGTTAAATATGGGGATTTATTATATGACCTATATCCTGTTTAATGAAAATCTGTACGGCGTATTTTCCTGGGCGATTAATATCCCTCTGATTATTGCACTGCTGGTTACACCGTTTTTAGTGGAAAAATGGAAGGGAATGTATAAACTGAATTTGACCGGATATGTGATTGGAACGATTGGAAGAGCCCTGGTTGTAGTAGCCGGTTATCTGGGAAGTGTGCCATTAATGCTTTTGTTTACCGGTATTGCAGCCTTTGGTATGGGACCATGGCAGGGAGATATGAATGCAGTGATTGCTTCCTGTTCGGAATATACGTATCTGACAAAGAAGAAAAGAGTAGATGGAACCATGTATTCCTGTACCTCTCTTGGTATTAAACTGGGCGGTGGAATTGGAATTGCCATTACCGGCTGGCTTCTGGACCTCAGTGGTTTTGACGGAACACTGGCGGTGCAGAGTGATTCCTGTATTCAGATGCTTCAGATTATGTATCTTTGGGTTCCGGTGGTGATTGCTCTTATTATTACTTTTATCATGTCCAAAATGAATGTAGAACGTGCCAATGAGAAACTCCTGCAGGAGCAGGCCCTTAAAGAGGAAGATGATAATTGGTACAATTAAAATAAGCAGCATAGAAATTCATAATTTTTTCTAAATAGTTGATCAGTTTTTTCATGTTGGTGTCCTCCTTTCTTGATTTCTGAGTTTATTATAACGGACAGGTGGAAAACCTGCGTGCCAAATCAAAAAGAAATGTAGCCAATTCTTGAAAGGGGGAAGAAACATCATGCAGCCATCGTATGAGGAACAAAAAGAGAAATTCAGTATCATAAAGAAAAAGCCACACCATGTTCCTCCCCACCTGCACAATGCCATTGAACTTGTTTATGTCACACAGGGAGAACTGGAGCTTGGCGTGGGATATGAACTGTACCACATGGAAAAAGGAGACTTTGCTATTGTGTTCCCGGATCTGATTCATCATTACCAGGTGTTTTCAAAGGGAGAGAACGAGGTGTACCAGTTTTATGCCTCTCTGGAATTAAGTGGTCCGTTCATGTCACTTCTTCAGAAGAAATGTCCGGAAAACCCGGTGATTGCCAGGGCAGAATTGCATGAGGAAGTAAAAAATGCCATGGGATGCCTGATAAAGGATAAGAAGGTCAGCGGGGTTGTGGGACAGGCTTATTTACAGATTATATTATACCGGTGCAGGGAAAACTTTCGGTTCATAGAAAAAGACAGTGTGGGGAGTGATGATTTGATATATGCAGCCATGGCCTATCTGCTATCTCATTTTCAAGAGGAACTTACATTGGGAAAAGTGGCAGAGGCTCTGGGAGTAAATAAGTATACCCTTTCAAAAATTTTTTCCGGTATCTTTCATACAAACTTTAATCAGTATCTCAATGAAATTCGGCTAAATTACGCTACTTCACTGTTGGAAAACACCGAAATGCGAATTACCGATATTTACCTGGAAGCTGGTTTTGAAAGCCAGAGAACTTTTAACCGGACATTTCAGCAGCGGTACAACCGGACACCGAGTGAGTATCGAAAGCTATGTTTTGAAAAATGGAATATGGGAAAGCAGGAAGAGCCGCAGGAACTATAGGGGAGATAGTTTCTGCGGATGTAAACAACAGAGCATATCAGAAGGCATATCTGTTTTTGTTTTAAGAAGTTATGTACATATTGAGAACATGAAAAAAAAGTAATAGTTAGAAAGTCATTATCGGGTATTTAAGATAGTCGTTTTTGCGTGTGACCAGCAAAACTGCGGACTACATTGCTGGTGCAAGTTAGAGCACAGTAATTGCCAGTGAGAGAAAAATATTGTAGAGTATTGCATACTTATTTGCAAGAAACCGAAATTTATCACGATTTTTTAGTAATCCATTCTATTAGTGAATTATATGCTCTTTATTATTGGGATATTCATTCATCTGATAGTGCTAAAATGGGACATAAAAATTATTGGATAATCATGCTGCTGCTGGATGGAACAGTAAGTGAAGCGAAAGTGTTGGATTTTTTGGATATAAGTTACGATTTGATTGATGAAATGCTACATAGTGGGAATACGGAAAAACGGTTTACTCAGAGATATTTTGATAGTGATCAGTTTGAGAGCTGAGCAGGGGGGGATTTGAAAGGAAAATAAGAAGTAACAGGAAGAGCATTATCGCTAAAAACGGTAGTGCTTTTTTTGTGCATAAAATTGGCATTAACCTATAGCCTTTTTTATTCAATATATGACGGTAGGTAGTTGTGTGAAGAGAATCATATATTATCTTATGGAATTAAAGTACTGTGATTACTGAGAAAGATTTAACCATAAAAAACAAACCAAAAACAAATCAAAAACGAATTGAAATCAAACCCAAATAAATCGTTTATCTATTATACTAAATATAGCAATTGAAGCAAATTTAAAAATGAAAGGCGGAAAATAGACGTTTGAATGTAAGGAAAAGAGGACTATTGTATATCGGAAGAAATAAAAGAAAAACAGGATTGCTTTTTATGATTTTTTTACTAGTTTCTACACTGTGTTTATTGTGTACAGTAATTGCAAAAGAAGCAAGTGTATCAGTGAAGAGGATTAGAGAATCTATTGGTGGGGAAATATATATTCGTCCAACTCAAAATAGCATTGTAGATGAAAATGGAAATGTATCTGTAGGAATGGAAGATTTGTCAATTACAGAAAAAACAATTCAAAAGATTTTGAGTGATTCTAGAATTCAGTATTGGAATAGTGTGAATTATGGATATGCTAAATCAAAGCAGATTATGTTTCTTCCAGGAAAAGACGATAATCCTGAAACTAATATGGGGAGAATCCAAAGTACAAATTACTCGGAATTACACAATTCTTTTATAAACAAAACATGGAAGTTAAAAGAAGGAGAACATATTATCGAGGGTGATAAAGAGAAAATTTTGATTACAGATAGTTTGGCAGAAACAAATGGATTAAAGGTTGGCGATATAATTACTTTGGAAAGTTCTGAATTGAAAGAAAAAGACGGAATTTACTGTGATGGAATTACGGAGGATCGAGAAGCGATTCAGGTAAAAATCAAAGGAATTTATTCTACAAAAGAGGAAAACGTACAGGATGTTCCAACAGCAGGGATGCCAGAAAATAATATCATAGCAAGCTTTGATGTTTTAGAAAAACTAAAACAAGTAGAAGCCGGAACATATAAAGGAGAGCAGCATTTTTTTGTGAAAGATCCAAAACAGATGAAGGATATAGAGCAACAAATGAGAGCGATTCCTGATATAGACTGGAGCAAATATTTTATTTATTCCAATGATTTTAAATATAGTAAAGTTTCTGAAAACATGGAAGAAACAGAGACACTAATGAAAACTCTGAGAAGTGCTGCCTATAGTGTGGGTATTTTAATTTTATTCTTGATGCTGATTATTAATATTCGCAATAGGAAAAGAGAAGCAGGAATTTACCTTTCCATTGGAATTTCAAAATGGAAAACAGTAATTCAATATTTATGGGAAATCATGTTGATATTCATACCAGCATTTCTTATAGCAATATTTGTTGCAGAAGGTATATCTGGAATAGTAGCAGATAAATTATTTGTGGAGGTTCCAGAAAAATTGATATCAGTACAAACATTAGGGCCAAATAATGTTATCACAAATGGTGGACTGAAAATTTTAGACATTATTATATGGGGATGTATGGAAACCGTAGGAATATGTGGAGCAGTAGTTTTAGCAGCTATTCCAATTTTAAGACTACAACCGAAAACTATTTTGAGTCAAATGGAATAGCAAGAAAGTAGAGGAAAGAATATGAACTTTTTTAAAAGAGCATTCAAATATTGTGTTAGACACAAAATAAAAAATGTTATTTTATTTTTACTTATAGCCGTGATTGCTACCTTTTTGGTTTTAAGCGTTTCGATTTTTCAATCATCAGAAAAAGCGACTGTAAATGTTAAAGGAGACGTAAGTGGAAAGTTACAACTGACGATTGATGAAGAGGGAAACTATGGAGAAGGTACGCAAGATCAGTTTGGAACAAGCTACGTTTATAATGGAGATAAGATTACGCCAGAATTAATAGAGGCGATCCAAAATGTAGAAGGAGTTGTTGATTGCAATTCAGAAACGCCACAATGTTATTATGGAGCAGCAGTGAATTTTAAGTATTTTTCAGGCTCGTTTGGTGGAGGGTTTACCCCATATGGTGATGTGTCAGGAATTACATGTGTTCTTTCTTCAGAAAAATCAGAGAAATTTGAAAATGGAACATTTAAACTTAAAGAAGGAAGACATATTAAACCGGATGATAAGTATGTTGCATTAATGCCGGATGTTTTAGCTGAGTATAATCATTTGTCAGTTGGGGATAAAATTGAACTTTATCTGCCAGATCCAGCCGAATGCAAAGTTGAATTAGAAATTATAGGGATTTACGAAGGGGCCGAAGGAGCGCAGAGCGATTCCATGTTTATGAGTGATATAGCTTCGAATGTACTATATACAGACTTTAACCCTGGAAATGATGCATATAAAGAATATGATTATTTGGATTTAACTATTTATGTGGAAGATCCAGTAAATATTCAAAACGTGTATGACAGGATTATGAAGTTACCAGAAATACAAGGAAAGACCTTGAAACTTACAATTGACAATTCTGACTACGAACAGATTGTAAATCCATTTACAAAAGTGCAGCAGGTTTTACGGATTTTGATTATCGTAGGTATATTAGTAGGGATTATCGTTTTGGCATTGATTTTGAATATATGGATTCGCAATAGGAAACAGGAGATTGCAATCTTAGTTGCACTCGGAAATAGTAAAAAGAATATTTTTGGACAATTTTTATGCGAAGTATTAGGAATAGCAATACCTACATTTGCATTAGTTGCAGTGGTAACAACTACCATGAGAAAAACTTTGAATAATATTATTATCCAGTTGATAGGAGAAAAAGATATTTCGTTTGTGTTGCAAATGAATTTCTATCAAATATTATTCATGTGTATTGTAGGAACTTTGATTATAGTGCTTGCAGTATTCATTGCGGCATATTTCATTTTAAAGCAAAAACCGCTAGAGTTGTTGTCCAAAGCAGATTAATGGTAATTGAAATGAGGAAAAGATATGGCATTATTAGAAATAAGAAATCTTAGATATGGTTATGAAAAAAACAAGAATATTTTGAAAGGGATTACAGCTGATTTTGAGAAAGGAAAGTTCTATGCAATCTTAGGACCATCTGGTTGTGGTAAAAGCACATTGCTGTCTTTGATTGGTGGATTGGATACCCCTGGTGGAGGCGATATTCTGTATGACGGTCAAGATTTGACGAAGATAGGATTGCAGAATCATCGGAGAAACAATGTTGCATTTGTATTTCAAAATTTTAATTTATTGGAATATATGACCGCAGCAGAGAATGTGGAACTTATTTCAGAGTTACCAGCATTACCAATTTTAGAAAAAGTAGGATTATCTAAAGAAGAGGCTAAAAGGAATGTCAAACAATTATCTGGTGGACAACAACAAAGAGTAGCTGTTGCAAGAGCTTTGGCATCGGAAAGACAACTTTTATTAGCAGATGAGCCAACAGGAAATTTGGATGAAGAGATGGCAAAAGAAATTACACTGATTTTAAAGGAAAGTGCACATACGCATGGAAAATGTGTGATTGTCGTAACGCATTCTTTAGAATTAGCTAGTGAAGCGGATATTGTAATATCTTTGAAAAATGGAAAATTAGTAAATAAGCAGAGAGAATAAGTAAGTTATCAAAAATGGTGGGGAAAGAAAATGAAAAACAGGAGAGAAAAAAAATATATATTTCAATTAATGTTGCGATATAAAAAAGAATTGATTTTAAATACAGTGTTGAGTTTTTTTCTCCTAGCCATCTATATGGTGACACCGATTTTAGAACAGAAAATTATTGATGAAGGAATTTTGTCAAAAGACTATGTGATTTTATTAAAGTTAGTATTTATAGCGGCATTTATTGGTATAGTGGGATATTTTATCCAGTATATACAAATGCATATTCAATCAGGAGTTGCAGCAGCGTTTCGAAGTTCTTTGAAAGTAGAAGCTCTTTCACATGCATTACGGCTAAAGATGTGTTATTTAAAAAAATATAGTATGTTAGCGTTGATGTCAGATGCGAACAATGATGTCAATAATATGTCCAGAGTTTGTAGCAGTGATGTTATTGGTATTTTCATAGAATTTATTAATGTCATTGGATATTTCATTGGATTACTGTTTTTAAGCTGGAAACTTAGCTTACTTGTTTTGTGTATTGTGCCTTTAAAAATATTTATTTCGAGTTTTTGTGAAAGATTAAGTAAAACATGGATTGAGAAACTTCTTCAAATTCAAAAAGATATTTCTAGATGGCAGAGTGATAATTATTCTGGTGTTGAAGAAATAAAGAATTGGGATATGTACGAGCACATAGAAGCGCAGTTTCAAGTTTTGTCCAAAAAGAGAGAACAGTATGATAAAAGGGTTGCGATGCTGACATCATTAGATTCATGTTTAAAACAAGGCAGCGAAAAAATATTATTTACAGTAATATATATGGTTGCCGCATCTCAGATATGGAATGATCAATTGACCATAGGAACGTTGATGGCCTTTATTCAATATGCAGGTTGTATTTTGACACCTATTGATGTTATCACTGCATTAAAAATGGTGATTGCAAATATTATACCTTCTACAAGAGATTATATAGAATTCATGAATATGGAGGAGGAAAATTTGCATAGTGGTAATATTGTAGCACAAGTACCACAAAAAATCATATTTAACAAAATTCATTTTTCTTATGATCGTCAAGAGGTTCTGCGAGATTTTAATTTGGTATTGAACCGTGGAGAGAAGGTTGCATTAGTGGGGCTAAATGGAAGTGGAAAAAGTACTCTTGTTAATCTTCTATTGCGCTATTATAGTCCACAAAAAGGAAATATTTTATTTGACACAAAAGATGTTAAAGAATTTTCACTTGATGACTACAGAAAAAAGTTTAGTATAATGCGGCAGAAGGTATTTTTATTTAATGCTACTATACAAGACAATATTTATATGTTCAAAAATGAGTATGAAAAAGAGAGATTTTCCTTTCCTGAAATATTAGGCTTTGTCGACGATTTGCCGCAAGGAGGACAAACTTCAGTAGGGTTTGATGGGACTCAATTATCAGGAGGTGAAAAACAAAGGGTTGCATTGGCGCGTTGTTTAAAGAAAGATGCAAATATTTTAATCCTAGATGAAGCGACATCAAATTGTGATGTTGCAATGGAGAATGTATTTATAAAATCGATCAAGGAAGATAAACATGATTTTTTAATATGCATTACACATAATTTTAGAATTCTAGAGGAATTTGATAGAATCATTTTGCTGAAGGATGGAAAAATTTTTGCAGATGGTACATTTCATGAAATAAGCTCTCAAATACAGGGAATGGAAAGTCAAGTACCGGCAGAACATGAAAAAAAAGTTAAGGAAGAGAATTGAAAATGAAAGGGAAAATTTATTACAAAACATTTAAAACACCAGAGGCTTGTTATGTATATGATAGGCGTTCAAACAAAATTTTAAAAATAACGGATGAAGCTTATGAAGAATTAAGTAATAATGGCTTGGATATGAAAAAGCGGAAAAGATTTCAGGAAAAAGGATATCTATTAGAAGATACTTTGGAAAAGATTGAACATCCGGATACAGAGCTTTTAAAGCATTCATTGCAATCAAAGATGCAGTATATAATTTTGCAAGTGACACAGGAATGTAATTTGAGATGCAAATATTGTGTATATGGTGGAGGCTATGAAAACAGAACACATGCACATGAATTTATGACTTGGGATTTAGCCCAAAAATCGTTGGATTATTTTTTAGAACATAGTGGTCAAATATAGTGGTTCAGTTGTCAAGACACAAATTTAATCTTTTTATAATGAACAGATATATGTAGTTGAAAAGGGGAAGAATGTCCCCCTTAAGCTGCATACTCAATCAAAAGTACCGGATAATAATAGGA
>ENA-OQAB01000595-OQAB01000595.1-human-gut-metagenome-genome-assembly--contig:-NODE-595-length-19050-cov-3.612694_pt1 | contig 19050 bp, 21 predicted proteins | sample MGYA00242490_ERZ504517 | MGnify/ENA primary metagenome ERZ504517 (study PRJEB26092, sample SAMD00036298) | human gut metagenome | host: Homo sapiens | study: EMG produced TPA metagenomics assembly of...
AATGCTTCCATTTTTTCTCCCCAGAATTCCTCGTCGGTCACTTTCGTCATCCGTCGCTGCAAACGTTGGCATCCAAAGTGTGATTTTTTCCTTTCCCCTGATTTCTTTTCATCTCCTGAACCAGAACCGCATCCACTAAATAGTCCAACTGTCATCTGCTGCCACTGCAAGCAGTGCAATTACCTTTTTTTGTTTCATAACTTATTTCCTCCTTTTGCTAAATTGTTTTGTGTAATTCGCTCATTTATTTATCTCTTAATCAAATAATATAACACTTTTGCACAATTTTCTTCCTATAATTGTCCGTGTTCTGCATACTTTTGTCCATTTTGTGAGACTATCCCTTCTCTTTCTGTTCTGTTTTCTTGGGATCTCAATTCTTTATTGCACACCAGCAGATTTCTATGGTATAATGAGATTCAAATGAAAGCTGAAAGAAGGTATCTATTATGTTAGTAGCTATCATTGGTATTTCTATTCTTGCAGCTGTCATCGCTGCAGTTGTCACAGCTTCATTTGCCGGCGTGCTCGCAGCAGATCTTGACGATGAAGAATAAGAAATCATTAAAAATGGATGCAGACCTGCCACTTACAGATCCGCATCCATTTTCATTTATATAATTCTACATAGAAGAGACAATTATCCGCTGTACTAAACGATACTGTCATGTACAACACTTCCAAACGGCATCAGTGCCAGCTTGGCAATTTTAAAATGCTGCAATCCAAACGGGATTCCGATAATTGTAATACATAACAGACATCCCAGTAGCGCTGACTCAATTGCAAGTGGAACTCCCGAGACAAGCAACCATATGATATTCAGCAAGAGGGAACCTGCACCTCCTCCATAAGTAATCTCCTTTCCAAACGGGAAAAACGACAATGCCGCAAACTTAAAACACTGCATCCCCACCGGGATTCCTATGATTGTGATACACCAGAGGCACCCCGTCAGAAGCCAGCTAAGCCCTGAGATCACACCTCCACAGAGAAACCAGATTACATTTCCAAGACATCCCATACTACATCCTCCTCTCCATCTTTCTGATATCGTTGATTCATCATCTGAAGGCTTAAAAGAAGCTGTCGGATCCTCTCAAGCGCTTCATCTACCTGCTTTGATGCACGCGTAATTTTTTCCTGCATAGCCCAATCTGATAAAATATTATCAAAAAATATATCTGCGAACTTTTCAAAGCTTTGTATTTCCACATGAATTTCCGCATTTACGGAGATATCTGCCAGTTCTTTTTCAAACATCTTCACTTTCTTTCCGGCAAGCTCCAGTGATTCCTGTGCTTCTTCCAGACGATTATGCTTCAGCATACTGCTCAAAGCCCCTCCTCCCAGAATATCCCATATTCCTAAATACTTCGCATCCTCTAACTTTTTCTTTGCCTCTTCCAGGCAATGGACTGCACATACTCCTGCTGCCATTGCCTCCTTTACCTCCTGCACATTTCCTTTCCTTTTTTCTTCCATAACTAAATCCTTTCTGCCCTTTTGGCTTCCACACTTTTCTCCCGGCAAAAATTCTTTTTTCTTCCAGCGGTATCCTGCCGAAACACATTTCCCGGCAGGTATATATTCCAGATGTACTTTTTCTTAAAATAGAAAAAGACTCCTACCGGGGCAATTTCTGCCTCGATAAAAGTCTTGCACATTTCATTTGATACGGATACCTCTCGATATCGGGTGACGATCTCAAACCCACCTTACGGTGTCTGGCTACTCCCTCTTATCTTGATTATGATTCTTAATACGTTTCCCCGCTCTTGTCAATCTATTTTTTCTTTTCACAAATCATTTTACAAATCTTATCACACAATGACTATTTCTGCTCAGTTTTTGCTCCGGAAACAGTAAACCCGTACTTCACAGTTCCATTTTCCCATACCGCTTCCAATTCACATACCGAATTCACCTCTGCTTCTTTCAGTTCGCCTTCACTTCCATCCATCGTGACATCCTGCTCTGTAAACTCTGCCGCTTCACCAGAGAGCGTTTCCATGCTCCACTTTTTCACAGTGACTTTCTCCGGTTTCCTTGAGAACATAAATTTCAGACTCTTATCCTCTGCATCACAGATAATCTCCGGGAGTACACCTGCCTGATACTTTTCCAAAATAGACCCTTCTTCTGCTTTTTGACTTTCTGTTGTCCCGTCATCCTCTGTGTAACTCCAGTCATAGGAAACAGGGGAAATGCTTGTCGATACGATTGCAAGCTTCTGATAATTTTCAATACTGAGCGTCGGTATTTCAGAAGGATCTGGCGCCTGGTAAAATGCATCGATCAATGGCTGGTATTTCTCAGCAATTTTCTGATCTCCTTTTTCTGTACGAACCATCTTTGTCACACCTGCATACTGTGGCGGAAGACTCTGTGTAACTGCCCCATTTCCATAAATTTCTATTGTATCTCCTGCTTGCAGATTTTCTTTGGAAATCTTTTCTCCATTTTTGTCAAATAACTTTCCATCTGGAATTTCTGCTTCAAACAATGTTTCATTTTTTATATCTGCAAAAATGTAAAATTCCTGTTCTTCCCCATAAGTGAGATAAACTCCTTCTACAGTCGGTATTTCCTCTTTTTCTTTAGTTGTATTTTCCTTTTTTCCACAACCTGTACCTAAAATCAGTACTGATGCGAGAAGCACTCCTATCATTCTGCTTTTTTTCTTCATGTCTAACGCCTCCTCTTTCTACTATATTTTTATTATCTTTCCCATTCTTTTTGAATGTATCAGCATTATACCAAAAGCTCGCAGAAAAAAAAACAGTGCAGAACCTTCATTTTTAAGATTTTGCACCGCTTTTCTTAAGATTTTACAAAGAATTCTATTTTCTTTTTCGGCAATCTATTTCCCTTCTGTATCTTTCAATTTACAGATTTTTTCTTTCAAATATTCTGCTGCTCTCTTTGGATCATCGGCCTTCATGATCGCAGATACGACCGCCACACCATCCATCTTGCATCCTCTTAAAATCTCAAGATTCTCTGCATTCAATCCACCGATTGCCGTCACTGGAATCGGCACAGTTTCACAGATTGCTTTCAATGTCTCCGGCTTTGTGAGAATCGTGATCACCTTTGTCGTTGTCGGGTAAATCGCACCCACTCCGAGGTAATCTGCCCCTTCTTCCCACGCTTTTTTTGCGGCCTCCACAGTCTTTGCTGTCGCTCCGACAATTTTCTCTGGTCCAAGCAGTTTTCTAGCCACAGCTACCGGAAGATCACTGGCTCCGACATGAACCCCTGCTGCATCACATGCAATCGCCACATCCACCCTGTCATCAATAATCAGCGGAACTCCATAGCGATCGGTAATCTTCTTTACAAGAATTGCCTTCTCAAGATATTCTTTTCCGCCTGCCTCTTTTTTCTCGCAGCTGTACCAGAGTCACACCTCCTTTACATGCTTCCTCCACAGTCCGAAGCAATGACTCTGTCGTATGATAAGTACTGTCTGTCACCAAATATAAGGTAAGATCTACCTGATTTCCTGTTCTCATCTGTCCACCTCTTCTATTTTCCCATTTTTTCCTTGACAGAATCTGTCACTTTTTCTATTCAAAATTCTGCTTGATTTTTTCCCGCAGTCGAAGTCGATTCCTGATTTCTTCTTCCTGCAGATCATATAGCGCATCTAAAAATGCTATCTGGAAACTTCCCGGTCCTCTGCTGTTTTCTGCTCCTAATTCCCCTGCGATTCCCATAACCGCTGCTGCTGCCAGCACTGCCTGTCCTCTGCTTTCTGCGGCTTCCGTAAGATAAGTCCCGCACAATGCCCCAAGCATACAACCGGTTCCTGTGATTGTTCCAAGCATAGCATCTCCATTTGTCAGACAGTAGCAATGGGGTCCTTCTATGATCAGATCCTCTTGACCGGTCACGAGAAGAACTGACCGATACTCCTCCGACAGCCTGTAAAATGCAGGTAAGATTTCCTTCTCATTTTCCTCTGAAAACCGATCTCTTTCTCCTGCGTCCACTCCGGTTCCATATGTGGAAAGCCCTGCCAGTTTCCGCATCTCTGACATATTTCCTTTTAGTACGGTCGGACTTCCAATCTCTAGTAGTTCTTTGGCATAATGCAATCGAAGACTGCTGCACTGGATCCCAACAAGATCCAAAACAGTCGGAACACGATTCTTTAGTGCCTCCTGAAATGCTTTCTTCATAGAACTCATTCTCACATCGGTAATATTTCCAAGATTTAAAACAAGCACCTGCGCTGTCCTTACGATTTCTTCTACCTCCTGTGGATGCTCTGCCATGATCGGCCGACCACCGGCTGCCAGTACAATATTTGCACTGTCATGGATGGCAATCGGATTCGTGATACAATGTACAAGCGGTCTATGCTGCCTGATCTGCTCCCCCAGTACTGCGATCTTCGCCGCTGTTTTTCTTAACATTTCCTTTGTCATATACTTTCGCTCCAAGACTCCATTGAATTTTTGCAAGCACTCCACTTCTGCTGAGCTGATTTAACAGAAGCCATGCCACTGCTCCTCCCATACAAGTTGCACCAAGAAACATTGGTGTATAGAAAAATGCATTCAGCCCATCTCTTCCCATCAGAAATGCCATGACCGGATAGGATACAAGTGATCCGATGATTCCTGTTCCGAAAATCTCCCCAAACACAGCACAGAAAATCTTTCCATGAGATGCACGGTAAAAAACACCGGATAAAAATGCTCCAAATACTGCTCCGGTCAGAGCAAGCGGCGGGATTCCCATGAACAGCATCCGGATAACCCCGATCATCGTCGCACAGAGCAGCGAATACCATGGTCCTAAAAACACTGCACAAACAATGTTGACAAGATGTGCCGTAGGACACATTCCCTCCACGCGCAAAATCGGTGAAATAACAACTCCCACAGCTACGAACATCGAAAGCATTACCATTCGGTTCGTGTTCATTTTTTGTTTTTTCATGATGTGATTCCTCTCTTTCTTTTGTTGGAACACACCTGACAATCATGCCTGAAAATTTTCCCAGAAAGGACATCAGTCCTTCTGAACATTTCTCTTAATACACTCCTTCGACCCGAAAAGCATGATCCATCGGACCACTTCCTTTTCCAAGATCCAACATTGCCTCCAATGCCCCGGAAATGTAATTCTTCGCATTTTCTACACTTTCTTCCATCGAAAAGCCTTTTGCAAGGTTGGAAGCAATCGCACTGGAAAGCGTACATCCAGTTCCATGGGTGTTCGGATTCTCAATCCTTCTTCCACGGAACCATCGAAATGTTCCATTTTGATATAATAGGTCATTGGCATCGTTCTTCTGATGTCCGCCCTTACACAGGACAGCACATCCATAGGCCTCACTGATCTTTTGTGCAGCTGCGATCATATCTTCCTCCGTGAAGATTTCCATCTCTGCAAGCACTTCTGCCTCTGGAATATTCGGAGTCAGAAGATCTGCCATCGGAAGCAACGTCCTTTTTAGTGTCGCAATCGCCGTATCTTCCATTAATTTTGCGCCGCTTGTCGCCACCATCACCGGATCTACGACAATCTTTTTTGCATTGTACTTTTTCAGATTCCGGGCAATGACTTCCATCAGTTCTGCCGATGATACCATACCTATTTTCACTGCATCCGGATAAATATCAGTAAAAATACACTGCAATTCTTCCTCCAGAAATTTAGGAGTTACCTCCATAATATCTATTACGCCGGTCGTATTTTGTGCAGTCAATGCGGTGATAGCACTCATCCCAAATACATGGTGTGCCATCATGGTCTTGATATCTGCCTGAATGCCGGCGCCTCCGCTGGAATCGCTTCCAGCGATTGTTAATGCTGTTCTCATTTTGTTCTCCTTTTGCATTAATTTTATATAGCGGCAGAAAGTGGTGCCCCCGGCCTGCCGCTTCTTGGGTTCCCGATAGCTATTCCGGCGACATCCGTTCTCTCTGTCGCGGTACGATCTGCACGGAATATTCTAATTTTACAGGATTCTAAAGAATTTCTGTAACAAAAAGCTGTGATAATCCGCGCGGGTACTATCACAGCATAAACTTCTACCGGGGTATTTTCCTACGTTGGCATTATCCAAATCAGGTTATGGGTCTAAGCATACAGCTTACTCTCAGCCTGCTTTTCGCAAGCTCCCCTTGTTCTTTTCCAAGTTTTATTGTAGCACAATTTTACAGCAATGCAAGACTTTTCTGATTTTCAATTCGCTCTGCAAGATCATTTAAATATACCCACCGCTCCATCTTCTCTTCCAATGTAGCTTCTGCAGCTTCTTTCTGTTCGGTGATTTCCGAAAGCTTCGCTGAATTTGTAGCATATTGCATCATCTGCTCATCCAACTCCTCGATTTTCTGCTCCAAAGATGCTATCTCATCATCGATCGTCTCATATTCTTTTTGTTCTTTATAAGTAAATTTCAACTTTTCCGGAGCATCCTTTTTCCAATTCTTTCGATCCGCCTTTTTCTTTGCGGATTCCTCAGATTCTCTGACAACAGTCCCATTCTTGCGCTCTTTCGCTTCAAGATAATCCGTGTAACCACCTTCGTACTGTACAAGCTTTCCGCCAGCCTCAAATGCAAAGATACGATCTGCAATATTATCAAGGAAATACCGATCATGAGATACTGTGATCACAATTCCCAAAAAAGAGTCTAGATAGTCCTCAAGGATGGTCAGCGTTGGAATATCAAGATCATTCGTCGGCTCATCGAGAATCAATACATTTGGAGCATCCATCAATACTTTTAAAAGATACAACCTTCTCCTCTCCCCTCCGGACAGCTTTCCGATCGGGGTATACTGCATTGCAGGAGTAAATAAGAATCGCTCCAACATCTGTGAAGCTGTAATTCTGCCATCTTTTGTCGGAACATATTCTGCCACATCTTTGATATAATCGATCACGCGCTGATTCTCATCCATCTCCGTGACTTCCTGCGCGAAATATCCAATCTTGACGGTATCGCCAATCTCCACCGTTCCCTGATCCGGTTCTTCTTTCCCGGTAATGATCTTCATCAATGTAGATTTTCCACATCCGTTTGGTCCAATGATCCCAAGCCGCTGATTTTTCAGTACAATATACTCAAAATCATCGATCAGCTTTTTCTGCCCATAACTCTTAGAAATATGGTGCAGCTCGATCGTCTTCTTTCCCATCCTCGTTTCCACAGAATCCATCTCAACCTCAGCATCTCTGACCGGAGCTTTTCCATTCTTCAGTGCCTCAAGCCGCTCCAACCTTGCTCTCTGCTTCGTTGTACGGGCACGGCATCCTCTCTTGGCCCACTCCAGTTCCATCCTGAGAACGCTCTGTCTTTTCCGCTCAGAGGCAAGTTCCATCTCCTCTCTTTGTGCTTTCAATTCCAGAAACTGTGAATAATTTGCCGTGTAGGAATATAATTTCCCATGGTCGATTTCTAAAATCTTATTTGTCACCCGATCCAGAAAATAGCGGTCATGTGTGACCATGATGATCGCACCTTTCCACTGGTTCAGATACTCTTCCAGCCAGACTGCCATCTCATTGTCAATATGGTTCGTCGGCTCGTCAAGAATCAACACATCTGCCGGATTGACAAGTGTCCGTGCAAGTGCTACGCGCTTTTTCTGGCCTCCGGACAAATGATCAATCTCTTCGTGATGATCTGTAATCCCGAGGCGGTTCAACGCATTCTTTGCTTCACTCTCTCTTCCCCAGTCTGCTCCATCGGCACCGTCTGCCACATAGGAAAGAACTGTTGCATGCTCCGGGAACTTCGGCGACTGCGGAAGATAGGTGACACGAAGTCCCTTTTGAAAAATCACTTGTCCCTGATCCGGCTCTTCCAGCCCTGCAATTATTTTCAGAAGTGTTGTCTTGCCAGTTCCATTGATTCCGATAATTCCAATTTTATCTCCCTGATGAATCCCACAGGAAATATCATCAAACACTTGCTTCTCTCCAAACACTTTACTGATATGCTCTATATTAATTATGTTCATCTGCAATTCTCCTCATCTTTATCATCTTTCCCATTATATCGATTCCAATGGATTTTCTCAAGACAGACTGGGGAAGAATTTCAGAAGTTTTTCTTTCCTCTATATATTATTCTACTCGCAACATCCGGTAACCCACCCCGATATGTGTTTGGATATACTGGGGCATATCCGGCTCGCTCTCGATCTTCTTGCGGAGTGTCGCCATATATACACGCAACGATGCCACGTCGTTCTCCCAACTTCTACCCCATATCTCCTGCGTAATATAAGTATGTGTCAACACCTTTCCGACATGTTTTGATAGCAGGCATAATAATTTATATTCAATCGGTGTCAAGTGTAATTCCTTTCCATCCATATAAGCACATCCCGCGCCGTAGTCCAGCATCAGTTTTCCGTTTGTGAAGGTGGACTTTTCTTCCTGGGTTCCCCCTTGCATGATTGCAAGTCTTCTCTGTGTCACCCGCAGCCTTGCAAGCAATTCTTCTACGGAAAATGGTTTCGTCAAATAATCGTCTGCCCCCGCATCCAGTGCCACAATCTTATCATTATCCTCACTTCTAGCACTGATCACAATGATCGGCATATTAGACCAAGAGCGAATCTTTCGGATGATCTCTACTCCATCCATATCCGGCAATCCCAGATCCAAAAGCACAATATCCGGATTATACGAGGATGCTTCCAAAATCGCTGTCTGTCCATTTGCAGCTGTCTGATGGCGGTAACCGTGTGCCTTTAATGTTGTCGTGATCAGATTTCGTACAGATGTATCATCCTCGACAACTAAAATTAATAATTTATTCATTCAAATGTACCTCCTCTGCAGGTAATGTAAATGTGAAAATGCATCCGTGGGGATGATTGTCTTCTACCCGGATGCTTCCTTCGTGCGCCTCTATAATCGAACGACACAGCGACAACCCAAGTCCCAGACTGCGGCGACTGTCCACAATCTTATGTGTTCCAGTGTAAAACATTTCAAAAATGTGTTCTTTTGCCTCAGCACTAATTCCTGGTCCATTATCACTGACAGACACTTCCACCATATTTTCTTTTTTCTGTGAGGCAACTTCTATGACAGATCCCGCCGGCGTGTATTTCAGCGCATTGTCAATCAGATTGATAATTACCTGAAGAATCAATCTGACATCCATCTTTGCCATGAGAAATTCATCATTTTTCTTTAAATGGATCTGATATTCTGCACTTTTCCTTGGCAGATGGCGTATGGATTCCGCAGTCACTTCATCGATCAGCTCCACCGACATCTTCAAGTTCAGTCTGCCATCTTCTATCCTTGTCACAGACAAAAGATTTTCCACAAGATTGATCAGCCACATGGAGTCGTCATAAATATCTCCATATAAGCGAAGTTTCGTTTCTTTGTCAAATTTATCTTCATTCGATAAAAGATTGCTCGCATTTCCTGATATTACAGTCAATGGAGTCCGCAGATCATGAGAGATCGCACGCAAAAGATTTGCTCTAAGCTGCTCATTCTGAGCCATAACAGCAGCCTCCTCTTTCTCTCGGATACTCTGCTCATTTTCCAGCGCAAGCGCACATTCTCCGAGAATTGAAAGCACGATACTTTTCTCAAAAGTATCCATCGGACTGTTTCCAAGTGCAATCCCGATCACTCCATAAACCATGTTATTGACACGAACAGCCAGATATAAACATTTGGCATTTGGGAACATCTTTGTTGTTGCCCCTGCATGACGATTGTTCTTCATTACCCATAGACAGGCCTGCCGCTCCTCTTCGGTCGTATACGATTCTTGTTCCTCTTCTTCACCGCAATAATAAACATGCGGAGCCGAAAGAGATGCTTTCTCGACCTCATAGACTACAATATTTCGATTCAGAAGCTTGATCAGCTGCATGGCTGTGACTTCAAGAATATCCTTTTTGTCCCGCTCCTGTTGCAGCAGCTGATTCATATCAAATAAAATCTGTGTCCGAAATGCAGTCTGTGCCGCCTCTCTCGCATTATTTTTCAGCTTTACCGTCAGAGAGCTCGTAATCAATGCTGATAAAAACATAATTCCAAATGTAATAAAATATCCTGTATCATATGCTTTCAGCGTATATTTCGGAGCGGTAAACAAAAAATTAAAGATCAGCACACTGAACACCGAGAGCGTCAAGCTGTAAATCCTACTTGCTGTGATCGCCGCTGTGACAAGCACCCCTAAAATATAGACTGTCACAATATTAGACTGGCGGATTCCCAATTCCTCAAACAGAAGGCTAAGTACTGTTGTTACAGTTGCTACAACTACTGTCTTTACCCAGTCTGAGAGCATATAGTACTTCTGTTCCTGCTTTACCTTTTTCTCATGGTAGAGAGAAATACTTCTCTCCGCCCATCCTTTTTCCCTGCTCCTGCTCTCTGTCTCACTTTCTTCTGCGAGCATATCTTCTGTTTCCCACTCTCGCAGATATTTCTCCTGATTTTTTTCAAACAAACTGTCAATTTTCTTCATGCACCAGAAGCCTATGATTCCCGCTGATAAAAATACAATGATCATCCATATATTCTGCATCCTGTGACCGCCCCTCTGACTCTGCTATATTTTCTTATCTATTCCATTAAATATGGAAACACTTCTGTACATTTTTATTTTTTCCAAGAACAAGAAGTGTCTCATCTTTCTTTGAAACAATAATCGGAATGAATCTCCGGATTAATCTGATCATCTTTTTTTACTGCAAGAAGTGTCACATTATATTTCCTGCGAATATCTAATTGATGGATGGTCTTTCCCACCCATGCCTTTGGTGTCTCCGTCTCATAAATAGAGTAATCCGGTGTCAATTCAATATAATCAAAAATGTGATCAGATGTATAGCGGATTGCCGTCCATGCTGCAAGCTGCTTTTCCGGATACACTACATGGTCCGCCCCATTTCTCAACAAAAACTTCGCATGAACATCTCTTGCCGCACGCGCTACAACTTTTCTGGCTCCCAAATCTTTTAAAAGACTTGTCGTTTCCAAAGAACTCTGGAATGCATCTCCGATTGCAACGATACAGACATCAAAATTTCGTACTCCCAAAGAACGTACGAATGCCTCCTCTGTGCTGTCCCCAATCTGTGCACTTGTCAAATATGGAAGTGCATCTTCCACTCTCTTTTCGTTTTTGTCTACCGCCAAAACTTGATGATTCATTTCATTTAATTTTCTGGCAACATGTCTCCCAAAACGTCCTAATCCGATTAATAATACTGATTTCATATCTCTTCTCCTAACCTATCGTTATTTTTTCCTGTGGTAATTTTGATTTCGTAAAACGGTGTCCAGATACAACCGCAAAAATCAGTGTCAACCCACCGACCCTTCCCCAGAACATGAGAAGGATTAAAATCATGTGGGAAAACAGACTCAACTGAGGTGTTAAACCAAGGGACAACCCAACGGTCCCAATTGCCGACGATGTCTCAAACAGCGCTCCCATGAGTGGAACCTGATCGACACAACTGATTACGACTCCCCCCAGAAGAAACAAGGACATATACAAAAACAAAATGGTCGCTGCATTCTTCACTGTCTCTGACGGAATTCTTCTTCCGAAACACTGTACATCTTCTTTCCTGAAAAAAACTGCAAAAGAAGTAAGAAGCAACACAGCAAGTGTCGTCGTCTTAAATCCACCCGCCGTCGATCCCGGTGAACCGCCAATCAACATCAGCAAGATCATGATCAACTGGCTTGGCTCACTCATACGGTTCAGATCAACCGTATTAAACCCTGCCGTTCTTGGCGTTACAGACTGAAATGCAGACGCAAGAATCCTCTCTTTTTCGCTAAGGTCCGTCCACTCAGTTCTTCCAAACTCATAAAAATAAAAATACAGTGCCGGAAGCAAAATTAAAAGAATTGTCACAGTCAAAATAACCTTACTTTGCAGACGATACTTGTGAAAATGTAGTCTGTGGTGCCAAATATCATCCCAAGTCAAAAATCCAATTCCACCAATCACAATCAACGCTATGATTGCAAGGTTGATTGTAGTATTTCCGTTAAATCCGGTCAGAGAGGAGAACGGTTGGTTCACCCCCATCAAGTCAAAACCTGCATTGCAAAACGCAGATACCGAATGAAATACTGCATACCACACTCCTTTCTTCATCCCAAATTCTTCACAGAATACAGGCGCCATGAAAATTGCTCCGAGAAGCTCGATTGCCAGCATCGCCCGCAGAATAAATCCGGTCAGTCTTACAATTCCTCCTACCTGTGTCGCGGAAATTGATTCCTGCATCGTACTTCTCTGCATCAGACCGATCTTTCTCCCCGAAAGAATTGCAATGGCAGAAGCTGCTGTGATCACTCCCATTCCTCCGATTTGGATCAACACCATAATGATCAGCTGTCCCTGCATCGACCAGTAACTCGCAGTGTCATGAATCACCAATCCGGTCACACAAATTGCTGACGTTGATGTAAATAATGCATCCGAAAATGAAGTCCCTACCTTTTCTACTGTAGAGGATGGAAGCATCAGCAGAAGACAACCCATCATGATTTACAAGATAAATCCAAAAAATAATCATCTTGCGGAGAGAAAAAGTAATTTTTTTTGTATCACGTCCATAAAGTATCTCCTGAAAAAAAGTTATCCGATTCTTCTTCGATCTCGGTATTCTTTATATTACTTTAACACTCATTAACGCCGCATAAAGAAAAATATGCCAGTATTAAAATCGTATAAAGATTTTAATACTATTTTTATTATTTGTCATTCTTTTTCTTCGTTTCTTCTTTCCATCCGTCCACTCACCAGATTGATTCTCGCAAACACTAATGCCGCCTCATTTAACATTGCAGTCAGAAGTCCATATTCAAATGATGGAATCTGTCGTTTTTCTTCAAGTAGAATTCCCATTACACCGTAAATTTCATCACTTGTCTGAATCGGAAGATACATCGCCTTTGCCCCCGGAAGTGTATGTGTGCAGCAGCCCGCACGCTTCTTATTTGCAATCACCCAGTCTGCCACTGCCCATTCCTGATTATCTATCATACCTCGTAACTCTTCTCTCGACTCTCCTTCTTTTGGAAACACCCACGGTCCACCGCTTTCCCATCTTTATTCAAGAAGAATACAACCGAAAGATTCATAAGCTTTAACACCTGACCGCTCAATTCTTTTAAAATGTCCTTAATATTATCTACCCGGCGCATTCTCCTGCTATTGTCAAGGAGAAGTTCTGTCCGATACATCATCTTGGCACTTTCTCTTGCTTGTCTTCTGGCATTAGAAATGATCGCTGAAATGCTCAGAGAAAAAATCAGCATAAAAAGAAACGTCATACCGTACCCTTTCTTATAGATTTCTAGACTGTATAACGGCTCTACAAACAAAAAATCAAAAACCAACACACTGATCAGCGATACTGCTGCCGGTAGAAACCACCGTCTTGTATATAGAGAAAGAAGCAATACTCCAAGCAGATAAACCATGATAATGTCTGCATTTAAAAATCCAAGATACTGCATTCCCAGTCCGGCTGCCGTCGACAATATAAGCGACAGAAACCCTTTTATCACTTCTGCTCCACATCCTTCCCTTCTCTGAGAATCAACACCTCTCTTCTTTTTGAACTCTTCGCTCCACTTTCTCTTGTTGCTCTGTCTATCCGGAATAATGTAGATTTCTATGCCCTTTGTGTAGCTGTCAATCTGATCTGTCAGATTCCGCTTCCGCTGCCCCAGTACTGAGCGATGACTCGTTCTCCCAATGACAATCTTTGATGCTCCGCTGATTCTTGCATACTCTGCAATCTGAAACGCAACATCCTCACCGAAGACCGTTGCGATTTTAGCGCCTAGAAGCCTCGCCAGCCTGATATTTTCATCTCTTTTCTTCTTCACATGCTCATCCGCATTCTGCAGGGATGGTGTTTCTACATACAGTGCGGTAAATTTCCCCTGAAAGGCATAGGCAAGCCTCGATGCGCTGCGGATGACTTTCTCGCAACTTGGTGCCGGAGAAATACAGACAAGAATATGTTCCCCTTGATAAATTTCCCGCTTCTCATCTCCCGACACTGCCTGTTGTCCTTTCGCTGCCTCCCGGTTGACTTTATCTGCAGTCCTCCGAAGTGTGATTTCTCGAAGAGCAATCAGCTTTTCTTTCGCAAAAAAGTTATGAAGTGCCCGCTCTGCCTGTGTAGATTTATAAATTTTCCCGTCTTTGAGACGCTGGATCAGCACGTCCGGCTCAATATCAATCAGCTTAATCTGTGTTGCCCTATCAAAAATAAAATCTGGAATCCGCTCCTTGACGTGTATTCCGGAAATCTTTCCTACGATATCGTTCAAACTTTCTAGGTGCTGTATATTAACGGTCGTATAGACATCAATTCCTGCGTTTAAAATCTCTTCAATGTCTTCATACCGTTTCTGATGGCACATGCCCGGCGCATTTGTGTGAGCTAATTCATCAATCAAAACTACTTCCGGATTTCTCTTTAAAATTCCGTTTAAATCTACCTCTCTCAGTTTGATTCCTTTATAATCGACAAGAAGGGGTGGAATTTTTTCCAGCCCCTCTTCTTTGCTCCTTGTCTCTGCACGTTCATGCGGTTCAATATATCCGGCAACCACATCCACACCGCTTTTCTTCAGATCATGCGCCGCTTCCAGCATGGCGTAAGTCTTTCCGACTCCCGCCGCATAACCTAAAAATATACACATCTGTCCTGTTTCTTTTTTATTCATCCAATGTAACTCCCATCTTCTCGGCAATCTCGATGTTACACTTCAACACATTTACCTTCTCTTCTCCGAAGATTCCGAGAAACTTATGTTCTGTATTCTCTTCTACGATTGTTTCCACTTCTTCCTCAGAAAGTCCACTGTTTGCAACTACAATCGGAATCTGGACTTTAGCGGATGCTGGACTAATATGAGGATCTAACCCGGAACCGGAAGCGGTCAGAAAATCTGCTGGTACCTCTCCTTCCAATTCTTTTCCTGTAGCATTCTCATACTTCTTTTGAAATGCTTCCATATCTTTTTCCACGCGCGTCTGAAGTTCTTCCGTCGTGCTTCCATAGTTGTAAGAACCGGAAGCCGGTCCTGTGTAAGTGCCGTCCTCTTTTTCTTTCTGTGAATATACATTATAATTTACCGAAGAAACTCTTCCCTGAAAATACTGTTCCCCTTCAAACTCCTGTCCAATCAATTCTGAACCGACTTTCTTTCCGTTTATTTCTATCATACTTCCATTTGCCTGTTTTTTAAAGAGTAATTGGCCTGCTCCCGTCATCACAAGCGGATAAACAACTCCGCACAGCACGATCAGTACCAGTGTGATGCCAAATGCTTTTTTTAAATAAGATGTAAAATTTTTCATCTTTCTCTTCTCCTTTTTTCTGTCTCTATAATCCTAATAGTGCGAGCAAAGGTGTCACTACAATATCAATCAGCTTGATACCGATAAATGGAACGATGATTCCACCAAGTCCATAGATTCCCATGTTCTTTAAAAGCATTTTTTCAGAACGCATCGGTTTATATTTGACACCTTTCATTGCAATCGGGATCAGACACGGAATGATGATCGCATTGAAGATCAAAGCAGAGAGGATTGCGCTGAATGGTGTGGACAGTTTCATAATATTTAATACCTGCATCTGCGGGATGACAAGTGTAAACATTGCCGGAATGATCGCAAAATATTTTGCTGCATCGTTTGCAATACTGAATGTTGTCAGGGATCCTCTCGTAATCAGAAGCTGTTTTCCAATCTCCACGACTTCCAGAATCTTAGTCGGATCGGAATCCAGATCGACCATGTTGGCTGCTTCTTTCGCTGCGGAAGTTCCACTGTTCATCGCCAGTCCGACATCCGCCTGTGCAAGCGCCGGTGCATCATTTGTCCCATCTCCAGTCATCGCAACAATCTTTCCTTCTCCCTGCTCTTTCTTAATCTCATCAATCTTATCTTCCGGCTTACACTCTGCGATAAATCCGTCCACACCTGCTTCTTTTGCGATGGTTGCCGCTGTCAGCGGGTTATCCCCGGTGCACATGATCGTTTTGATACCAATCTCTCTTAACCGTTCAAATCGTTCCACAAGCCCCGGTTTTACGGTGTCTTTCAGGTAAATCACACCGTAGATGACATTCTCCACACAGACAACAAGTGGTGTTCCTCCAAGACTTGAGATATCTGTCACGATTTTTTCCAGATCAGAAGGAATCTTTCCTCCTTTGGCAGCAACATATTTTTTTGATTGCGTCAAAGGCACCTTTCCGGATTTGTGTGCCATCTTCCAGATTGACACCACTCATCTTTGACTGAGCAGTGAATTCCACAAACTCTACCTGATCTGCCACAGACTCTTCCATTCTTGTTCCCATTGTCTTTCCAAGCTCTACTACAGATTTTCCTTCCGGTGTTGCATCACTTAAGGAAGTCATTACTGCATAATCAATCAGATCTTCCTTTTTTATCCCTTCCACCGGAATAAATCGGCTGCCAGTCTGTTTCCATATGTAATCGTACCGGTCTTATCAAGAATCATCGTATCGACATCACCACATGCTTCCACTGCCTTTCCAGACAATGCAATGACATTATATCTTGTTACACGGTCCATTCCCGCAATACCGATTGCCGAAAGCAATCCCCCGATCGTAGTCGGGATCAGGCAGACAAGCAATGCGATCAGTGTTGCCACTGGAATCTCAACTCCAGAATAATCTGCGAAACAATAAAGCGTCACAACAACGATCAAGAAAATAACCGTCAGACTGATCAACAGAATGTTCAGCGCAATCTCATTTGGTGTCTTCTTTCTGGAAGCGCCCTCAACAAGTGAAATCATTTTGTCAAGAAAAGAATGACCCGGATCTGAAGTGATTCTTACTTTCAGCCAGTCGCTGACTACTGTCGTTCCTCCTGTTACCGATGAGAAATCTCCTCCTGCTTCTCTTGTGACCGGGGCAGACTCTCCGGTGATCGCAGACTCATCGACAGATGCGATTCCTTCGATCACTTCTCCGTCCCCCGGTATCATCTCATTTGTCCGTACGATGACGATATCACCTTTTTTCAACTCTGATGCACTGATTTTCTTCTCGCTGCCATCTTTCATCAGAAGAACGGCAGTCGTATCTTTCTTTGTCTTCTTTAATGTTTCTGCCTGTGCCTTTCCCCGTCCTTCTGCGACAGATTCCGCAAAGTTCGCAAACAGGATTGTGACAAACAAGATCACGGTGACAATTCCATTATAGACTCTTAAATTTGCCTCATCCCCGAAGATTGTCGGGAAAACTGTCAGCACCAGTGTAATAAAAAATCCAATTTCCACAACGAACATGACCGGATTTTTTATCATATATCTCGGATCTAATTTCTGAAACGATCCGATGACAGCAGATTTCATAATATCCTTTGTAATAAATTTTGTTTTTTTACTTTGTTCTTCCATTTCCGTCAAGATCCTTTCACCCTATTATGGCATCCACAGCACAAGATGTTCCGCAATCGGTCCAAGTGCCAGTGCCGGGAAAAATGTAAGTGCTGCAAAAATATACACAACAAACACAAGAATAAATACGAACAGTACGTTGTCTGTGCGGAGTGTTCCGACTGTCTCATTGACTCTTCGCTTCGCAAGAAAACTTCCGGCGATTGCAAGCTGCGCGATCATCGCAATATATCTTCCGAAAAACATCGCAAGTCCCGTCGTAATGTTCCAAAAATAAGTATTATCTGCAAGTCCCTCAAAACCAGAACCATTGTTCGCTGCTGAAGAAGCATATTCATACAATACTTGCGACAATCCGTGAAATCCCGGATTTGTAATTCCTTCCTGCCCTGCACCTGTCATCACTGCCAGTGCGGAGAAACCGAGAATCAGAAGCGGATGAATGATCAGCACAATCGCAACCAGCTTCATCTCTTTTCCCTCAATCTTCTTATTCAGGTATTCCGGCGTCCGACCAATCATCAGACCGCATAAAAATACAGCAAGGATCACATACATGATCATATTCATCAATCCGACACCCTTGCCGCCAAACACACAGTTTAACATCATATGAAGCATCGGGATCATTCCTCCGAGCGGGGTCAGTGAATCGTGCATATTGTTGACAGTTCCAGTCGTAAAGGAAGTGGTCGTTGTAGTGAAAAGTGCTGATTGCGCAACTCCAAAACGAACCTCTTTTCCTTCCATATTCCCAACCGTCTGATCCAGTCCCGCTTCTGCAAGCAAAGGATTGCCAGACTGCTCCGCCAAATAACATACGGTAAGTCCTACAAGGAATAAGATAGACATTGCTGCAAAAATCGTTCTTCCCTGAGAACCAAAGCAAGTCACATTTCTTTTGATCTTTGCGACTGCGTTTCCTGTTTTCTCCTTTTTCCGCTCTGCGGCCATTTTACCAAAAGTAATGACACAGGCACCCGGTAAAAGCATCATCGAATATAGTTCAATGAGGTTGGAAATGATAGTCGGATTTTCAAATGGAGTGGAAGAGTTTGCTCCGAAGAATCCTCCGCCATTTGTTCCGAGATGTTTGATACTCTCAAGCGCCGCTACCGGCCCCATTGCAATATCCTGAAGTCTTCCCTCTATCGTCTCCACAGTTGCAGTTCCTGCCAGTGTCTGCGGTACTCCCTGCCAGATCAGAAGGATTCCAATCACAATCGAAAACGGAAGTAAAATTCTTGTAGTGATGCGGATCACATCTTCATAGAAGTTCCCGACACCTTTGCTATTTCCAGTAATTCCTCTGCAAAATGCCATACAGGCTGCATATCCGGTTGCGGCCGACGTAAACATCATAAATGGTAATGACTCCATCTGACTTAAATAAGAAAGGGCGGATTCCCCGCATAATGCTGAAGGTTTGTATTCGTCATAAAACTGATAATTGTGTTAAATGACAGTGTCGGTTCCATTCCTTCAATCTGATTTGGATTTGCCAGCAGTATTCCCTGCACTCTTAGAATGAATACCCTGCAAATACCATCACCGCATTTGTCATCAAAATGACTGATCGCGTATTGTTTCCACGTCATTCCCT